>RCUU01000499.1_pt1 | contig 21439 bp, 17 predicted proteins | sample 2166211 | NCBI WGS metagenome assembly RCUU01 (sample SAMN09932620, study PRJNA488358) | compost metagenome | feature: garden; material: soil; isolation source: compost soil in phenylacetic acid-enriched culture | place: Germany: Experimental Botanical Garden Goettingen | collected 2016-01-27
TCGGATGGCATCGAATTCGCCCATCATGCTCTCTTGTTAGAAACGGCTAGGGTAATAGTTAAGGCTTTGGTCTGAAAAACGGCTCAAACTCGGATCGGGCCTTCAAATAGACCGGCGATTATACGCACAAGTCACTCGGGAGACCGCGATGCTGGTAACCGAACACTATGACTGCCCCTATTGTGGTGAAAACTGCGAGGCTGTGCTCGACCTGTCGGGCGGCGACCAGAAGTATATCGAGGACTGTCCGGTCTGCTGCCGTCCGATCATTTTCAATCTACAAACCGATGGAGATGAATGGATGCTGGACGTCTACAGCGAGAACGAATGATGCAGCGAATCTATGAGCCGGAAAACCTCCTGGAAGCCGAGTTGCTGCTGGGCATGTTGGCCAGCGAAGGCGTCGAGGCCTGGGTCGCCGGCCGTGACCTGGTGGGGGGCGTAGGAGAATTGCCGCCGCTGGGTCTGCTCGGTCTCACTGTCGAGAACGACCAGGCCGATTACGCACGTCAGTTGATCGCCGAGTACAATGCAGCCTTGCCGCTTCCGGGCGAAGAACCGGACAGTTTTCCCGGCACACTGGTCTGTTGACCGCTGTCGGCTACCCAAGAGTCTCGAAGCCCCCATGTGTGGACGTTATGCCCTGTTTCGTTGGTCCCCTGCCTTCGCCGCGCTGCCCGGCTTTCCCGCCGACCAGCGGGCGCAGTGGAATATCTCGCCCGGCGATTCGGTGCTGATCCAGCGCAGCACCGAGGGCCAGCTCGACCTCGCCCGGGCGCGCTGGGGCCTGACCCCGGCCTGGTTGACCGATTTGTCGCGCACGCCGGCCCACGCCCGGGCCGAAACCCTGGCCGAGCAACCCATGTTTCGTGAAGCCTTTCGCCTGCGCCGTTGCCTGTTGCCGGCCAATGGTTTCTACGAATGGCGCGGCACCGTGCGCAAACGGCCATATTGGCTGACGCCGGGGGAGGGTTCCTCATTGTTTTTTGCTGCCGTTTGGGAGGCGTATCCAGTGCAAGGTCAAGTCTGGCTGAGCACGGCCGTGGTGACCCAGGCAGCTGTGAATCAACGCCGCCCGTTGATACTCGACGCAGCCGGGCAAGCTGCCTGGTTGAACGCCGAAACGCCGTTGCCCGCCTTGCAGTCGCTGCTGGCCAGCCCGCAGGCGCCCCTGCGTGAACGCGCGCTGAGTAATCTTGTCAATGATCCCAAGCTCAACGCGCCGGAGTGTTTGACGCCGGCCTGAGCCCGGCCTCGATCAAGGTAGCGCATTGACCTTTGTCGGCCTAGGATACCGGCCATGTTTTCCAGGGGATATTTCATGCATAAGTCATTTGTCGTCGGTGTCTTGAGTGCCAGCGTACTGCTCGCTGGTTGCCAGGCGGTCAATACCACCAGCGGTGGCGCGGTGGGTGTGGAGCGCCAGCAATACATGTTCAGCATGCTGTCGACCGAGCAGGTCAACCAGATGTATGCGCAGTCTTATCAACAGACGCTCGGAGAAGCCTCGAGCAAGGGCGTGTTGGACAAGAGCAGCGCCGAGGCCAAGCGCGTACAGGTGATCGCCGATCGGCTGATTGCCCAGGCACCGAAGTTTCGCCCCGATGCGGCGCAATGGAATTGGGAAGTCAACCTGATCCAGAGTGATGAGCTCAATGCCAACTGCGGCCCTGGTGGCAAAATCATTTTCTACAGCGGGCTGATCGATAAGTTGAAGCTGACCGACGATGAAATCGCCGCTGTCATGGGCCATGAAATCGCCCATGCCCTGCGCGAACACGGCCGCGAAGCCATGTCCAAGGCCTACGGTATCGAAATGGCCAAGACCGGGGCCGGTGCCTTGCTCGGCTTGGGGCAGAGCAGCATGGCGCTGGCTGACACCGTGGTGCAGTACAGCATGACCTTGCCCAATAGCCGCAGCAACGAAAACGAAGCTGACCTGATTGGCCTGGAGCTGGCGGCGCGGGCAGGCTACAACCCGAATGCGGCAATCACCTTGTGGAACAAGATGACCGCCGTTTCCGGGGGCTCGCAGCCGGAGTTCATGAGTACTCACCCGGCTTCGAGCAACCGCATTGCGTCATTGCAGGCGGCCATTCCCAAGGTCATGCCGCTTTACGAGCAGGCCAGGAAGTGATCTCTGGTTGGGGCTGTTTGGGCCTCTGACGCAGCCTTACGCCAGCTGCTACAGCATCGTGACAACCCGACACCTGTAGCAGCTGGCAGCCAGGCTGCGTCAGGGGTTGTTCAGGATATCCAGCCGCTGACCTGCATCGCCGTGTAGACGGCCACCAGCGCCAGAATCAGGAAGGCCGTGGCCGCCAGACGGCGGATCAGGGTCAGGGGCAGCTTCTCGGCGGCGAAATTGCCCGCCAGCACCACCGGTACGTTGGCAATCAACATGCCCAGGGTCGTCCCCAGGATCACCAACCACAAATGCGGGTATTGCGCGGCGAGCATGACCGTGGCGATCTGTGTCTTGTCGCCGATTTCGGCGATGAAGAAGGCGATCAGGGTGGTCAGGAACGGTCCGAAGCGGCGTGCGCTACTGGCTTCGTCATCGTCCATCTTGTCCGGGACCAGGGTCCACAGTGCCGTGGCGGCGAAGCTCGCGGCCAGGATCCAGTGCAAGGTCGCGTCACTGAAGAAACTGCTGAACCAGGCTCCGACCGCACCGGCGGCGGCATGGTTGGCCAGGGTCGCGGCGATGATCCCGGCGATGATGGGCCAGGGTTTGCGAAAGCGTGCGGCAAGGATCAGGGCGAGCAGTTGAGTCTTGTCGCCAATCTCGGCCAGGGCCACGATTGCGGTAGGGACAAGCAGGGATTCCAGCATCAGGGGTTTCCTACGGGGGCGGGTCGACACGGCTATGACACGTACAGCCTTCCCGCCCCGGGTAAGGTGTGCGTGTCATAGGTCTTGTCAAACCCTGAGGTCCGTCTGTGCGGACTTCGGGTCGCATGCGCCATGGTCTGTGGACCAAGTATGTTGACGCATGCCGGACGAGCTGGCGCTCGTGGGAGACTACTCCCCTAGGACGGAGCGGATTCTGCCTAGGCAAATCCGATTCGGCAAGCGAAGTTTTTAAGGGCGTGTTGCCTGATAGATCTTGAAGCCTTGTCCCTGGGCGAGCAGCTGGCAGACGCCGAAGCGCTCTTCGATCAGCGGCTGATAACGCAGGAAGCTGTTGGCCACAAGCCGAAGTTCACCACCTTTTTTCAGGTGTTCGGCCGCTTTTCTCAACATGGTTTCCGACGCTTGGTAGTCGGTGTGCACGCCGGTATGAAACGGTGGATTGCTCAGGATGGCGTGCAGATCCTTGGGGGCGGCATCGATGCCATCACCGCAAATGACTTCGGCTTCCAGGCCGTTGGCTGCCAGGGTCAGGCGGCTGCTGGCGGCGGCGAAGGCGTCCACATCGAGCAGGGTCAACCGACTTTGCGGGTAGCGTCGCTTGATGGCCGCACCCAGTACGCCGGCACCGCAACCGAAGTCCAGCACGTGACCCGCCGGCAGTTGCTCCAAGTGTTCCAGCAGCAGCGCGGTGCCCCGGTCGAGGCGGCCATGACTGAATACGCCTGGCAGGCTGACGATCTCCAGCGGGCCTTCGGCCAGGGGCAGGCTATAACGCTCGGCAAGGCTTTCGAGTTCGACGGCCTCTGGCGGCGTCTCCACCACCACCTGCCACAGTTGGCAATGACGGGCGCTGTCGAGTTTGCGCGGCTTGCCGAAGGCGTGCAGTTGCTTGGCCGCGCCTTCGATACCGCCACGTTTTTCACCCACCAGGAATAACGCGCGGCCAGCCAGGCGCGAGGCCAGGGCGTTGAGCAGGTAATTGGCCAGGTCACGGGATTTGGGCAGGAACAACACGGCCGCTTCGAAAGGCTGCTCCGGAGCGTTTACGCCAAACTGGCTACGGCCGCCGAAGCGGGCCTCGAGTGCCGCCTGGTCGCCGGCATGCCAGCACCAACCCTGGGCCTCGGGCAGCTTACCGAGCAGATCGTCGGCAGGCAGGCCGGCCAACAGCAATGAGCCTTGAAACAATTCTGCCTGTCGAAGCAACACTTCACTGCGCGGGTCCATGGGAGGCTCCTGAAAAATTGGCGAAGTCTACCAGAGCGGGCCGCTTCAGCTGACCACTCGGCGTGGCGCACCGGCAAAAAACGCCTGGGCGTTTTCCGTAAGCTGGCTGACGATGCGTTGCCGCGCTTCGCGGGCACCCCAGGCGCTGTGGGGGGTAACGATCAAGCGGGGTATATCGGCGGCCAACAAGGGGTTGCCGCTGACTGGGGGTTCGACGCTCAGCACATCGGTCGCTGCACCGCCCAGGTGGCCGCTGCGCAAGGCATCGGCCAGCGCCTGTTCGTCGATCAAGCCACCACGGGCAGTATTGACCACGAAAGCCCCGGGTTTGAGCAGGCTCAGTTGCGCGGCGCCGATCATGTGCCGGGTGTGTTCGTTGAGCGGGCAATGCAGGGTCAGGGCATCGACTTGCGGCAGCAACTCGTCCAGCGGCAGGCGGTCTTCGCGCTCCGGGCGCCCGGGCAATTGCCCCAGCAGCACACGCATGCCCAAGGCTTCGGCCAGCCGCCCGACGGCGCTGCCCAGTTCGCCATGGCCGAGCAGGCCGAGGGTCTTGCCCTCCAGTTCGACGATGGGGAAATCCAGCAGGCAGAACTGGCTGGAGCGTTGCCAGTGGCCCTGGGCCACGGCCTTTTGATAATCGGGCAGGCGGGTGGCCAGGGCCAGCAGCAGGGTCAAGGTATGTTGGGCAACCGATGGGGTACCGTAGCCCTGGCAGTTGCTGACGCAGATACCTTGGGCACGCGCGGCGTTCAGGTCGACATTGTTGGTGCCGGTGGCGGCCACCAGGATCAGCTTGAGGTGCGGGCAGGCCGCCAGGGTTTCGCCATCGAGCATCACTTTGTTGCTGATCACGGCGCTGGCGCCCTGCAGGCGCTCACGCACCTGCTGCGGTGTAGTGCTGGGGTACAGTTGCAGTTCATCGAAACAGCCGCGCAATTCGCTGAGGTCGAGATCACCCAGGTCCAGCGAGGTGTGATCGAGGAAGACGGCGCGACGATTGTTACTCATCAACTGTACCTTTTGTGCAGGTGGGTGAAGGGGTAATGTTACCAGCCTGAACAGAGCTGTTCCCGCAGACGTCTTTGGAGGCCCCATGTACTGGACGGAATTTCTTACCGTTGCCCTGATTCACCTGTTGGCGGTTGCCAGCCCCGGCCCGGATTTCGCGGTGGTGGTGCGCGAGAGCGTGACCCATGGGCGCCGCGCGGGCACCTGGACGGCATTCGGCGTGGGCACGGCGATTTTCTTGCATGTGGGCTATTCGCTGCTGGGCATCGGCCTGATCGTGTCCCAGTCGATCGTGCTGTTCAATGCCTTGAAATGGCTGGCGGCGGCTTACCTGATCTATATCGGCATCAAGGCCCTGCGCGCCGGCCCGGCAGCGCCAGCCGCCGCGGATGTAGCGGTTGACCCGGTCGAGCGTACGCCACGCGGTGCCTTCGTCGCCGGTTTCATGACCAACGGCCTGAACCCCAAGGCGACATTGTTCTTCCTGTCGCTGTTCACGGTGGTCATCAACCCGCATACGCCGCTGGCGATCCAGGCTGGCTACGGTGTTTATCTGGCCGTGGCCACGGGACTGTGGTTTTGCCTGGTGGCGATGCTGTTCAGCCAGCAGCGCGTGCGTGCCGGCTTCGCCCGCATGGGCCACTGGTTCGACCGCACCATGGGCGCGGTGCTGGTGGCGCTGGGTATCAAGATTGCCTTCACCGAGATGCATTGAGTCGACTGGAAAAGGCTGATTACTGGAGAGGCGGCATTTAGCTATTAGTGCGGCTGCTCAGCAAATCATTCCTTCGGCTGATTTGGATGTCACACAAGGGATCTAGAGTGCTTAGCAATTGCCAAGCCTTTGCACTCAGAAAAAGGGATCCTTATGTTGCAGACTCGCGTGATCGCGCCAGCCGACGGCGCCTATGAGTACCCGCTGTTGATCAAACGGCTGCTGCTGTCGGGCAGCCGTTACGAAAAAACTCGCGAGATCGTCTACCGGGACCAACTGCGTTATTCCTACCTGACCCTTAACGAGCGCATTGCCCGCCTGGCCAACGTCCTGACCGAGGCCGGGGTCAAGGCCGGCGACACCGTGGCCGTCATGGATTGGGACAGCCATCGCTACCTGGAATGCATGTTCGCCATCCCGATGATCGGCGCGGTGGTTCACACCATCAACGTGCGCCTGTCGCCCGAACAGATCCTCTACACCATGAACCATGCCGACGACCGCTTCGTGCTGGTCAACAGCGAGTTCGTCGGGCTCTATAATTCCATCGCCGGGCAATTGACCACGGTCGAGAAAACCCTGCTGCTCACCGATGGCACCGAGAAGACCGCCGACTTGCCCAACCTGGTCGGCGAGTACGAGCAATTGCTGGCCACGGCCAGCCCGGTATACGACTTCCCCGATTTCGACGAGAACTCGGTCGCGACCACCTTCTACACCACCGGCACCACCGGCAACCCCAAGGGCGTCTACTTCACCCACCGTCAACTGGTCTTGCACACCCTGGGCGTTGCGGTGACTACCGGCAGCGTCGACAGTGTCCGCCTGATGGGCACCAACGATGTGTACATGCCCATCACCCCGATGTTCCACGTGCATGCCTGGGGGATGCCGTATGTCGCGACCATGCTTGGCATCAAGCAGGTCTATCCCGGCCGTTACGACCCGGAGCTGCTGGTGGAGCTGTGGCGCAAGGAAAAGGTCACCTTCTCCCACTGCGTGCCGACCATCCTGCAAATGCTGCTCAATGCCAAGGGCGGGCAAGGGGTGGACTTCAATGGCTGGAAAATCATCATCGGCGGCAGCGCCTTGAACCATGCCTTGTACGAAGCGGCCAAGGCCCGGGGCATTCAGTTGACGGCAGCCTACGGCATGTCGGAAACCTGCCCGCTGATTTCCTGCGCGCACCTGAACGAAGAGCTGCTGGCCGGCAGTGAGGATGAGCGTATTACCTACCGGATCAAGGCCGGTGTGCCGACGCCATTGGTCGAGGCGGCGATCATCGATGGCGAGGGCAAATTCCTCCCCGCCGATGGCGAGTCCCAGGGCGAACTGGTGCTGCGTGCCCCCTGGTTGACCATGGGGTATTTCCGCGAAGAGGAGAAGGGCGCTGAGCTGTGGGAAGGTGGCTGGTTGCACACGGGCGACGTGGCAACCCTGGACAGCATGGGCGTGATCGATATCCGCGATCGGATCAAGGACGTGATCAAGACCGGCGGCGAGTGGATTTCCTCCCTGGACCTGGAAGACCTGATCAGCCGCCATCCGGCGATACGCGAGGTAGCAGTGGTCGGCATCGCCGACCCGCAGTGGGGCGAGCGCCCGTTCGCGCTGCTGGTGGTGCGTGAGGGTCACCAGATTGATGCCAAGCAGCTCAAGGAGCATCTCAAGCCGTTCGTGGAACTGGGGCATATCAATAAGTGGGCGATACCGAGCCAAATTGCCCTTGTTACTGAAATTCCCAAGACCAGTGTCGGCAAGCTCAACAAGAAGCAGATTCGCCTGGATATCAGCGAGTGGCAAGCCAGCAACAGCGCCTTCCTCTCGACCCTGTAATGCCCCCTTGCCGTGCCCCGAAAAGGCACGGCACCCCCACCAAGCAAGCGCTTGGCTTGTCAAACCGTTAAAATCAGCCATCCTTGCAGCTGCCTTTTGGCCGAATCGGCGTAATGGCCGTGCCAGTGCGTCCGCGCGCTGCAAATCACACTTTAGAGGGATCAAGCAGTACTACCTGCTGGATATAGTCAGGCCAGGGAATTTTTAGGAACGGGGGTTCGCGCAAGTGAATGCGCATTGCCACTTTGGCTGGCCAGGGTAGTCGAAACATATCGAAATACCGGTCGATCGAAGCGTTTTTAAAAGGACTCATCGCCATAACAATAAAAGTACATGGAGTAGCGTCGATGACATCAGTAAACCAGTTCTGGCGCCGGGCGAAACTTCCCCTGGCAGTCAGCCTCGCTTCCACGCTTGCAGGTCCCGCGTTCGGCGTCAGCTTCAACATCGGGGAAATCGAGGGGCAGTTCGACTCCTCGCTGTCTATCGGGGCCAGTTGGTCGACCGAAAATCCGAACAAGAACCTCATCGGTGTCAACAACGGTGGCAGCGGCCTGTCCCAGACCTCCGATGACGGTCACCTGAACTTCGAAAGCGGCAAGACCTTCTCGAAAATCTTCAAGGGCATCCACGACCTGGAGCTGAAATACGGCGATACCGGCGTATTCGTGCGGGGCAAATACTGGTACGACTTCGAACTGAAGGATGAAGACCAGAACTTCAAGAACGTCAGTGATTCGGGCCGCAAGGAAGGTGCCAAATCTTCCGGCGGGCAGATTCTCGATGCCTTCATCTACCACAACTATGCCATTGCCGACCTGCCGGGCTCCGTGCGTTTGGGCAAGCAAGTCGTAAGCTGGGGCGAGAGTACCTTCATCCAGAGCGGTATCAACGTCATCAACCCTGTCGACGTTTCGGCATTTCGCCGACCAGGCTCCGAAGTCAAGGAAGGCCTGATCCCGGTCAACATGTTCTATGTGTCCCAGAGCCTGACCGACAGCCTCTCGGCCGAAGCTTTCTACCAGATCGAGTGGGACCAGACGGTCGTCGACAACTGCGGCACCTTCTTCTCCCAGCCAGATATCATCGCCGACGGTTGCGACAACAACCTGCGTGTGCTGAACAAGAACACCACCGTACCTTCTGCGGCACTGCCGTTCCTCGCCGCCAACGGCGTGGACATCAACGGTGAAGGCGTGCTGGTACGTCGCGGTCCGGACCGCGATGCCCGTGACAGTGGCCAGTTCGGCGTGGCCTTGCGCTATATGTTCGACCCGCTGGACACCGAGTTCGGCGCGTATTTCATGAATTACCACAGCCGCAACCCGATCTTCAGTGCCACCGGTGCATCGCCCCAGACATTCGCCGCCCTGCGCAACTTGCCACCTGCACTGCAAGCCCTGGCGCCGTTGATCGTTGCCGGTAACTCCAGCTACTTCGTCGAATACCCTGAAGACATCCGCCTGTATGGCCTGAGTTTCTCCACCACCTTGCCTACCGGCACGGCGTGGAGCGGTGAAATCAGCTACCGGCCGAATGCGCCGGTGCAGCTGAATTCCACCGATATCCTGTTCTCGGGCGTGCGTCCGATTGGCGGCGCACTGGCCAATGCCTCGCTGCTCACCGGCGTGCCGGGCCAGGACCTGCACGGTTACACCCGCAAGGAAATCACCCAGTTCCAAACCACCCTGACGCACTTCTTCGACCAGGTAATGGGCGCCGAGCGCCTGACCCTGGTGGGTGAGCTTGGCGTGACCCAGGTCGGCGGCCTGGAGAGCACTTCCGAGATGCGCTATGGCCGCGACCCGGTCTTCGGCCCAGGCGAGCTGCCAGCTACAGGCCCGCTCAACACCTGCTCGCAGATCCTCAATACCAGCACCATCAACGGTGCCGGCCCAGGTACCTCGGGCGCAAACCGCAGCCGCAACTGCAATGACGATGGCTTCACCACGGCAACCTCGTGGGGCTATCGCATGCGTGCCATCTGGGACTACAACGACGTATTCGCCGGGGTCAACCTCAAGCCTAACGTGGCCTGGTCGCATGACGTCTCCGGTTACTCCCCGGGCCCTGGCGGCAACTTCGAGGAAGGGCGCAAGGCGATCAGCCTGGGCCTGGATGCCGAGTACCAGAACACCTACACCACCAGCCTGTCGTACACCAACTTCTTCGACGGCAAGTACACCACCGTGGATGACCGCGACTTCGTCGCCCTCAGCTTCGGCGTGAACTTCTAAGCATACAGATCCAGGACGACACGACATGAACAAGACCAGAAGTCTGCTGCAAGCCGGTGTGCTGGGCCTGTCCCTGCTGGCGACCAGCGTCATGGCCGCAGTTTCCGCTGACGAAGCGGCCAAGCTGGGCAGCACCCTGACGCCGATGGGCGCGGAAAAGGCCGGCAACGCCGACGGCTCCATCGGCCCGTGGACGCCGCTGTCGAAGACCGCCGGCAGCGTCGATGGCAAAGGGTTCCTCTCCGACCCGTACGGCAGCGAAAAACCGCTGTTCACCATCACCGCGCAGAACGTCGAGCAATACAAGGACAAGCTCTCGCCAGGCCAGGTGGCGATGTTCAAGCGCTACCCGGAGACGTTCAAGATCCCGGTGTACAAGACCCACCGAGGGGCCAGCGTGCCTGACGAGGTGTTCGCCGCCATCAAGGAAAACGCCACCAAGACCACCCTGGTCGAAGGCGGCAACGGGCTGAACAACTTCCGCTCGGCGGTGCCGTTCCCGATTCCCAAGTCCGGCGTCGAAGTGATCTGGAACCACATCACCCGCTACCGCGGTGGCAGCGTGACCCGTCTGGTGACCCAGGCCACGCCGCAGCAGAACGGCTCCTACAGCCTGGTGTACTTCCAGGACCAGTTCGTCTTCCGCGACAAGATGAAAGACTTCAACCCGGCCAACCCCGGTAACATTCTCTTCTACTTCAAGCAGGAAGTGACGGCGCCGTCTCGACTGGCCGGTGGCGTGCTGCTGGTTCACGAAACCCTCGACCAGGTCAAGGAACCACGCCTGGCGTGGGTCTACAACGCTGGTCAGCGTCGTGTGCGCCGCGCCCCGCAAGTGTCCTATGACGGCCCGGGTACCGCTGCCGATGGCCTGCGTACGTCCGACAACCTGGACATGTACAACGGTGCGCCGGACCGCTACAACTGGAAGCTTGAAGGCAAGAAGGAGATGTACATCGCCTCCAACAACTACAAGCTCGATTCGCCGACCCTCAAGTACGCCGACATCATCAAGGCCGGGCACATCAACCAGGACCTGAGCCGATATGAGTTGCGTCGGGTCTGGCATGTGGTCGCCACCTTGAAGGAAGGCCAGCGTCACATCTATGCCAAGCGTGACTTCTACATCGACGAAGACACCTGGCAGGCAGCAGTGGTCGACCAGTATGACGGTCGTGGTCAACTGTGGCGTGTTTCCGAGGCCTATGCCCAGGATTATTACAACGTGCAAGTGCCGTGGTACACCCTGGAAACCATCAACGACCTGCAGTCCGGTCGCTACCTGGCCCTGGGCATGAAGAACGAAGAGAAGCAGGCCTATGACTTCGGCTTCACCGCCACCACCGCCGATTTCACCCCGGCAGCCCTGCGTCAGTCGGGCGTGCGTTAAGCCCGGCCACCACCCCGTTTGCCCCCCAGAACGCCCCGGCTTGCCGGGGCGTTTGTATGTGTGCAGCCTTATTGCAACGGCCTGTAGCTTTTTGTTGAAGACTTTTAGCGCCACATTGTTACAAAAGGCCTTCAGTTGTAACGATTAAGACGCTAGTCTGCGGGCATCCGTACTGCCGACCCCCGCATGAAAACAAGAGCCGGCCATGACTGATTTGTCCCCGCTGCAAGGGGTTTCCAGCCGCACTGCACCTGCTCGGGACGGGCGTTTTTATCGCCCGCCGTTGCCGGATGGCCATATCGCGCGCCCGCGTTTGTGCGAGCGCTTGAGTGCCGGGCTGGGTGGTCGCTTGCTCTTGGTGAGTGCACCGGCCGGCTTCGGCAAGAGTTCGCTGGCGATCGAGTTTTGTCAGGGCTTGCCCAGTGGCTGGCAAAGCCTGTGGCTGGGCTTGAGCCGACGCGATAACGACCCGGGGCGCTTTCTCGAGCGCTTGCTTGAAGGTTTTCAGCACTACATTCCCGAGTTGGGCAGCCAGGCCCTGGGGTTGCTGAAAATGCGCCAGCGCCATCAACCTTTCGCCTTCGAAGAGTGCCTCGACAGCCTGCTCGATGAGTTGGCCGCGCAACTGTCTACCAGCAAACCATTGCTGCTGGTGCTGGACGACTATCACCTGGCCCAGGGGCCGGTGCTGGACCGCTGCCTGCAGTTTTTCCTCAACCATCTGCCTGCCGGCCTGGTGGTGTTGGTGACCAGCCGCCAGCGCCCCGAGTGGCACCTGGCACGCCTGCGCCTGTCCCGGCAACTGGTCGAACTCAATGAACAAGACCTGCGCCTGACCGACGACGAGTCCCTGGCGGTGCTCGGCCAGCATGCCGGGCAATTGCGCGGGCATTCCCTGGAGAGCCTGATCCAGCGCAGCGAAGGCTGGGTGGCCGGGCTGCGCTTCTGGTTGTTGGCCGCTGCCGACGCTGGGGCCGAAGCGGCACTGCCGCACGCCTTGCACGGCGGTGAAGGGCTGATCCGTGATTACCTGCTCGAAGAGGTGATCGAACGCCTGCCCCAGGAAGTCCAGGCGTTTTTGTACGACACCGCTTGCCAGGAACGCTTTTGCAGCGAACTGTGCGATGCCATGCGTGAGGCCCACGACAGCGGGACAATCCTGCATTACCTGCAGGCCCACCAGGTGTTCCTGGTACCCCTGGATGAGCACGGCAACTGGTACCGCTATCATCACCTGTTTTCCGACTTGCTGCGTACCCGCCCGGCCAGTGTTGCGGCGCCCAGCCTGCACTTGCGTGCCTGTCGCTGGTTCAATACCCAGGGCCTGCTCGACGAAGCGGTGGAGCAAGCCTTGCGCGCAGGCCACCTGGACGTGGCGGCCAACCTGGTGCAGAACCTTTCCGAAGAGCAACTATTGGCCGAGCAGAACGTCGGCATGCTGCTGCGCTGGAAAATGGACTTGCCCGACAGCCTGCTCAGCAGCACCCCGCGCCTGATCGTGCTGTACAGCTGGGCCCTGGGCCTGGCCTGCCAGCTGGACGCCGCCGAAGAGCTGGCCAGCCACCTGAGCAATTTTCTACCGGCACCCTCGGCCACCGCGCAGCAGTCGATGCTGGCCCAGTGGCTGGCGCTGAGCGGCATCATTGCCCGGGGCCGGGGTGACCGTGAACGGACCCTGGCCTATTGCAGCGAAGCCTTGCACAGCCTGCCACGCAAGCGTTATGGGCAACGCCTGATGTGCCTGTCGACGTTATCGAACCTGGCCATTGTCGACACTGACTTCTGGCGAGCACGTAACTGGAACCGCGAAGCCCTGGAACTGGCACAGCGCGTCGACAACCCCCTGTTCGAGGCCCTGGCCTGTTACGACCGTGCCCGCGTCCTGCATGCTCGTGGCGAAGTGTTGCGCGCCCTTGATGTCATCCGCCAGGGCCTGCAGCGCTTGCAGGGGCTGGCGGCGCAGCGGCTGTACGCGGTGCGGGCGCGGCTGACCTTGTACGAAGGGTATTTGCTGAGCGTGCGTCTGGAGACGCGCGCGGGCCGCGCCCGCTTGCAGGCGGGGCTGGTGGAAGCGCGAGCGTGCCGGGATGTCAGTGTGTTGATCGGCCACTGCGTGATTGCCTGGCTCAATGGTCGTGAAGGTCGCTTTGCCGAGGCCTTTGCCGAACTGGCCGAAGCCGAGCGCTTGATGCATATCTGGGACGTGCCGCCGGTGTTCTACCTGGCCATGATTACCCAGGTCAAATGCGAGCTGTGGCTGACCCAGGGCCGTACCGACCTGGCCGAGGCCTGGCTGTTGCGCCTGGCCCAGACCTATGGCGGGGAGCATGCCGCGCCCGCGCCGGAATTTCACCCGCAGCTGCCATTGCACATCGAACTGTTGCAGGCGGCCCTGGACTGCAGCCAGCAGCGCGTACCCCAGGCCGAGCAGCGCCTGCTGGCCCTGGTCGAACGCGGCAAGGCCAGCGGCGGGCTGTTGTTGTGCGTGAATGCCTTGAACCAGTTGGTCAGCCTGCTGTTGGCCAGCGGCCGCCACAGTGAAGCCCGGCAGTGCTTGCAACAGAGTCTCGAGGCCGCCAGGGGCGGCGCCCTGCAGCCATTCCAGCGCTTGCTCGCCGAGCACCCGGCCTGGTTGCGCGAGCAACTGCAGCATGCACCGAATTGCCCGGTCGCGACCGCGCTGCTGGCGCTGCTGCCGGCCCGCGAAGCCTATGAAGCCCATGAAACTCACGGCCCGGGCAACGACGCGCTCAGCGCTCGCGAACTGTCCGTACTGCGCCTGATCGCCCAGGGGTATTCGAACCAGGAAATCAGCGATCAGTTGTTCATTTCCCTGCACACCGTCAAGACCCACGCCAGCCATATCAACAGCAAGCTGGGGGTGGAACGCCGCACCCAGGCCGTGGCCAGGGCCAAGACGATCGGCTTGTTGGCCTAGGCGCGACATCCGGTGGTTGCCATCGCCTTTACGTTAACGTAAATATAGACAGGCTCGCGCCGTACTGATGGCGCGGGTGTTGCTTGTGGGCTGTGCGTACCGATCCGGAGCGACACATGAGCGTTATAAAAACAATAAGCGGCAACCTGCCCCAGGATGCCCGGCTGGCCCGTGAGAAGCTGAACGTCGATGGGCAGTTGCCGGACGGCATTTTGCGCGCGGAAATCGATGCCTCATGGCGACGCAGCCTGGGCCACGGTGTGCACTGCAATGGCCGTACCGAACTGGACGTGGAGTCAGCCTCCAGCCTCGATGTGCTGCTGGCCAGCAATCGCCTGTTGCTCGATGCGGCGACAGCCGAGGTCGACTATCTCAAGGCGCGCCAGGGCAAGGAAGGCCTGATTATCCTGGCCAACGCCGATGCTACCATTCTCGCTGTCGAAGGCCGTGCCGACGCGCTCAAGCGCAGTGGCCTGGACGATATCGCCCTGGGCACGTGCTGGAGCGAAGCGGCACGCGGCACCAATGCACTGGGCACGGCACTGGTGGAAGCGCGCACGGTACAGATCGATTGCGGCGAGCACTACCTGGATCGCCTCAGTGATTTTTCCTGCACCTCGGTACCGATCCATTGCCCGCAAGGCGATCTGCTAGGGGTGCTTGACCTTACCCGGCAAGGGCCGCTGGGACGCGTGCAGGACAGTACCGCGTTGCTCTCGCTGGCGGTCAGCCAGATCGAAGGGCGGCTGTTCAACGCCAGCTATCCGAACCAGATCGTGCTGGCGTTCCACAGCCGCCGGCAATACCTCGATTCGCCCTGGCAAGGGTTGCTCGCCCTGGACCTGGAAGGCCGCATCCTGGCGGTCAGCAACCAGGCCTGCCAACTCCTCAGGGATTCGCGCGGCAATCTGGTCGGGCAGCGTTGCGACAATTTTCTCGGCATGCGCCTGGAGCAGTGGATGGCGCGCATGGCCCAGGGTGGCATCAGTACCGTCGAAACCGCCAAGGGGTCGTTCTTCTACAAAGCCTTGCAGTTACCGTTAAGGCCAATCGCCGTCGCCGGTACCCTCAAACGGCCGGCCAAGGTCGTACCCGGCCAACCTGACCTCGACACGCTGGGCATGGGCAACAGCCGCTACAGCCGTGCCTTGCGCATGGCGCGCCAGGGCCTGGCCAATGACTTGCCGGTGTTGCTGCTGGGTGAGACCGGCAGCGGCAAGGAAGTGGTGGCACGGGCCCTGCACATGGCCGGCAGCCGCAGCGAAAAGCCCTTCGTCGCGGTCAATTGCGCGGCCATTCCCGAGGGGCTGATCGAATCGGAATTGTTCGGTTACCGTGAAGGTGCCTTCACCGGTTCACGCCGTGGCGGTATGGTCGGCCGCTTGCAGCAGGCCCATGGCGGCACGCTGTTTCTCGATGAAATCGGTGACATGCCGCTGGCCCTGCAGGCGCGGTTGCTGCGGGTGCTGCAAGAACGCAAGGTCGCCCCGCTGGGCGCGGCCGAAGAACAGGACCTGGACGTCGCGCTGATCTGCGCGACCCACCGCGACCTCAAGCGCCAGGTCGAAGACAAGCAGTTTCGCGAAGACCTTTACTACCGGGTCAATGGCATCAGCGTGCAGTTGCCGGCCCTGCGCGATCGCGATGACCTGGGCGTGTTGATTACCAGCCTGCTGACCCGGCTCGGTGCCGGTTCGATGACATTGTCGAGCGAGTTGTCGGCACTGTTGGCGGACTACCACTGGCCGGGCAACATCCGCCAACTGGAAATGGTCTTGCGCACGCTGCTGGCCATGCGTGAAGCAGGGGAAACCGAGCTTGGGCTCGTCCATCTGCCCGACAGCATGCTCGACGAATTGACGGCCGTAGAGCGGCCCCAGAGCGGGCGCATCCGCGATAACGAACTGGAGTTGATCCGCCAGTCCCTGGAGCAACATCAGGGCAATGTCTCCGCCGCGGCCAGTGCACTGGGTATCAGTCGCGCGACCCTGTACCGTAAGCTCAAGCAGTTGGACGTGTGATGCAACGACTGATTACCCGGCTTATCGATACGCAAGACCCCGAGAGCCTGCAGCACGCCTTGCACTGGTTGTACGGTTTCGTACGCCCCCATCGTCTGGCTATTGCCGGTTTGCTCGGGTTGTCTTTGTGCGCTTCGTTGCTGGTGCTGGTGCAGCCGTGGCTGACCAAGCTGTTGATCGACGATGGCCTGTTGGCGCGGGACTTTCCCAAGCTGGTGCTGATTGCCGGCCTGATGATTGCTGCCGGCCTGCTGGGCACCTTGCTCTCTGGCATCAACCGTTACCTGCACACGCGGTTGTCCGGGCGCATTCTGTTTGCCTTGCGCGATGAGCTGTACCGGCACTTGCAGACGCTGTCGCCGACGTTCTATGGCAAGCGGCGCATCGGTGACCTGATGTCGCGCCTGGACGGTGACGTCGCGGAGATCCAGCGCTTTGCAGTCGACTCATTGTTCTCGGCGGTCTCCAGTGTCATCGGCCTGGTCTGCGCCGTGGCCATGTTGTTGACCCTGTCGTGGAAGCTGTCGTTGCTGGCCTTGGTGCTGATCCCGCTGGATGTATTGTGGCTGCGCTGGATGCGGCGCAAGGTCGAGCGCGAGGTGCGGCAATTACGCGAGCGTTCGGCGGATGTTTCTTCGTTCCTGGTCGAGACCTTGCCGGTGATGAAATTCATCCAGTCGGCCGGCCAGCAGCAGCGCGAAGCACGGCGCCTGGAAGGTCTTGGTCAAGGCTACATGAGCCAGTTACTGCGCCTGCAAGTCATCGAGTTTTTCACCCAGGCAGTGCCTGGCACCCTGACTTCGCTGTCGCGCGCCTGCGCGTTTCTGATCGGTGGCTATTGGGTGGTGCAGGGTACCTGGCAACTGGGCGCGCTGATCGCCTTTTCCACCTACCTGGGCATGGCTGTCGGCCCGGTGCAGAGTCTACTGGGCCTGTACGTGGCGTTGCAGCGCATGACGGTCAGCCTCGGCCGGGTCATGGAACTGCGTGGCGAGCAGCCCGGCGTCAGCAGCCCTGCGCAGGCCATGCCCATGCCCAGCGCCGGTGAGCTGTGTTTCGACAACGTGCACTTCAGCCACCCCGACCGCCCGGCCATCCTGCGCGGGGTGGAGGCGCGCATGCCCTATGGCCGCAAGATCGCCCTGTGCGGCGCTTCGGGGGCGGGCAAATCGACGTTGATAGACCTGCTGCAACGCTTCTACGACCCGCAACAGGGGCGGATTTTGCTGGATGGCTGCGACCTGCGCGAACTTGACCTCTACCCGTTGCGCCGGCGCATTGCCGTGGTCAGCCAGGACATCGTGCTGTTTCGCGGCAGCTTGGCCGACAACCTGGCCTACAGCGTGCCCGATGCCAGCCGCGAGGCGATTGTAGAAGTGGCGCGCCTGGCACGGTTGGACAGCCTCATCGAGTCGCTGCCCGAAGGGCTCGACAGCCCGTTGGGCGAGCGCGGCCAGCAACTTTCCGGCGGGCAGAAGCAACGTATCGCCATTGCCCGGGCGCTGTTGCAAGACCCTTTGATACTGGTGCTCGACGAAGCCACCTCGGCAGTGGATGAAGCCACCGAGCGCGAGGTCATCAGTGCCATCGACCAGCTGTTTGCCGGGCGCACGCGCATCCTCATCAGCCACCGCCCCTCGACCCTGGCCGATGCCGACCTGCGCTTCGAACTGGCCGATGGTCTGTTGGGTGCGCCACTTGAGCGTGCCCATGAAGCCTGAGCTGCTCATCGGTATCGTCGACAGCGGCCATGGCCCGAACCAGGCCGCAGTAATTGCCGGTCGGCGTTTTCAACTCAGTAACGACGGCCTCGACCAAGGCCCGTTGCAAGCCGACAGCCTCGGTCACGGCAGCGCCGTGTTGGCAGCCATTGCCCAGCGCGCCCCGGCTGCGCAATTTTGTGTGGCCCAGGTCTTCGATGGGCGTGGGGTGACCAGTGCCTTGCAGATCGCTACTGCCATCGATTGGCTGATCGCTTGCAAGGTCCGCCTGATCAACTTAAGCCTCGGCTTGCGCCAGGATCGCGAACTGCTGCGCCAGGCCTGTGTGGCGGCGCAGACAGCAGGCATCTTACTGTGTGCCTCCAGCCCGGCCCAGGGCGCCGCCGTGTATCCCGCCAGCTACCCGGGCGTGTTGCGCGTGACCGGCGATGCCCGTTGCGAGGCGGAGCAATGGTCCTGGCTCGACAGCACCCAGGCCGATTTCGGCGCCTGTGTGCGCAGCGACAATCCACGCCAGTCGGGTGCCAGCCTGGCGTGTGCGGCCTTTAGCGGGCATGTCGCGGCGTATTGGTCGCAACATCCGCACGCAGACCCTCGGCAAGTGCTGGCCTGGCTGCGCGAGCATGCCAGCTACCAAGGCCCGGAACGGCGGCGTGTGCCATGACTGACATCGTCATTCTCGGTGCAGGGCCTGCCGGTGCTGCGGTGGCGCTAGGCTTGCGGCGCTTGGGCCTGTCTGTTTGTGTCGTCAGCGATTGGCGGCGTTTTGCGGCACTGGAAGGCGTATCTCAACGCGTACTCGAAGGCCTGCGCAGCGCGGGATTGCAGCACGCGCTGGCCAATGCTGCCGAACCCTCGCAACGCCAGGTGGCATGGAATGGCGAGCAACACGCGCGCAATATCGAATTTTTGCTCGACCGCCCGCGTTTTGATCGGGGCCTGCGTGAAGACCTGCATGCAGCGGGTGTCACCCTGATCGAAGGACGAGTGCTGACGGTCAGCTCAACCGATGCCGGACATACCATCGCACTCGATGGCGGGCAGTGCCTGCGAGCCGACTTCCTCGTCGAGGCCCGCGGCCGCCAGGCACCCCAGGCAGGCACAGCGGGCAGGGCGGTACGTGGCCCGGAAACCCTGAGCCTGCTTAACCGCTGGCAAGGGCAACCGGGCAAGACCGCCAGCGCCGTGCAAAGCCTGGAAGATGGCTGGGTGTGGATGGCCCGCCAGGCCGATGGCCGCTGCTATTGGCAGCTGACCGTGGATGTCGCCAGCGCTCGATTGCCGGGCAAGGCGCAGTTGCTTGAGTATTGTCGTGAGCGCCGCAGGCAATCGAAATGGGCACAGGCGTTTTTTCAGCGAGCTGCCGAAACGGACCTGCAACTGCATGCCCGCAGCAGTACCGCAGTGCTCAGCCAGCAGGCCTGCGGGGATAACTGGATTCGCGTCGGCGATGCCGCCATGGCGGTCGACCCGTTGTCCGGCAACGGTATCTTCCAGTCCCTGTCTTCGGCATTGCAGGCGCCGGCGGTGATCAACACCCTGTTGCACCAACCGCAGCGGGCTGCGTTGGCCCGGCAGTTCCACCAGCAGCGGGTCGAGCAATTGTTCTGGCGCTTCGCCCGCACCGGTCGTGACTTTTATGCCCAGGAACAACAGTGGCCGAACGGCCCGTTCTGGCAAGTGCGCAGCGGTTGGCCGGATAGCGAGCCTGCGCATAAGACGGTGGATTTTGCCGCGTTGAAAATCCAGTCCGCACCGGTGCTGCGCGATGGCCTGGTGGAGGCGGCGCAGGTCGTGGTTACTCCGGATCAGCCCTTGGGTATCTGGCATATCCAGGGTGTAGAACTGGCCCCTCTGGTCAGCCGCCTGCGCCACGAACCGGCGCAGCAGGTGCTGGCCGGTTTGTCCGAGGAGCAGGGGCGAACTATCCGGGGCTGGCTATTGAGTCAAGGCTATCGGCCTTGGTAGGTCGATTGACAAATCCACTCGTTGAGCACCCAGTCTTTTGTTGATCAAACGCTATAGGGCGGAATCAATCGTCCTGTACCCCGCTGAGTCCCGGGCAGTCTTGTCAACGTCGTAAATATAACTAGCACAGCATTTGTTAGTTCGAAACGGTCTGAAATTCTAGTATTTCTATCAGGTGTTCAAGCACGCGGAAGTTTGCATACTTGAGTCTTCAGGGATGCTTTTGGTGTGTGGACGGAGGCTTGATATGAAGATCTTTTATTTTTTTTTAGTCGGTGTCTGTGCAGTACAAGCATTTTCCCCATCTGCGTACGGGGCTTATGAAAAAGGAGATTCATGGATGGGGGAGATATTGTTCGTAACGAATTGCTCGAAATGTCATTCTGTTGACGCCTGGGAAGAGAACAAAGTCGGACCAAATTTGTATGGGGTATTTGGAAGGCGTAGCGGAGAAGTATCAGGCTTCAATTATAGTAACGCGATGAGGTATGAAAGTGTGGTTTGGGATGGGGATACGCTGTATGACTACCTCGAGAACCCCCAAATATACCTGGCTGGAACAAAGGACAGGTTTGCAGGTTTTAATAGCGAAACTGAACGGAACGATCTGATTGCCTATTTAAGAAAAGCAACGCAATGAATTTTGCCACAGGCGCCCCGCTCAATAGGTGACGAACGATTTCGTCGCTTTTGAATGTAAGCGGCGAATCAGGAGGCAATACAAGGTCGAGTATGACCTTCGCCTGGATTTGCCTTTCCTGATTACCGCTACACGGTTTTTGTACAAGCCTTGTTCAGAGCTTGATCAACACCGACTTCAACTCGGTGTAATGCTCGATCGCCGCCGCGCCCATCTCCCGCCCTACACCCGACATCTTGTAGCCACCGAACGGCAGCGCCGGGTCCAGTGCGCTGTGGCAGTTGACCCAGACCGAGCCGGACTTGATGCGCGGGATCATCCGGTGCACGGCCGCCAGGTCGTTGGACCAGATGCTCGCGCCCAGGCCGTAGGGGCTGTCGTTGGCCATGCGCAGGGCGTCGGCTTCGTCGTCAAAGGGAATGGCCACCAGGACCGGGCCGAAGATTTCTTCCTGCACCAGCCGGTTGTTCTGGTCGACGTCGACGATGACCGTCGGCTTGACGAAATATCCCGGGCCGAATTGCTCGCCGCCACAGGCGATGGTTGCACCACTGTCGCGTCCCATTTCGATATAGTTGTACACCCGTTGTTGCTGGCGGGCGGAAATCAGCGGGCCCATTTGTACACTGGGGTCCATGCCGTTGCCGAGCTTCATGGCATTGGCGATGCCGGCGATATCGGCCACCACATTGTCGAAGTGTTTGCGTTGCACGTACAACCGCGAGCCTGCGCAGCAGACCTGACCCTGGTTGAAGAAAATCGCGCTGGCGGCACCGGCCGCCGCGCTGGCGAGGTCGGCGTCGGCCATGACGATGGTCGGTGACTTGCCGCCCAGTTCCAGGGTGACCCGGGTCATGGAATCCATGGCGGCCTTGCCGA
>RCUU01000500.1_pt1 | contig 21436 bp, 16 predicted proteins | sample 2166211 | NCBI WGS metagenome assembly RCUU01 (sample SAMN09932620, study PRJNA488358) | compost metagenome | feature: garden; material: soil; isolation source: compost soil in phenylacetic acid-enriched culture | place: Germany: Experimental Botanical Garden Goettingen | collected 2016-01-27
TAAAAAACCTCCTCTGTGGAACCGTTTGCTTTACACTGTAATATTAATCTAAAGATTACCGAAAGTAAATAGAGAAAACAGGTTAAAGGGCGTCATGAAGCCCGGAATACCGTCTATTAGCGGTGAAATTGAGCTGGAAAATGAACAAACGTTTGCGCATGTAGGGTCGGCATAGAAGAGACGAAAAGAAGCCGCCCCTCGCATGAAGCAGCCGAGGGACGGTGTCTTCAGATTGGCTTAGTTGTTCAAACCGTACTTCCAATCCTTCTTGTCCATTTCGCGAATGAAATTCTCAAGGACGTTCAGAACGGCTTCTTCCAGCAGCTTGCCTTTTTCTTTGGTCGCGACGCTTGGATCTCCGGAGGCACCGGTATCGGTAAGCTCCTCGAAGCGCCACTTGATCTCTACGAATTCCGGCAATTCCGGAACGACGCCCTTGGCATGCTCCATCTCCATCCAATCTTCGAACAAGGCCAGACCCATGGAGGTTTCGCCTTCGCCGGCGTGACCCAGTCCGTTCCATACCTCAAACGTGCCTTCGGGTACCATTTTCCCGGCGGCCACCCACCAGTCGTTAAGACTGGCGATCGTCACATGGGGGTGCTGAACTTTGACTGCCCGGGCAGCCAATTCAATCGGTGCGATATTGCCGTCATGGCCGTTCATGATGATGATCTTAGTGATGCCGTTGCGGACGATTTCGTTCAGGATATCCTTAATGACATTCGTGATCGTTTCCGGGGTCAAGCTGACGGTGAACGGGAATTTGTTGTAGTGCTGACTGAGTCCGTAATTGATCGGCGGCAGCACCATCAAGCCTTCCACGCGCTCGGCCAGCTTCTCGCTTAGAATATTGGAGATTAGGGCATCCGTTCCGAATGGCATATGATAACCATGATTTTCGAAGGCTCCCACTCCGAAAATGACTTTATCGATCTTACTGTTTCTATACTGGTTGCCGGTCATTTTAGTTCCGATCAATGTCATGACTCATGCACCCCTTTCTTATTTACTTGGCGTAATGTTTTCGCGGAATTCGAATTTGCCTTCCTTCACTTCGATGATCGTCACGCTCTTGTCGGGCACGCGACCGGAGCCGTAGCCGATTTCACCCGTCACGCCTTTGAATCCGGAGGTTTCATTCAGTGCGTCCCGAATCGCTTTAGGATCTTCGCTCCCGGCGCGGGTCATTGCATCTGCAATTAGATACATCGTGTCATAGCCGAGTGCCGCAAAGCCATTTTCCGGTGCGTTCCCGGTTTTTTCGGTATAAGCTTTCACGAAGCTTTGCACTTTTTCATCGCTGTTTTCCAGTGCGACGTGGGTGGCGAAGAAGACGTTATTCGTTTGCGGTGTACCGCCCATTTCGACCAATGCCGGTGTGTCGAAGCCGTCGGCGCTGACAATCGGCGTGTCGATGCCCATTTCGCGGATTTGCTTGACGACGATCCCCGCTTTATCGGGAAGGGCAGATACCATCAGAACGTCAGGCAGCTCGGGAAGACTCTTCAACCGTGTAATTTGTGCGGAGAAGTCGGTGTCCGCTGCGCCGTCGTATTTGTCTTCCAGAACGACTTCGCCACCTTTGGTGGTAAAGCGGTCTTTAAAGAAGGTCGAAACGTTGACGGTAAAGTCGGAGGACGTGTCGGTCAACACCCAAGCCGTCTTGGCGCCCAGCTTGTCCATAGAGTAATCCGAAATCGCATAAGATTGAGCGTCATCACCAAAAGCGGCCATGTACATAAAGTCGCCGACTTGATCCGGAATCAAAGGGGAAGTCGCGCCCGATGTAATGAAAGGAATACCGGCTTCTTGGGCAATTGGCCCTGCGGCTAGAACGTAAGTCGTGTCGCTGAATCCGGCGACGACGGGTACCTTCTGTACGTCGATCAATTCCTGCATGCCGTTGGCTGCCGAGAGGGTTTCTGTTTTAGCATCGATCGAGACAACCTTGACTTGTTTCCCATTTATGCCGCCATTCGCGTTAATTTCCTCCGCGGCCAGTTGGAATCCGGCCAGCGAAGGGCCGTCGAGGGAGGCTTGTCCGCCGGTCACATTATACAAAGCGCCGATCTTGATTTCGCCCCCGCTGCTCGCGGAATTGCTTTCCTCGCCTGCTGCGGGTGCCGCGTTGCCTTTGCCTCCATTGGAGGAAGCATTATTCCCCCCGTTGCCGCAAGCGGATAAAAGAAGCATGATAACCGTTAATAGTGCGATCATTTTTTTCATAAGCGATTTCTCTCCCATCTGTGGTTTTTAAGAGGACATAGACGGCTTCCGACGTTTGTTTCTATACGAGTCTTACATGGGATTCACCCCCGCATGAATGGACTGTTTATTTTCCTAAAAGACCTTTCGGTCTGAGGATTATCGTGATAATGAGCGCCGCGGACATGAGCACCTGGCTAACTCCGTACATTTGCGGAAGCTGGAAGCCGAATAGCTCGATGCCTCGCTCCAGCTTGTTCAGCAGGAGTTCAGGGATCAACGTAACCAGGATAGCGCCGAGAACCGCTCCAGGAAGGGTCCCGGAACCGCCGATCACAAGCATGAGCACCAAATTGAAGGTCATGGAGTAGGAGAACATGCTTGGATTGATGCTTGTAATCAGATGACCATACAAGCTGCCGCCGATAGCGGCGAAGAAGGCACCCGCGGCAAAGGCGAGCATTTTATGCCGTACCACCTTGACGCCCATCGCTTCCGCTGCCAGATCGTCTTCCCGGATGGCCAGCATAGCGCGGCCATAGGAGGAGTGAAGCAATCGCCATACGAAGTAAATCGTTATTGCGACGAGGGCGTAGACCCACCAAATATTCGAAATTTTGGGGAGGCCGGAAATGCCGCTTTTCCCCCGGGTAATATCTGTCAAGTTGGAGGCCAGCACGTTGATAATGACCATGAAACCCATGGTGGATACGGCAAGGTAATGGCCGCGCAGCTTCAGAACGGACAATCCGATCACAAACGAGCAGATGACGGCAATCAATCCGCCGATCAACATGGCGACCGGGAATGGCAGCTCGGTTTGCTGCAGCCACTCCGGCATTTGCGGGAACAAAAGCGGCTTGCGTGCCAGTGGGTAGGTCAGCAACGCCGTCGTGTAGGCGCCTACGGCCATAAACCCGGCATGTCCCAGAGAGAAGATGCCTGTGTACCCGTTCGTCAAGTTGAGGCTGACGACTAGAATGATGTTGATGCCCACCAGATTAATCAGCCGTAAATAGTAATCATTTAGCGTAAAATTAGCGATGATGAGCAGAAGGATCAGGAGTCCGACACCCACTGCGAGCACGGGCTTTTTCATGCCGGGCAGTCGGGTATGACGGCTTGTATCAAGTTGGAGCAGTTTATTCATGGTTAGACCCTCCTATCCTCGGCTTTGCCGAATATCCCGGTCGGCTTGATGAACAGCACGACGATCAGGGCTAAGAAGACGAAGGCATCCTTGTAGGCCGACAGCTCCGGTGGCAAAAACCCGACGAACAATATTTCTCCGAAGCCGAGGATAAGCCCCCCGATCGCCGCGCCGGGCAGACTGCCGATGCCGCCGATGACGGCTGCGACGAAGGCTTTGAGTCCGGGCACGAAGCCCATCATGGGCTCAATGCGTCCGTAACGTCCTGCGTTCATGACACCAGCGACCGCCGCGAGCGCGGCTCCGATAATGAAAGCAGTACGGACGATGGAGTTGATGTTGACGCCCATCAGCACCGAAGCGTTCATGTTTTCCGCGGTAGCCCGCATGGCGATGCCGAGCTTCGTCTTTTTGATAAACATGGTGAGGGCGATTAGTAACAGTGCCGATAAACCGATGATGGCGATATTCATGACGGAAAAATCGATGCCGCCCAGTTCTACCATGTTGGAAAGGTAAGCCGGGACCTGGAAAGACCGTGGCTGTGGAGACAGGATCATGGTCGCAAGATTCTGAATCAGGATGGAAACGGCAAAGGAAGTGACCAACGTCGTTTCTTCCGGCTTGCTTCGCAACGGCCTGTACGCCGCTCGCTCCACGACCAGGCCGATCATGACCGTCACCGCAATGGAAAGGAGGATCGCCACCGGGAAGGGGAGAAGTAGGTTCAACGTGAAGGCCATGGCCGCATACGAGCCGATCATAAGCAAGTCGCCATGTGCAAAATTGATCAGCCGGAGAATCCCGTAGACCAGCGTATAGCCGATAGCGATCAAGGCATAGACGCTGCCTAGTCCAAGGCCGTTCACCAATTGTTGTATAATGTAATCCGCAGAATAGACCATCGGTTTAACCCCCCAGATAAGCCTTTTGGATATCCGAATTGTGCAGCAGTTCTTCGGCAGGCCCCTCAAGCTTGATGCTGCCGGTTTCGAGCACGTAGGCCCGGTCGGCGATCAGCAGCGATTCATAGGCGTTTTGTTCAACGAGCAGTACGGTGATTTCGCTCTTTTTCAATAATTGGATGACTTCGAAAATTTTCTCGACCATGATTGGAGCCAGTCCCAGTGAGGGCTCGTCAAGCAATAGCAGGCTGGGTTTACTCATGAGCGCCCGGCCCATGGCCAACATTTGCTGCTCACCGCCACTAAGAGCTCCCGCGGGCAGCTTCTCCCGCTGTTTGAGGACGGGGAATAGGCTGTAGATCCATTCGATATCCGCAGAGAGGTCATCGGACTTGGGACGTGTATAAGCGCCCATTCGTAAATTCTCCAATACAGTCAATTGGGAGAAAACCTGCCTGCCCTCGGGGGAATGGGCCATTCCCATGGATACGATCTGATGGGCCGGTACAGAAGAGAGTTCCTTCCCCCTATACTCGATGCTGCCCGACTTAGGCTTCAGCAACCCTGATAAGGACCGCAGAGTCGTCGTCTTGCCAGCACCATTCGCTCCGAGCAGGGCAACAAGCTCACCTTGCCGCACCTCCAGAGATACATCCTTCAACGCATGGATCTGATCGTAATAAACGTTAATGCCACTCACTTTAAGCATGTTCGGCCGACCTCCCTAAATAAGCTTCGATCACTTCGGGATGGGAGCGAACGGCTTGTGGGTCGCCTTCGGCGATCAGTTTGCCATAACTCAGTACCTGGAGATGATCGCATAGGTTCATGACGAACGGGATATCGTGCTCGATGAGCAAAATACTTAAATCATAGCGGTCGCGAATATCCCGTATTAAGGATGTCAACTCGGCCGATTCGCTGTGGTTCATCCCGGCGGCAGGTTCGTCCAAGAGCAGGAGTGAAGGGCGCAGGGCGAGAGCCCGGGCAATTTCCAGCTTGCGTTGGGATCCGTACGGAAGGCTTCCTGCCTTGACGTCGCGGACGTCTTCGAGTCCGACCGACTCCAGTAAATTTACCGCCTCCGAGCGAATGTTCTTCTCTTCCAAGGCAAAGCTGGGAAAGCGAAGCAGGGTAGACCACAACCCTGATCTCTTATGGATTTGAGCGGCGACCATTACGTTTTCCAAGACGGTCAATCCTTTGAACAGGCGAATGTTTTGAAACGTTCGCGCCAGGCCAAGCGCGGCGATTTCATCCGGTCTTTTGCCGGAGATATCGTTGCCCTGGAAAAAGACCTTTCCTTCAGTTGGCTGGACGAGTGAAGTTAACATGTTGAATACCGTCGTTTTCCCGGCACCGTTCGGGCCAATTAATCCATGTATCTGTCCGGGCTTTATTTGGAGACGATAAGAATCGACGGCGGTTAAGCCTTTGTATTTTTTGGTCAGGCCAGTCGCTTCCAATATCATGTTGCACACCTCCAATATTGAAATAGAAGCTTATGTGTGCTGGGACGAGAAGATGCGGTTTCGTGTACCCAGTATGTGTTCGATCATTCGCTTTCTCGCTGCTTGCGAATCTTTGTTCTTGATCATCTCGACGATCTCGCGATGTTCGTCATTCATCGTGTTCGTGCTGCCGATTTTCATATCCAAGTAGAGTACGCGCTGCATGTTATCTAGATTGTTGATGATCAGCTTTTTGAGTCGGCCGTTATTGCTCGCTTCGGCTACGGCAGCGTGAAAATCGAAGTTCAGCCGCATATAATCGACCTCGCTGATTCCGGACAGCGGAGGGATTTCAGCCCCGGCAAGTTGCTCCAGCTTGTCAATCGCTTGGCGTGAGGCGTAGGACGCGGCCAGTTCCGCCGCCCCGCCTTCCAGAATCAGCCTTAGCGAGATCAACTCGTCTAGATCCTTTAAATTGACCTGGCTTACGAGGCATCCCTTGTAGGGGATAATTTCGACCAGTCCTTCATGATTCAGGATGTTGATTGCATCGCGGATCGGCGTTTTACTGGTTTGAAATTGCTCGGCTAAATTTCCGGCGTGTAACGGTTCTCCCGCCTGTAGTTCCCCATAGACAATCATGTCTTTTAACCGCCGGTATACCTGATCGGTCAGTGAGGCTTTCTCCACTTTGCTCACGGGCATCTCTCCTTGGGAATTGGGATCAGGTCACATCGGATGTCTCGAACGAATCGGCGCTTGGCAGTTGCACTAAAGGTACTTGCTCGAGAGTACCGTTGCGAATCATGGCGACGGGAAAGCTGAGGCAATTGTGCACCGCTGCTGCCCGCCCAGAGCTGTCGACCACCATGATCCCGCCGAATTCGCCGGTGAGGCGGTGAAGTCGATGGATCGCTTTTGTTGCCGCCTCCTGGGGATGTGAGCCTGATTTGATTTCTTCCTCGACAAATTTTGCAGTCAAGGTAGAAATAAAGGCCTCGCCACGTCCGGTGCATACGACCGCGCAATGACTTGAGGCGAAAATGCCTCCGCCGATGTAAGGAGTGTCTCCGACTCGACCGGGGAGCTTCAGGAAGGAGCCGCCGGTCGAGGAGGCTGCGGCAAGCCCTCCATGATCGTCAAGAAGGACGCAGCCGACCGTATCGGATTCCTTGATCAGCCCGGTAAAGGCGCTGAATTCGACTTCTTTGCCGCTGCGCTTTAGATGGATTGCCGTTTCCCAGGAGGCAAGCTGCACCGCGGTGATGCAATTGTCCGCAGGGAAGCCGTGTTCCCTGGCAAATAAGGTGGCTCCTGTTCCGGCTAACACGACATGCCGGCTTTCCTCCATCACTTTACGGGCTACGGAGACCGCATGCCTAACCTCCTGCATTGCCGCCACAGCAGCGAATTTTCCGGTTACGCCGTCCATGATGGCGCCGTCGACCTCGACATAACCGTCGCGGTTCAGAACGGAGCCGAGCCCCGCATTGTAAAGCGGGTTGTTCTCCATTTCATTAACGGCTTTCTCCGCAGCGGTTAATCGGTCACGTCCGCGGGCAAGCTCCTGATATGCGGTTAATGCTGCAGCTTCAAGGCCAATCATGTAAGGGGGATCTGTTTTCGTCTCAACACTCCCGTGAACTAAAATAACACTCAATGTTAGTTACCCCCTGTACTCGTGATGTTTTAGCGATATATCGCAAATATTTATTCGAAATATAGCATGTTAATTCAGAATGAACAATAGCATCTGTTGAATAATGTAAACTAATATGACATAAATGCAAATTTCGACAAAAACTGATGTTCGCTATTATTACATGGCCTCTAAAAAAAAGAAAAAGTGCAGGGGTTAACCCTGCACCTTTTGGTATGGAGTGTAAATATGCGATTGTTTCGATTAGTTATTCAGAGTCAACACGGCATAACCGTAAGCCGGAAGCTTAACGGCGAGCTTGCCGTCGTTCGTGCCGTAGGTTTGACCGCTGAAGGCGTCGCGCCAAGCTTGCCCGGCCGCAGGAACCTCGAGGATCTGTCCGGCATCGTAGTTGTTCAGCAGGACAAGCACTTTCTCTCCGTTCAATACGCGTTCATAAGCGAGCTTCGAGCCTTCCTTCTCTGCGAGCAGGAATTTCAGGCTGCCGGTGCGTAGCGGAGCGAGCTGCTTGCGAACGGCGATCAGCTTCTGGTAGAACGCGAACAAGTCGCGATCCTGACGTTTCGGATCCCACTCCATGCACTTGCGGCAATCCGGATCCTGCCCGCCGTCAAGGCCAACTTCGTCCCCGTAATAAATGCAAGGCGTTCCGCTGTAAGTAAACTGGAACAGGGCCGCCAGCTTCATTTGGGCTTTGTTGTCTTTGCATAACGTCAACAGGCGAGGGGTGTCGTGGCTATCGAGCAGATTAAATGCCACTTCACTTGCCTGAAGAGGGTATCGGGACAACTGCTTGCCGATCGCATTGGCGAAACCTTCGGCATCGAGCGTGCCGCGCACGACGAAATCAAGCACGGCTTCGGTGAACGGATAGTTCATCACGGCGTCGAATTGGTCCCCTTGCAGCCAGCCGGAGGATTCGTGCCAAATTTCGCCCAAGATGTAGGCGTCTGGGTTAGCGGCTTTTACCGTTTTGCGGAAATCGCGCCAGAAAGCATGATCCACTTCGTTAGCTACGTCCAGCCGCCAGCCGTCGATTCCGACTTCCTTAATCCAAAACTCGGCGACTTTCAACAAGTATTCTTTGACTTCCGGGTTTTCGGTATTCAATTTTGGCATCAGCGGTTCGAACGCAAACGTATCATAGGTCGGTACGCCGTCCTTCACTTGCAGAGGGTATTCGCGCACGTAAAACCAGTCTTTGTAGCGGGATTTTTCGCCCTTTTCCATCACGTCCACGAAGGGAGCAAACGTCTTACCGGAGTGGTTGAACACCGCGTCGAACAACACCTTGATGCCGCGTTCATGACAAGCCTGCACCAGCTTCTTGATCGTGGAGATGTCCCCGAAATGCGGATCGATCTTCATATAATCGGCTGTGTCGTACTTGTGGTTGGTTGTCGCTTCAAAGACCGGGGTGAAGTAGATTCCTGTAATGCCCAGTTCACTTAAGTGATCAAGGTGATCGATGACGCCTTGCAGATCTCCGCCAAAGAAGTTATCCCGTTCCGGCTTGCCGCCCCAAGGCAATGCCCCTTTCGGATCGTTGCTCGGGTCGCCGTTTGCAAAGCGTTCCGGGAAGATCTGATAGAAGATGGCATCCTTCACCCATGCAGGCGGCGTGAACACGTCGATCGGATTAATGAACGGGAACTCGAACAGCCGTTCAGGACCAGCCGGACGTTCCTTCGTAAATTCGCTTTCCGTCATCCAGATTTGCTCTTCGCCGGATTTCAGCAGGAAGCCGTATCTCGTCCGGCGCAGCGGCGGTTGATAAGCGCATTCCCAGTAGTCGAACATCTCGTCGCTGATCATGAGGGTCATGGGAATCAGCTCTTTGCTTTGATCCCACATGTATTTGTCTCCAACAAAAGCATAAACCTCGGTGAGATCGTTCTTCTTGGCCCGCAGGCGCAAATGGAGTGTTCTGTTGTCGTAAGCATAAGTCCAATTGAGTTTGGGACGATGATATACGGCCTCGAGTAACATAATGAATTCCTCCTAAATCGGTTTTTAGATCGCTTCGTCCGCCAGGCTCCGTCCCCGGCTGTTTTGTGCATAAGCAAAAAAAGCACATCCAAGCCAAGTAACGGGCCGAGGATGTACCTTTCGATAACAGCGCCTTCAACTTATTGAACCGAGCGGCAAAGCTAGTATTGCTCTCATTGATCCGGATTATAACACTGTTCAAACCATTGCACAAGACAGAAGCACAAAGAGAGTTGTATTGAATGAAAGTATGGAAGTAATCGTAGACAAAAAGGACAAATACCGCTTGATACATAGGGGAAAAACGCGAAAACATGCCTCGAATGCTAGCGTATGGCAAAGTCGTGAATACATAAAAAATGCGAATATCGGAGAAAATAAAAGAGAGAAGGAGAAAAGAAATGATTTACCCCCAGTTTAGGACTGTGCAAACGTTTTTACAAGTAGCATGCCATGATGTATGATGTGTTACGTGGATAAAGCGCTTTCGGGCGGGAAATGCTAAACTATTGGAGATAGAAGTCGCAACGGCGAAATAGTTTCAAGCACTTTCTGAAAACGTTTGCGCAAAATTCTTGAAAAACGTCTATATAAACATTTAGGAGGGGTTATTGTAATGAAGTTCAAAAAAGCATTGACCTTGGTTGCGGCGCTGTCCTTGGTTATTTCCATCACAGCTTGCGGATCGAATAATAACGGTGGCAACAACGGAAGTGCGAATGCTCCGGCGAACCAAACCGAAAACACTGGAAATGCGGGAACTGACAATGCTTCCGCAGAGTCGATCGTTCCGGAAGACGGCGCGGAACTGGTCGTTTGGGAAAGTAAAGAAGAGAAAGTATTTACAGAAGAAATCGCCAAACAATTTACGGAGAAATACGGCGTAAACGTAAAAATCGAAGAAGTAGCTCCAACCGATCAAATCGGTAAATTGACGCAAGACGGACCATCCGGTCTCGCTGCCGACGTTCTGATCGTTCCTCACGATCACTTGGGCAACGCAGCAACCTCCGGTCTGATTTTGGCGAACGACGTGTTTGCCGAAGAAACGACGAAGAACAATACAGAAGCTTCGATCCAAGGCGCAACTTTCGACGGTACGCTCTATGGTTATCCGCGGGCAGCCGAAACGATGGCTCTGTATTACAATAAATCGATCCTTCCCGAAGCGCCAAAAGACTTCAGTGACGTTATCGAGTTTAGCAAAACGTTCACCGACAAGTCGAAGAATAAATACGGCATCATGTGGGAAGTTGGGAACATGTACTTTAACTATCCGTTTATTGCCAGCACGGGAGGCTACCTGTTCGGCGATAATGGCACAAACCCTGACGATATCGGCTTAACCACCGATGGAGCCATCGAAAGTATGAAAGTGTTCCAAAGCTTGAAAGAAATTCTCCCGATCAATAGCGGCGACATCAACCCGGACATTAAACGCAGCTTGTTTAACGAAGGCGACGTAGCAATGGACATCAACGGTCCTTGGGAATTGGCCGGCTACAAGGCAGCTCTCGGCGACAACCTGGGTCTGGCTCCTTATCCGTCCATTAACGGCAAAACGGCGATCACTTTCTCCGGGATTAAAATTTGGGTCGTGAACTCCTTTACGAAATACCCGAACGCAGCGAAATTGTTCGCGAACTTTGCTTCCACGAAAGACGCTCAATTGTTGCTGAACGAAAAAGTTGGCGCAGTACCTACGAACCTTGAAGCGCTGGAAACTGATCAAATCAAAAACGATCCTTACGTATCGGCGTTTGCTGAGCAAGCGAAGAACTCGCAGCCAATGCCTTCTATTCCGGAAATGGCTAACGTATGGGCTCCTGTAAATGCGGCACTGCCGGAGATTTGGAATAATAATGCCGATCCGAAAGAAGCTATGGAAAAGGCCGCAACGCAAATTAAGGATTTGAATAACGGAGCGGCTGAATAAGTAAACGACGTACGAGGGAAGCGATCTGCCCGCCGCTGTTAGCGGCGGGTCATTCCTTAATTTCCCGTAGGAGAGGAGAAGGAAGGGAAATGGACCGACACAAGAGAAACGCGACGATCCTGTCGATACTGTGCATGGGGCTCGGTCAGCTGTATAATCGGCAGATCATCAAAGGTTTGTTGATGATGCTGATTGAAGCGTTCGGGATCACTTATTTTATTCGTAATTTGGGCAATGCGGTTTGGGGTATGATTACGCTTGGCGAAGTGCCTAGAATGCTTGTCAAAGGAAAATGGGTGGATGGAGATCACTCTATTTTCATCATGATTCAGAGCTTGATTACCTTACTGTTCTTGGCGGTGTTCATTCTTGTATACGTCATGAACGTCAGAGACGCCCGCAAAATCGGGGAAGAGAGAGATAAAGGCAAGAAGTCAAATAACTTTAAGCAATCGGTTCGCTATGTGCTAGATTATAAATTCGCTGTTGCTTTTTTGAGTATCCCCGCTGTCGGGATTTTATTTTTTACCGTGATGCCGATCATCTTTATGATCTTGCTCGCGTTTACCAACTACTCGGCGCCGAAGCACATTCCGCCAGCCATGCTGGTTGATTGGGTCGGATTCGGAACGTTTAAGAATCTGGTGGCGCTAAAAACCTGGAGCCATACCTTTTACGGCGTCTTAACCTGGACGATTATCTGGGCGATTTTGTCGACGGTAACGACTTATTTCGGCGGGTTGCTTGTGGCCTTGCTTATCAATCAGAAGGGCATTCGCTTTAAGGGGCTATGGAGAACGATTTTAATTCTTCCTTACGCCATTCCGCAGCTGATTTCGCTGCTTGTCATGAGAAATATGTTTAATGGCCAGTTTGGTCCGATTAACCAATACCTCGGATATTTCGGGCTAGGCGGATTACCGTGGTTGACTGACCCGTTCTGGGCGAAGGTTACGGTCATCGTCGTCAATATGTGGGTCGGGATTCCGGTTTCCATGCTGCTGATCCTGGGCGTGTTGACCACGATTCCGAAGGATCTGTACGAAGCGGCCGAAGTGGACGGAGCTACCGGATATCAGAAGTTCAGAATCGTTACGCTTCCGATGATCCTGTTCACGACCGCACCGACGCTCATTACTCAATTTGCCGGTAATATCAACAACTTTAACGCCATCTTCCTGCTAACGGGCGGTGATCCGGTCAAAGGCGATTATCAATACGCCGGGGCTACCGACCTCCTGGTTACGTGGCTCTACAAACTGACCTTGAACCAAAACAAATACAACATGGCCTCTGCTATCGGGATCATTATTTTCATCATTATCGCTTCGTTCTCGATTTACAACTACCGCAGAACCAAGTCGTTTAAAGAGGAGGATATGATCCAATGAGCGGACGGAAAATACGAAACGCGATTCGGCTGGGTGCCAGTTACGTGATGCTGGTTATACTGTGCATTGCCGCCGTTTACCCGGTGCTATGGGTCGTCTTCGGTTCTTTGCGGCCAGGTAAATCGCTATATAGCAAAACGCTGATTCCGGAGAAGTTTACGTTTGATCACTATACCGAACTATTTACATCGAAAACGTATTTGTTTGGCACCTGGTACTTAAATACGTTGAAAATCGCTGTTTTCTCCATGCTCCTAGGCGTGCTGCTGACACTGCTCACCAGCTATGCGTTATCCCGGTTTCGGTTCCGTGGACGCAAAACGGCGCTATCCGGGATGCTTGTTCTGGGGATGTTCCCGGGCTTCATGAGCATGATCGCCATTTACTTGCTGCTCAGGGAGCTGCAGCTTCTCGATACGCATATAGCGCTGATTATCGTGTATGCGGCAGGGGCCCCGCTCGGTGGTACGTTTATCGCGAAGGGCTTTCTCGATACCATTCCGCGATCGCTTGATGAAGCAGCGCGGATTGACGGCGCCAGCAACTTCCTGATCTTCCGGCGCATCATCCTCCCGCTGTCCAAGCCGATGCTGACTTATATGGCGTTAACCCAGTTTGTCGGTCCATGGGTTGACTTTATCTTTGCTCGGCTCGTGCTGCGGACGAAGGAAAACTGGACGCTGGCGGTTGGCATGTGGGATATGGTCAGCAGTAACCAAAACAGTAACTTTACCTTGTTTGCCGCAGGGGCGGTTCTGATCGCACTGCCGATTACCATCCTGTTCATGTTCCTGCAGCGGTTGCTTGTTGACGGCTTAACATCAGGCGCTAGCAAAGGATAACGCAGCAAGAGAGAATAGACACCCGGGTATAGCCTCAGTCGAGCTGGGCTATACCCTTTTTTTGTATACATATATTGTAAAAGGGGATGCGGGGTATGAAGAAGCTTCGCGGTCAGTGGCATTGGAATTCCGTGGGTTTGAAGATGTTTGTGATTGTATTTGCTGCAGTTGTATTGTTGTCGGCAGTACTAGGATTCAGTTCTTACCGGGCGTCGCGGGAAATTATCCGTGAGCAGGTGGCATCGGCATCCACTCAGGCGGTGGAGCAGGCCGCGGACAAGCTGGACTTTCTGTTTGACCAATATGAGGCGTCCTCGCGGCAGTTAGCCGTCGATCAAACGTTGCGGAGCGATTTGGAAACGGTTAACCAACCGGGGATCGGAACCGTCGCCAGAACGAAAGCCGAAGATCGAATTCGTAAGAAACTCGATACGTTGAAGGGGGCTGACGATCGACTTCAAGGGGTGCGTCTGGTCACCAAAGGTCTGGAGGATGTGAAATCGTATAAGTCCTCGGGGGTCAGCTCGGTGCGTACGGACGAGGCGGTGGAAGCGCGGGTGAAATCGGTGCTGGAGGCCGAAGGAGAACCCGTATGGTTTCCGGCGTTGCAGAAGGGCTTTTTTGGCGCTTACACCGAGCCGACGATTACGATGGCCAGGTTGCTGAGGAACATGAATCACCCGGAGGCGGAGTACATCCTGCTGTTTGAGATCAAAGCGCAGGCAGTGGGCGACATTTTGGGTAACCTGCAAATCGGAAAGAGCGGTCAGGTTCGGGTGCTTACCGCAGATAACCGCATTGTCCATGCGGCGGATAAGACCCTCTTGGAGACGGATTCTGTGATCCATATTGACGCGAAGCATGCACAATCGGGAGAGAGCTCATTCCAAGCCGCGGATGAGCAAGGGGTACAGCAACTGGTCGTCTATAGACAACTAAAGACGGTCGACTGGAGAATCGTGGGGTATGCCCCGGAGAGTGATTTTCTAAGTGCGGCGGACCGGCTGCTGGTCGTGATGTTATTTGTGCTATTGGGTGCCGTAGTGGTTGCCGTGCTGATCGGCTATTTACTGGTGCGCATGGTCGGCCGGCCTTTGGAGAAGCTCTGCCGTTTGATGGAGGAAGGCGAAAGCGGGAATTTGCAGGTTCGCACTCATTTCAAGGGACGTGACGAAATCGGACGTTTGGGCCACAGCTTTAACCGGATGTTAGAGCAAATATCTCGGCTGGTGGAACAAACGAACGTGTCTGCGGCAGAATTGTTGACTACGGCAGAGAATCTGACGAGAGCCTCGCGCGACACGTCGCAAACCGCTGCTGAAATTGCGCAAGCAACCGGGGAAATTGCAGCCGGGGCGGAAAGCCTGGCCGTGGAAGCGGAGAAAGGAACCGAGACGGCGGAGAGAATCGGCAACCAGATGGGCCGGGTGGCTCAGGTCAACGCGGCGATGGACGAATCGGCTGGCCGGGTCATCGACGTGAGCCAACGAGGGGAATCGTATATGGAACAGCTGGTGGAGAAGACCGAATCGGTAGCGCGTATGACGGCCTTGCTGGAGGAGAATTCGGACAAGCTGAGCCGCAGCACCCGCTCGATTCGATCGATCCTCGCCCCGATGGTTGAAATGACGAAGCAGACGAATATATTGTCCCTCAACGCTTCGATCGAAGCGTCCCGAGCCGGGTCGGCCGGCAGAGGGTTCATGGTCATCGCCGGAGAAATTCGCGAGCTGGCTGCAGCTTCGGGCGAATCGATCCAGACGGTGTCGGCGATCACCGAGGAGATCCAGGAGGCGATCGGACAAACCGTTGAGGTGCTGACAGGCATTTCCCCGTTGTTTGCCGCGCAAACGGAAGCCGTGAAAGAGGCGGCCGGCATCTTCCAGAACGTCAAAAGGGAGATGGAGCAATTTGTGACGGAGATCCGGAGTTCATCCACCTCCGTTCAGGAGCTGCTGCATTCGCAATCGATCCTGCATGATTTCGTCGATACGGTCAGTTCCGTTGTGGAGCAAACCAACGCCTCCACTGAGGAGGTTGCCTCGATGTCTCAGGAGCAGCATCGGGTTAGCGCCGGATTGGTGGATCTGTCGGCCCGGCTGGAGGAGCTGGCTGCTCAGCTGCAGCGGTCGCTTAGCGCATTCCAGGGAGAGGAAGGCGTCTAATGGCAGTTTTGCAGACATTCAAGCCTGCAGATGCGAGAGGTAACGCCGGTCTTCATTAAAAATCTCGTTAAAGAAGGACATTGTTTGGCATCCCCCTGCGGCCGGACCCGGTCTCCTATAGGATTGAAAATGCGGATGTACCGGTTACGGAGCTAGGCTACACCGGGGTTATGTTCGATTTCATCAACACGAAACTGAAGGGGACCCATGTTGTCGTCATCGCGCTGCTGTTTTTGAATCTCGTGACGCTGGTGATCTTGCTTTCCGGTTCGCAGCGGTCACCATCCGATTTGACGAACCTACTCGATTGGTTTAACGAATTTACGCTGACAAGCCTCAAGTCGGCGTTCACGCGCATGAGCTTTCCGGTTGCCCACTGGAACAACATCGTGCTGAAGGCCGTGTCCGTCCTGTACGTCGTGCTGAAGGCCGGCCATAGCTACGTATCCGCTGTCCAGAATCAGAAGCAAGCTGAACAGGTTCCTTTACGTGTTTTTCCTGTTCGGGGTTGGTCGTTCCGGGGCAGATGGTGCTGATCCCGATCATCCAGATGATCAAGGGCTTGGCATCCCGATGGGTCAATATACGCCGATTTTGATGTTCATCACGTGCAGCCTGCCGTTTCGACTTTCCTGGATACGGGGTTTATCCGCAACAGCGTCTCCGAGGAAATCTAAGAGGTAGCATATTGATGGTGTGGGTGTTTATTACGAAGGCGACGGATGCGCCACTACAGGTCACGAATGGTCGGGATGGAGAATATTGAAACGAATTAGATATGTATCAGATCGCATTGGGGATTGAAGAGCCTGGTTTGTAAATTACAGGGATTAGATACTCAAACCTTGACTTTACATGTAGGCCTGAACTTTAAACGTTGAGCCGAATTTGCTTGTTCAAATTATGGAAATCCCTGTAAAGTGCACGACGTTATAAACGAAGATCGTACGTGGCGCCATCTGGATTTCTTGCAGTATGAAACGATACTTCATCTATCCTTTGCGTGGGAGTTGAGGTCTACTTTTATGTGGGTGAACCATAAAAAAGCCGCAATTTTTGCGGCTTCTTAATCGTACTGAGATGGAGCAAGGCCCGTTGAAGCTGTTAAGATCCACCAAGTATAAATTGAGTTAATCCTAATAAAAATAATACTAACCATATAGTAATAATGGTAATAAGCGTTGTCTTGATGATCTTCCATTTTTTATCATGAGAATCCATTCGTTTCTCTAAATCGTTTAATCGTTGTTCAGTGTCATTAGAATTTTCATTATTATAGTTCATATTTACATTCCTCCTGCTTTTACTTTAATAGCCTCTAGGCAATCGCCGAGGCAGATGGGGGAAGGGATTCCTTGCTATATTAATTGTATCTTCCTACGTTCGTAGGGATATTTTTGTTTCAACCACATTTTTTGAATTAGAAAAAAATGAAAAAGTGGCTAAATTCTCAAAAAAAGCACTCGGCAAAACCCGAATTTTTCAAAAACCGCGTTGAAGGGAAATGACCCTTCAACTACTTGCGATTGGAGTGATCCTCTTGAAACCTGTCTTCGTTCCTCATTCAGATTATCAAGCTTTCATTCCTGCGGATGTTCGGATGCCAAATACGGACTGACCTACCACACGCACAGTAACGATAATCTTCGCCTGTTCCCCAAAACTATCCGCGGGTCGGAAGAGTGTAACCTCGTCTACAAACGCCGCACGTTCATCGAGCGTTCCAACAAAAGGGAGAAGGTCGATTACAAACTCGAGCCGGCCGACACCGCTCGACGATGATGTGGTACATGCGCATAAACGTTATGACCTGCCAGCACATTGATGCCTGGTACATGAGTCGGAAAGACGAATGGACCAATTGAAAATGACCAATTGCCCTTCCATCAGTCTATTTTTTTTCAAAAAGCCTATTGATATAGCGGTTGAGTCTGCCTTTTTTTGAAGCTGGTATTCAATTTTTATAATTTCCAATCCTATATTTCGATTTTCGCTGGTGTCACCACTTCACAACCCAACTAATTCTGAGAGGCTATTTTCATAATATAAAACTACCACCTGGCTTTATACAAGGTGGTAGTTTTATGAAATTACTTAGGAAAAAGTCATATAATACGCTTCTGGTTTAGTAAAAACTTCACCGATACCTTCTTTAATTATTGAAAGGGTTCTATCTCCTCTGATCCATGCCCATCCAGATAATCCTCCCGAATTAATTCCATAAGTCGTTTTAGCTTCGCTGTGTTCCCAAAAGTTACCGGGATGAAAGCCATGTAATACGCTATCGGTTGCAGTAACCTCTACTATTGCGTAATTTCCAGACTTGTCATGTCTTTTAAAGTTCACAATACCTGTAATCCAAGAAAGGTTTAAGCCTCCTCCTGCCAGTCCGTCTCCCCAAATCGTCTGTTCATCATAATCATTGCTAATAGCTAGGGGTGAAATAGAAAGTTGATTAACATGTACTTGTTTTTCCATATCAGAATAATATTGCAAAAGAGCCGCGTATTCTTCTGAATTTTTTACAATAATCGCTCCGTTATCAAATTGCATATTACTAGCTTTCTCAGATTTTACCTTAATAAATCCCGTAGCGTCTAGAAGTGCTTCTTCTGATTGATATTTCCCCTTCACTAATTCAAAATACTTCTCTGGCACAACATCACGAACAGATACTGTTTCTACGCTAACGGTGTTACTTACATCGTAAAGCTTAGAAACTTGAACATCATTAGCACTAGCAACACCAAAAGACGTAAATAATAACATACAAGATAATAAAAAAACTGCACCTTTTTTGAAAGTCATTTCTACTACCTCCAGTATTATTTTTTAATTCCAGGAATATAATACCATGTGAATATAGTATTGTCTACTAAATTAGCGTTTATTTTCCAAAAAAGGGATACATTAATAGGAACCTTGCTGCATAGGACTTATGTATTCAACTTTCGGTGCGACCAAGCCTAGGCCGTGAAGAAGTTTAGCAGGTGGAAACCCTGCTTGGAAAGACTAATACTGAGCCAACAATAGCGAGTCTTGAACGGCTGGAGGTAGTTTCAGTCGTTAAGTGTAGAAAGTTGGTTAGTAGGACTGAAAATGAGAGAGTCTCGATAAGGTAAACGGAGGGGTTGACGTTTTCGAAAGTAAGGAAGTCAACACTCATTCATGCGTTAAAGGTAAGAATAAATGAACTCTCCCCGAGTCGAAGGGCTAGGCATGCTATACAATGACTTCAAAGTAACTTGGGAACCCTGATCATTCTTCGAAATAGAAGTATGACAAACAACCGATCAAAAGAGAGAATCTCAAACGATGGACAGGGAGTCGGATCACTGCGTACTACCGGTGAAACCGAGTAATGACGGCGGAGGGAGGGCGATGACAGATCACCGATCTTGCTAAGGACACATACTCTACACACAGGCGTAGGTCAAAAATGCAAACGAAAATGGTTATTTGTACATTCGGATTCCTGCACAAAACAAACAAAAGAAGGTTAATGCAACGCTAGGAAATAGGCGAAAAATGAGTAAAACGCCTCTACGGTCCGTTACGGTTACAACACTTTCACCGAGCGTATTTACTCCAAGACCGCCGTCGTATACGCCGGCAGCGTGAGCGTGTCCCCGCTCAAGACGGCTCCTTCGTTAGTTGCCTCCATGATTGAAGCGAAGCCCTTGCCCTTCGCTTGATCCGCATCCAACGGAACCGTAAGCTCACCGCTGGTCAAGTTGTGGATGACCAGCACCGTCTGGTCTTCGGTCAGTCGGACATACGCGGTAACGCCGGGCTGGTCCGTCGCATATTCCTGAATTGCGCCGTCTTTAAGCGCGGGAATCCCGTTACGCATCCGGATCAATTTGCGGTAATGCGACAGTAGGGAGTCGGAGTTACCGGTTTGCTCGCTGACGCTGAGGTCTTTTTTGCCGGCATTGTTCTCTGCGGCCTCCCAGGTTGTTTGCCCTTCGCTGTCGTCCTGCGTCCAACGCATCGGCTCGCGGATCAGCTCGTCAGGCTTCGCGCCAAACATTCCGATCTCCTCGCCGTAATAGATAAACGGATTACCGGGAAGCGTCAGCAGCAGGCTCGCAGCCATCTTCGCATGCGGCACATCTCCCTCCAGCTGGGTCATCACCCGGTTCTGGTCATGGTTGGTCAGGAACGTGGCATCAACGAAGGTGCCGCTGGACTTTTCGCTATACAGCTTATACGTACGCTCCAGTGTAAATGGGATGTTTGCGTCCTTTTCGTTCTTCACGCTGCTGAGGATCGTCTCGGCGAGGCTGAAGTTAAATCCGGAATCCAAGGCCCCGTCCAGATAAGAGGAAATCAGCGCCGCCGAAGGATCCCATACCTCTCCGACGAGATAAACGTCGGGTTTGGTTTCGTTTAGCCCGCTGCGGAACTCCTGCCACCAAGCTACGTTTTTGTTGGTGGTTTCCTGGCTTTTGTCCGTCTGCAGATCTTCGTAGATATGCTTCGCAGCGTCGAGGCGGAACCCGTCCAGACCTTGCTCCAGCCAGAATTTTCCCGTCTCGATCATCTCTTTCCTCACTTCTGGGTTATCGAAATTGAGATCGGGCATCCCCTCCCAGAAAATCCCGAGGTAATGGTCACCGCGCAAGCTATGCCAAGGGTTGCCGCTGCCTGCGGCACTGGAGCCGGACGTGGCACGACCGCTTTCCTCGGCCCAGACGTACCAATCCCGGTACGGACTGCTTGGATCGGCGGCCGATTCGGTGAACCAAGGGTGCTCCTTGCTGGTATGGTTCACAACCAAGTCCATAATGACTTTAATTCCGCGCTTATGCGCTTCTTCCATAAAGGTGCGGAAATCGTCCAGCGTACCGTATTCCGGGTTGATGTTGCGGTAGTCGGTGACATCGTAGCCGTGATAGCTTGGCGAAGGATTGATCGGCATCAGCCAGATGCCGCCGATTCCCAGGTCGGTATCGGTGTCCGGGTTCCCGTCGTTTAAGTAGTCCAGCTTGCTCGTCAATCCTTTGAAGTCGCCGATGCCATCGCCGTTGGAGTCGGCAAAGGAACGGACAAACACTTCATAGAAAACCGTTGACGGCTGAGGGTCCACCGCATCGGCTTTTGCATTTTGACTTGAATCTGCTGGTGTCTCAGCGGCGGGTTGGTTTGACTCCGAGGCGGCATCGGAACCGCTTGGAGATCCGGTGCAGCCCGCCAGCAGAAGCAGAATGAGGACAGCGCTTCCAAACCGCCGCAGCACCGTCCGCCGGGGGAGGTTATGGATTGGCATGATCATCTTCCTTTCCTAAAGTACCTTTTTTCATCATCATACCTGACCTGACGAGAAAGATAAAACGTTTGCACAAATGAAAACATCGAATAAAGTGCATTTACCAAGCTTTACCTGAATATATCTTAATTATTCTAATGGATTCTTCCTATTTCAGAAGAATGCTGTCATTTGTTAAGGTAAAAATCAAATATTGGCGCATAATTTAACTCAAAATCATCCAATTATGGAGACTTAACACTAAAATAAGTCTGCGCAAACGTTATGAATGGAGATGACAAGCCCTGTTAAAATTAATCCTATCAAAATACTCGTATATATGATATCATACGATTTGTAAATCGCATCTGGGCGTTAGCCCACCTCGGTGCGAGGACGAATTTATGTATTATTTTTCAGGGGGAGATCTGAGTATGGATACCTTGCGTATCATCATTAATGTAGCTGTCATGCTGGTGCTGATCGGC
>RCUU01000501.1_pt1 | contig 21430 bp, 25 predicted proteins | sample 2166211 | NCBI WGS metagenome assembly RCUU01 (sample SAMN09932620, study PRJNA488358) | compost metagenome | feature: garden; material: soil; isolation source: compost soil in phenylacetic acid-enriched culture | place: Germany: Experimental Botanical Garden Goettingen | collected 2016-01-27
GGCCAGTTCCGACATCGGTGAACTGCTTAGCCGGCTCGCCGTTCGCCTTGAAGTCGGAGTTTGGGGAGCAATGGAACCAAAAACCAACGTAAGGCCCAGAAGTTGGTTAGCCACCGAAGAGAAAGCCCAGCTAAACCTGCCTGCCGCTTAGCTATGCTTGGTTTGCTGCCAGTGCTGATCGAGCAGATTGGGCCTTCCGACGCCCTCTGTGGTCCACCGTACTGTCACAATGCCCGGTCTAGTGGGGTGAACGAGAGAACGAGGAAATTTGCCAACCACGCCCGTGAAGGCGTTTCACCCAACTTGACGCTTATTTAGAGTTTGGTAGCAGAAGGAGTTTTACCGTGAACCTGACACAGTTTTTCGCAAAAATTGGGGCGCCACTTAAGAATCCGCGCTGGTCTTGGGGAGGTATCCGCGAGGATGGCACGGTAGTTCTGCGCGTTTGGCAAGATCGAAAAATAAAACATGATGGCGCGCATTACATGCAGTTATCACATCTCCAAAAATACAGCGAAGGGCAAGATAATCTCGGCTACATGGAGCGCCTCGATCATATAAACCGCATTAAGGATGGAGCTAGGTGCTATTTGGTTATATGTCTTGCCAAAGACCCAGACAGCTCCCCGAGAGAAATCCGAAGCTTTAACAAAAACAATCTATTTCTCGGCGGAAAACTAGTCGAAATAGACCATGATTGGTTCGTTGAAATTTCAACCAGCATTCCAGTGTAATCTGCAACTTAACACGTCGTGAGTAGTTCGCACATTTCGATCACCACGCTTGCGCCAAAGGAGCCTCACCATGAACAGCAGACAAATTGTCCTTATGGCATTTCTGGCTCTCTCGGCCGCAGCGACAGTTAGCGCACAAGATTCCAAAGCATACGCCCAAATGGCTACGGCTTCTTGGAGCGCCTTTGAGTGTTCTTCGTTGGCCTCGAAGGCTGGAAAGCCAAAGGAACAAGAGCGTCTGTTCCTATATGGCTATGAACAAGGAAAAACGTTTATATCAGCGGTACAAGCGGGGAAGGTTGAACAAAAAGATCTCTCCTCGGAGGCACCATGGATCATGCTGTTACTGCTTGAAGGCCCAAGTCCGGACTTTATGCTCGGACGTATATATGAGTCTGCGCAAAACTCCGCACTGAAGGATGTGTATAAAACTGGAGACCAGTTCAACTCGGATGAAGAGCAAATAGCTATTGCTGCTAACGAGTTTAGGAAGCTCAACTGCCAGCTTATTGGCAATGTGCGCTAACAAATAAATCCGGCGGCCCGCCAACTTCGAAAGTTTGGCGCCAAGTTCAGAGGGATGCACATGACACAAACCGACCGAGAAGTACTTTTCGCCAATGAAGCGTTTATTGTCGGCGTGCTGCAAGCCGTTTCGGGTGGTGCTGTAGTGGCAGCGATCTCTCAGGCAGATTCCCTTGTAAAATGGGCGGGGCGCACGTCCTTCTTGCTCTTCATAACGTCTGCGTCACTGGCATTGGGGCTCGTGTTGACGCCAATGCCGAATTGACCCACGTGCTGACGCAAGACTACCCCACCTTTAAATCGGCACAATTCCAGTAAAGGTAGTGGTTCGAGAGGAGTCTGACCGGGTCAATGATATCTCGGCAACTGGGTCAATTCGGTGTCGGCGCCAACACCCCGGTATTTTTCTCTCGTCGGGCACGGCCGCTAATGTAGCAGCCCAGCCCAAGACTACCTTCAGCCGCACGGAATGCATCGTGCCCCTAAATTACGCAATATAGCAATTAGCCACCATCGATATACATCAACGCATTCTTAAATTTTTCCAATCGTACTTGGCTGGTGCTCTCTGCAGATAAGGTCGATGGCAAGGCGGGTCAATGGTTCCTGGGTCAATCCGCAGAACGGCTCACCGTCTAATTGCTGATGGAAACTGCAGGTCTTGCATAAACCGAAAGTCGGTACCCTTTCGTTCTGCTGGATGCTTCTCAGCAGATCGCCCAGCAGCAATTCGAGCTCATCTGCCTTCACGCCCATCCGGTCTGTCGCTTCAACGAGAAACTTCGGAGGGGTGACGGAAGCCAGCAAGATTCGTGCTGAATCGGTCAATTCGAGATGAACGCTCCGCTTGTCGCGTTGATCTTGGCTCTTGACGATAAAGCCGTTGGCCTCAAGGCTTTTTAGGGACTGCGAGACAGTCCCCTTGGTCAACCCAAGGTAATCCGTCACTGCCAGCGGCGTGTTTGAGTAGCGATTACAGCGAGCCAGGTACATCAAGGCGCTCAGGTGAGTGGGCTGAACATCAACCAGCAGCGGGTGCTGACGGTACCACATGCGCATCAGGCTCGAGAGCCGCTCAAAAAGATCAAAAAGCGTTGTTCCAGTCATGGTCACCCCCAGAAAAATAGTATCGTATAAAAACTATATTGACAAAGGTCGTGAGCAGACTAACCTGCAAACTGGTATCGACTAGATACTAAAATAGAGGATATAAAGATGGCTACCGCTCGCTTTTACCACGCTGGTTGCGCCGTTTGTATCAATGCTGAACAAACCCTGCTGCACCTTCTGGATCCCAAGGTGAAGATCGAGGTCGTTCACCTCGGTCAGGCCCCTGCGCGCATCGCTGAAGCCGAAGCTGCTGGTGTCAAGTCGGTTCCTGCCCTGGTTGTCGATGGACAGATTCTGCATCTGAACTTCGGTGCCGCTCTTTCCGATCTCAAATAGGGAGCCACCTTGAAAACGCACTGCGTCCAACATGAGTGGGTTAGAGGGGTTTGAAGGCGACGTTAATGCATTCCGATTGGTCGAGGGGCTTGAGATATAGGCGTATGGGGAGGGATACACCGTACATCAAAAGCCCCGAGATGAGGTTATGATCATTTCCACTCAGCGGCTATACCGCGTCTGGCATTGCTTACATAGATGGGTGACTATAGATTCTTTAGACCACTACATACGCCAGCGCGTCTCGCGTCATCAGGTTATTTCGAGGCGCATACAAAGCCAGAAACACAAATATAACTATCTAACAATATCAATAGCTTATAATAGATATGCGTGAATTCCGCCTTTTTCGGCACACCCCTTAGTTAAGCAAGGTGTGATGATCGGGCGGACTGGCTAGTTAGGAATTTTCTTTTCGTGGGATTTCGGTCAAATTGCGCCTTATTTGGCCACCCACTCATAACGTCCATTCGCCGTCATTTGCGTTTGATCTGACGTAGTATTTTCATACAGGATGACTACCTCAATGCCGCCGCACCTTGATAAGTAGTCAAGACCAACGCACATCGCAGCTAAGGAACCCCATGCGAGTAATGATCCTGGAAAATGACTCTTGGAGTGCAGACCTACTCAAACAGATCGTGTTGAGTATTCGTCCCGGTGTCCAAGTCGATCAGTTCACCCGAGTCCAGAATGCGATTGAGGCCTGGCAGCTTGCTCCCTACCAATTGGTCTTGACCGAATGGAATCTATCCGATGCCACCGGCATCAATCTGCTGAAAAGGATCCGCCAGGAAGATCACAGCACACCTGTGGTCATCGTCACCGGCTATGCAGAACGGGCTAGTATAATGGCGGTTCGCACTCTGGGAGTTAGCGCCTTCATCACCAAGCCGTTTCAAGTGCCGCGTGTAATCGAGTACCTTGCGAAGTTGATTCCACAACCTGACTCAGCCCCCAACAGCCCGTTCTTGGGGGAGGATTTGATCGCGTATCTTGCCGGGAAAGATGTCGGTGAACTCGACATGCCGTTGAACGGCAAGGTGCGGGAGCAGCTGTTGAGCTGTCTCAAAGGAGAGGAGCAAGATCTGCGTGAACTCGCTGAGTCGTGGCGACATGACCCTGCCCTGTGCGCCAAATTGATTGCCGTCGCCAACAGTAGCGCCTATAACAATGGTTGCAGGCCATGCCTCAACCACATAGAGGCTCTACGCAAACTTGGCGTGCAAACTTGCCTCAATTTGGCCATGGGGATGGCATTGCGGCAGTACACCGAACAAGCAAATCCTCTGCTTCAACTGAAAATCCAAACTCAGTTGGACGAAATTGAACGCCTCAGCGATCGAACGACAGCCTTATCAAGGCAGTGCCGCATTGATCCAGCTCCTCTGCACATTGCTGCGCTGCTCCATCGGATGGGCGAGCTATGTGTGCTCCACCTCGCTCAGATCTGGGAAAACATCGGCAACATCATTGACAACGATCAGCTCATGCAAGCCATTGCCAAGTTCAGCGGCCCCTTCGCCATTAACCTGAAAGCCCATTGGGGCTTGCCCATACCTCTGCGCGAATTGATCGGGGCAGTTTATGTATTGCCACCGGCCCAGGTACGGCGCGAGCAGGTGGTGATGCGCCTGGCAGCTTCAGAGCTCCAAGGAGAAGAACTCTCGACGATCGAGAGGCTGAAGAGACTGGCGGGGCTGGCTTAACTCAATTGCTCTGGGGGGGGGGCTATTACTCGTGACCGAGCTGTCGATACGGCCTTATCATCATCCGCCTCGGTGCCTTTCTTACGTTCCTCTTAGCCAACATGAGTAAGCTAGATCCGTTCAGATCTAGCCGAACCTTCAGGATATCGAGCGTTGTCATGCTTACCCGACCTACTGCGTAGTGCCTCTGCAGCAATCCGCTGAAGACGCCGACCGGCATGCCCTGACGTTGCAGCTGAACACGAAAATCAACCTGCAGGGCCAAGTGCATGGCATAGGGGATGGGCACGCCGGTTACCGGCAGGTCGCTCCGGAACAGTTTGCCCGCGCACGTGACAGCGCCCTAGAAAGCGGTCTGCATTTCTCTGCGCAGCTTTGGCAAGCGCTCAACAAGCTGGCCGAAGCGGTGCTGGTCGAAAACTCCGAACGCTCCCGCAGCGGTGCTGGTGGCCGCTGAGCCCACGGGTGCTGAGAGGTGCCGATGAGCGACAGCGCCATCAACTGCCTGAATCGATCCGGCCACCGAATACACCTAGCGGCTGAAATGATCCGCCGTTAGGTGCGCTCCGGTCACAGACCGTGCTTTGTTGCCGCGGAAGTTGGCTCGGTTTCTCGTTGGACTTAACTTGGCTCGCGTCCTCTGCGTTTCGCAGACTGCACTCACCTCGCTCATCGGGCGGCGATGGCATTTGAACTGCAATGGCGCGTTCAGTAGTCCAGCGATCTGAACACCGGTCTGCCATGCTCATCGATACGCAGGAGCTTGCTGAGCGCCTCCACAGCGGCTGCGATGGCCTCGGTGTGGCGCGCGAAGTAGCTGCGGTCATAGACCTGATGCAGCATCGGCTCGGCATCGGAATTATGCGGTTGGATGGCAATAAACGCCAAGGCATGGTCACCGTTGAGGCGGGTCTCGGTCCAGGCTGCGTGCCCTGGGGAGTTTCGTCGGTTCATGGCGGGCTCCGGTAGGTTGCGTCTCACTTTGAGGGTTCCAAATATGGCTCCCTCCAGGTTGGATGGAGAGATATCCGATCGGAGAGCAGCCGTTTAGTAGCGGCAGTTCACCGGCTGCCCATTCCTTCTCAAATGCACTTTGGGCGTTCAGTTATCCGAACATTTGCTGATTCCTGCGTCGGCGTTAACGTTTGAATTAAGCCGAGCCGCGAAGCGGCTTCGGCTTCGGCTTGAATGAATTGTTAGGCGCCACGGCCGAGAACTTGCCTGAGCACCACGGCATCGTTGTGCAACTCGTCCTTGGCGGCGTAAACCAAAGTGATATTTCCTTGACGAGATAGCGCTTTGAGCTCTGACAGGGCCGGATTGCCTTTGAGTTCCGCGCGATACTTCATTTGAAACTCGGGCCACTTTTCAGGATCGTGTCCGAACCACTTGCGCAGTTCCGTGGATGGTGCCAAGTCTTTTAGCCAAAGATCGATCTTGAGCTCGGGTTTCGTTACTCCGCGTGGCCAAAGTCGGTCTACAAGAACTCGCATCCCATCGGTCTCAGCCGGTGGTTCGTAAGCTCGCTTTAGGGAAATACTCATTTTTCATCCCATGGCGCCTAACGCCTGTTTGTGCCATAGAGATCGCAGATTACGATTTCGGCAACTCGCTTGCTGTCAGCCGGCAGTCACCGCGACCACGAGCAATAGACCAACAACCAGCAGGAAGCCCATCAGCGCAAACGCAGTGCTGCGCAGTGAATGTCGATCCTCTGAACCCAGCAGATGCAATTGATCACCTCGGCAGGAGCCATTTCTGAACGTCATCCCGACATTACGCCGCCCATTTGCATTTGAATAACGATAAAAAATTGCAGATTGTATCGATATCATCGAATCAATTTGCGGGATGACGCCCAACTGCCTGAACTGGCGCGTGGGGCATGCCAGGCGCAGGCTGGATCGTGTCCCAGGAAGCGGTGTAACTGAAACCAGCTGAATGCTCGTTGTGAGCCTCGATAAATTGGCGGATGGCCGCCTTCAGGTCTCGACGACGCTGGTGACGGCGCCCCGGTACAGCGCTCGTCTTTCCAATTGTGCAAACCAGCCTTCAACGGCGTTCAGCCAAGACGCGCTGGTCGGTTGAAGTGCAATTTGAAACGCGGATGCTTTTCCAACCACTGCTTGATTGCAGCCGTTTTGTGGGTCGAACTGTTATCCAGAATCACATGCAGATCCAGTCCGGTTGGTGTGCTGCGTTCAATTTGTTGCAGAAAAGCCAGAAACTCCTTGGCTCGATGGCGCTTGGTAAACTGACGCACTCGGGTACTGAACTGTTCGAGATTGACGGCTATGACCTGTCGTTCGTTGCAGGTTGCTCGGGCTGGCTGGCATGCAAACTGGTGCCGGAACCACACAACCAGAAAACCTACGATCTGTTTATCGGCGAAGTCGTTGGCGCCTGGTCCGATACCCGGGTATTCAACAACGGGCACTGGCACTTCGAGACAGCCGATCCGGCCTGGCATAGCCTGCACTGCTTCGCGGGAGGTCATTACTACGCTACCGGTGAAGCCATGGATAGTGGTGGCAACAATCAGGAAAATAGTGCATGACTCGTTTTGAGAAGTGTCCACTGGGGCAGTCAGGCGTTGAAGTCAGCACCGTTGGTTTGGGCACGGTGCAGATCGGTTACAACCCACGCATCAACTACGAGCAAGCCCTGGCAATCGTCAAGGCGGCCGATGAGGGTGGAATACGCCATTCCGATACCGCACCGATGTATGGCTTCGGCAGAGCTGAATAAAGCCTCGGCCAGGCACTAAACGATCTTGGCACCAAGCTGCGCGGGCCTGTGGCCCGCCTGCTGTAATCGACAAGCGGGAAATAGTTCGACTTCCCAATTGCCCTCTCCAGGTTGTCTATAGTCATTCTGTGTCCTGGGTCGATTGCAATCAGCGCAGGAGATGAGCAGGTTTTGCCAGTTGGCTGCGAGCCAGTAGTAGCCGTCCGCGGTCTTGTTTCCTCCCCGAGGGACGTTGTGCAGCCGCACCTTGCCCTTCGGCCTATAGTGTTCCACATCCCCAGGTTGGTTACCCGCAAGCAACGATTAGCAGAACGCACATTTGCGGCCGAATAGCTCAGCGAGCTTCTGCCAGGCATAAGCGGCCACGGACTGATCCAAAAGCTCAAAGATCACGCCTCGAATCTGAAACTGATCATGCTGACCGGTTACGGTACGGTTGATGATGACACGGTGACGGCTATGAAAGAGGGCGCGCTCCATTTCCTGACCAAACCGGTCGCGCTGTCCGAGTTTAAATTGCTGCTCGACGAGGTCCTGACGAGCGAGCTGACGGAATGCATGCCGCCTTTCTACCCAGAAGGGGATAACGCATAACGCCGGGGTCGCCACACCATCCTTCGATGGTATTGCCGACTTAAAGGATGGGAGGAAAATACCAGGTCACGCCCATACTGCGTTGTCTGCTCGGCGCCGTGGAGCCGCTTTGCAAGATGGGGAGCAATATGAAACGCCCTGGCTGCCGGTGATAGGGATCACGCTCTACCGGCTTACGTGTCAATGTTATCCTCCAAGGGCCCGCCATGACCGGGTGGTTATTATCGAGGTGCGATCAGGTCACCTAGAGCACTGAGCGTCATCAGCAGGCTGAGTAGTGCAATTGCAGACATTGAGCCGCGGCAAAAGAGGGAGCGGCGAAGGCGTTCGCGCCCGGTCATGGCATGACCCTGCCGATGACGGGGAGCAGAACGATCGCCGGGCGATACGCGGCATATTTCATCGCTTATAGCCTGGCTTGCCGGTAAACCGCTATACGGGCTCGTTCGCCTCGCACGCACGACCGGGCCGAGCGCGTTGATATTCAGCCTGAGATTGACGGCTAGACGAAGCGCATTGCCATTGTTCGCCTGGAGATGCCACGACTTGTCGCGACCCGGAGAGTAAAAAGGATTGCCTGAGTCGGCATTGCATCGTTCAGTGCTGACAGCTCAAGCAATTTGTGATCATCCATGCCGCACCTCAATCCCCTTCCTGCCGTCCAGCATAATCAGTGCAAAACGAAGTGGCCAGAGAAGGTGCAAGTGCGCGGGCTCGTTTGACTCCCCACACAAGCGCAGAGCTCATCGTCTCGCCTGGAAGTGAAGCGTAATACTCCTCGACCATCATCTCCCCCGCACCCTCGTAAATGCCGATGACGGCTTGAATAACGCCGTTACGGGCAGCCCTGACCTGAACAACTAGTTCAGTACCAATCGCTAAGCACCTCCTCATGCGAGCGACTGGGAAGCTGACAGTCAGACCATGGCCAATATTGACTTCCTCTGTGTCGCATTTTCCCCTCCCTGAGTTTTTTGGTGACGGATGGCACCAGCGTTAACTTTAAAATATGGTCGTTTGACGCATAGTGGCCAGGTTGTCAGGTCAGTGCTAGCGCATCGTCGTAATATCGGCCAGCACGACCGCGAGATCGACTGCCAGGTAGAACCGGTCGCAGGCTGACAGATAGGCCATGCGCGGATGCTCCACCTCATCAAGCGCCGCTGACAGCTCCGGCCCCTGGGTCGCTTTGGCGGCATCAAATACCGCCGTAAAAGCGTCTGAAAACGGCTGCACCGCGGCCAACCGGATTTTGAGTTCTTTAGTGTCGATCATCGGCATGGAGGGGGCTCTGTTCCTGAATAAAAAGTGTGACGAGTCACGTGGAACGCCTACTCGGCATTGGCCTCGTCGTCGGCCGCGTCCAGGTGGGCTTTCAACCGTTCCGCTCATCATCTGCTCGGCCCCCAGCAGCATCTGCGTCACCGGGCTTCGCGGCCCCCTTTCGGTTGGCCAGTCAACAGGTCCTCATAGCCTTCCGTGATCAGTTCCTCACTGACCTCGGCATAGACCCTGGCGGAATAGCCGTTTTGAGTTGAATCGTGTGTTGAATATTGCATGGTTCGACAGGCTGGGATTAGTGCGCTTCTCATAACCTCAATCTCTCGAACCGCCCGGTGCGGACCCGCATGCCGGGTGGTGTGGCAGGGGAGCGGCCTGTGAAGGCCGTCCCCTATGCCGATAGGTGGGAATCAAGCGTAGTTTTGCGCTTCGCTTTTGTTTTCCACCAGGCCCAGGCATTCGTCGCTGTGGGTGCTGACCTTGTTGTACAGCGCAGCGTCGGTTTCCAGGGCCTTCTCACGCGCCGGGAAGATTTCCTTGAGCTTGGCAGCCCAAACGGTGCGGGTTTTTTCCGGGAAGCAGCGTTCGATCAGCTCGAGCATGATCGAAACGGTGACCGAAGCACCTGGCGAGGCGCCCAGCAGGGCGGCCAGGCTGCCGTCCTTGGCTGCTACCAGTTCGGTACCGAATTGCAGTACACCGCCTTTTTTCGGGTCTTTCTTGATGATCTGCACGCGTTGGCCGGCAACCTCCAGGCGCCAGTCCTCGGCCTTGGCCTCTGGATAGAAGCGACGCAGGGAATCCAGGCGTTGCTCCATGGACTGCATCGCTTCGCTCATCAGGTACTTGGTCAAGTCCATGTTGTCGCGAGCCACGGCCAACATCGGGCCAATGTTGGCGGCACGAACCGACATCGGCAGGTCAAGGAACGAGCCATGCTTGAGGAACTTGGTGGTGAAACCGGCGTATGGCCCGAACAGCAGGGAAGTCCTGCCTTCGACGACGCGGGTGTCCAGGTGCGGCACCGACATGGGCGGCGAACCGACCGCTGCCTGGCTGTAGACCTTGGCCTGGTGCTGCTTGACCACTTCCGGGTTGTCGCAACGCAGCCATTGGCCGCTGACCGGGAAGCCGCCAAAGCCCTTGCCTTCTTCGACACCCGACAGCTGTAGTAGCGGCAGGGCAGCGCCACCGGCGCCGAGGAAGACGAAGCGGGCGCTGACTTCGCGGGTCGAACCGCTGTTGACGTCCTTGATGCTGACTTCCCAGCCATCGCCCTTGCGTTTGAGGCCGGTGACCTTCCTGCAGTACTTGACCTGGGCATCGGGTGCGCTGGCCAGGTGCTTGAGCAATTTGTTGGTCAGGGCGCCGAAGTTGACGTCGGTGCCGTTCATGCAGCGGGTCGCGGCGATTTTCTGGTCGGCAGGGCGGCCAGGCATCATCAGCGGCATCCACTTGGCCATGGTGGCCTTGTCTTCGGTGTATTCCATGTCCGCGAAGGCATGGTGCTGCTTGAGCAGCTCAAAGCGCTTCTTCAGGAAGTCGATGCCCTTGTCGCCCTCGACGTAGCTCAGGTGCGGCACCGGGGTAATGAAGGACTTGGACGAGCCGAACGTGCCTTTCTTGGTCAGGTAGGCCCAGAACTGCTTGGACACCTCGAATTGGGCATTGATGTGCACGGCTTTCTTGATATCGATGCAACCGTCGGCAGCCTGTGGCGTGTAGTTCAGCTCACACAGCCCGGCGTGGCCGGTACCGGCGTTGTTCCACGGGTTGGAACTTTCCGCGGCACCGGAGTCCATCAACTCGACGACTTCCAGCTTGATCGCCGGGTCGAGTTCCTTGAGCAGTACTGCCAGGGTGGCACTCATGATGCCGGCCCCTACCAATACCACGTCGACTGTTTCGTTCTGCGCCATTTAACGCCTCCAAAATCTTCAGCACCAATTGACAGCATAGGAACCGGGCTCTGCCGGGGTCGCCATGTCCGTTTCTTTGCAATTCCTGCCACTTCAGCGGACGCTGCCTTCGGGGCTATCAACGATCAATAAACCAACCCCAGCAAGAAGCCCATCAGCACAAACGCATTGCTGCGCAGTGAATGTCGATCCTCTGAACCCAGCAGATGCATTTTGATCACCTCGGCAGGAGCCATTTCTGAACGTCATCCCGACATTACGCTGCCCATTGGCATTTGAATAACGATAAAAAATGGCAGATTGTATCGATGTAATCGAATCAATTTGCGGGATGACGCCCAACTGCCTGAGCTGGCGCGCGGGGCATGCCAGGCGCAGGCTGGGGTTGCTGCACCCGGTCTAGTACCTCACACACGTTTAACGCCAGCCAATTAGTGAACTGAACTGCTGTGCTAAGCGCTCGGCAACAGTCCAGAAACCCCGACACTCCGCTGGAGGGGGTACCGACGTCGCAAGCAACGCAGCAGGGGCAGATGGTGCACTTACCTGACAACCGACTGAGCGGATAGCAGCTTATGGATACTGAACTGGCCCGAACATTTCTGACAGTCATCGCCGCGGGAAATTTCCGCAATGCCGCCTCGCGGCTGTTCGTCACGCAATCGACCGTCAGTGCCAGAATCGCCGCGCTAGAGGAGCAACTCGGCTGCAGCCTGTTTGTGCGCAACAAGGCCGGCACGGCTCTGACCCCCGCAGGCCGCTCCTTTCAACCCTACGCGACCACGCTCGTGCGCACCGTGGAGCGTGCCCGCCACGACATAGGCGTGGCCGTGGGCTTTCGGGCTTCCGTGACCATCGGTGGACGTTTTGGGCTCTGGGACGACCTGCTGTTTGTCTGCCTGCCGCGAATCCGCAGTGCCGTACCCGACATCGCAATCCGTGCCGAGATGGCCTTCGAAGATGAACTCATACAGGGGCTGGTCGAGGGGCGCACCCACATCGGTGTGATGTACACGCCGCAAAACCGGCCGGGACTGGTCGTTGAGCCGCTGCTCGAAGAGCACCTGGTCTACGTGGCAACCAGCGACGACATCCCCCAACTACCTGGTGAAAACTATGTGTATATCGACTGGGGCCCGGAATTCGCCAGCAGGCACAGCGCCGCCTTCCCCGATTTCCTAGGCCCAGGGTTGAGCGCCAATATCGGTTGGATGGGCCTGACCCATATTCTGGCCTACGGCGGCTCCGGGTATTTCCCGCTGCGACTCGTCAAGAATGAGCTGATCGCAGGACGACTGCACCGGCACCCTGGCGCCCCGGATTTTCTGTTGCCGGCCTATTTGGTTTATCCGGCCGATCCGCAGCCTGAAACGGTGGGGCTTGTCCTGCGGATCGTGCGTGAGGTCACAGCAGAGATTCTGAATCACAGTGCGTAACACGCTATCGCCAGTACCTGGGCAGACAGTCTGTTTGACCTGAAGCTGCCGTTTAACTCTGTCTAGAAAAAACGGACGGCTTCACAGTGGGCAACACCTAGCGCGAAGGATGTCGCCGATGAACTGATCCGACTGCGGGAGGACGTCATGTCGGACGATGAGGATGACGCGTCCCTATCTACCGTCAAACCGCGCCCTTCAAACTCAGCCAAGCAACACAAGGACATCGACTACCCCCGAGCGCTCGATGCGACTCAGTTGTACCTCAACGAATTCGGCTTTGCCTCCCTACTCACCCTCCAGGAAGAAGTGCATTTCGCGCGCCAGGCGCAGCGTGGAGATCCTACCGGGCGCAAGCGCAATGATCGGTAAACCCAGCTTGTCGCAGAGCTTGTCCATGCTACTTCCCGCACCGGTGGATACTGATATTTGCGTGCCCAGGCTCAACTTTCTCCCCAGAACTCACTACATCGCACCAGGCCGAACTCATTCTGTGTGGTGTCGGTCATCCCAGAGCCCAAAAAGTTCGCCGATGGTCACGGAAGCTCGAAAGCCCATGACCACGCCCATGTCGTGGCGGGCACGTTCCACGGTGCGCACGAGTGTAGTCGCGTAGGCTTGAAAAGAGTGGCCCGCGGGGGGCAGCGTCGTGCCGGCCTTGTTGCGCACAAACAGGCTGCAGCCGAGTTGCGCCTCCAGCGCGGCAACTCTGGCACTGACGGTCAACTGTGTGACGAACAGCCGCGTGGCGACATTGAGGAAATTTCCCGCAGCGATGACTGTCAGAAAGGTTCGGGCCAGTTCAGTATCCATAAGCTGCTATCCGCTCAGTCGGTTGTCAGGTAAGTGCACCATCTGCCCCTGCTGCGTTGCTTGCGACGTCGATAACAACCCCGCCGCGTGACCAACCAACTGCCAGGAACGACTGGGCTGGCTTTCTGGACTCTTGTCGAGCGTCTTGCGGTGCCGGCGCTGCAGCTCAGTTCATTGGTTGGCTCGCGGTAAGACCTGGAGTGAGGTTCGGGACCGGGGCCGACAGCCATCTTGCGCTTGGACAGGCTCCCATGCGCTCGTTAAGGCAGCGTTGCCGCCAGCCGTCAAATGAATTCGATGTTACCGATATCATTAGCCATTATTTATCGTTATTCAAATGAATTAGGCCAGCGTAACGTCGGGGGTGACATCCGGAATTGGCGCCTGCCGAGGTGGTCAAATGCATCTGCTGGGTTCAGAGGATCGACAATCACTGCGCAGCATCGCGTTGGTGCTGATGGGCTTCCTGTTGGTTGTTGCCGTATTGCTCGTGGTCGCGGTCACTGCCGGCTGACAGCAAGCGAGTTGCCAAAATCATGGCCCACGACCTCTATGGGCACCAACGGGCGTTAACGATGGGCGTCGGCATCTGCCGGATGGTCGCTTCAGCTAAGCTAAAGCCTGGGTTTCCACGAAGTAGGCAAGGCAGCATCTTGACGCGGCACTGCTTTCGTAGACGTGTTCGAGTGGCTGCGTGGGGTGCCCGGTGCGTCCTGCGACAACCTATCCGGGCCGAGTGCATCCAAGTCGTGCAGTCTGTGCAGAACGGCTGCAGGGCAAGCGAATTTTCCACACTAAAGGAGTCGCGCCATGGCTCAAACCGACACCACCCCCTCCGGTCCCGATCTGGCCAAAGGCGTGCCCTTGGCCAGTGTGTCGGCCGCTGGCGTGCTCGCCGGCCACGTCGATGGAAGCCCCGTCCTGCTGGTGCGAATGGATGATGGTCTCCATGCGGTCAGCGGACTCTGTACCCACTACGGCGCGCCGCTGGCCGATGGCCTAGTGGTCGATGACGAAATCCGCTGCCCCTGGCACCACGCGTGTTTCAGTCTGCGCACGGGCGCCGCGCTGCGAGCGCCCGCCTTCGCTGCGCTGGCGACGTGGCGTGTGGAGATTGTCGGCGAGACCGTGTTCGTGCGTACCGGGGAGACCGCCGCGCGGCCGTCGAGACCGCGTGCACCACACAGCCAGCCGGGACGCATCGTGATCATCGGTGGCGGTGCCGCGGGGTTCGCAGCGGCCGAACGGCTGCGCGCGCTGGGCTATTCTGGCGCATTGTCGATGCTCAGCGCCGATGCTTCGGCGCCCTACGACCGGCCCAATCTGTCCAAGGACTACCTGGCCGGGACCGCACCGGAAGACTGGATTCCACTGCAGGGCCCGGAGTTCTACGCCGATCGCCAGATCGACCTGCGCCTGGGCTGCGACGTCACCGCGATCGATACTGGCGCACGGCAGGTGCTGACCGGATCAGGCGAGCGGCTGGCCTATGACGTCTTACTCATCGCCACCGGCGCGGAACCGCGGCAGCTGCCCACGCTGGGGTTCGACCTGCCCAACGTGTTCATGCTTCGCTCGCTGGCCGATGCCCGGGCCATTGTCGAGGCGAGCAAGAGCGCGACTTCGGTGGCCCTAATCGGCGCCGGCTTCATTGGCATGGAGGCGGCGGCGGCCCTGCGCGTACGCGGACTCAGGGTGCATGTGGTGGCACCCGAGGAGGTGCCGATGGAGCGTGCGCTCGGCCGCGAAGTGGGCGGCTTCATCACCGGATTGCACCAGGAGCAGGGGGTGGAGTTCCACCTTCAGTCGGTGGCCAAAGACTTCGATGGCAAGGTGCTCACCCTGGGTGACGGCACCCGGGTTGCCGCGGACCTGCTGATCGTGGGCGCGGGTGTCGCGCCGCGCACGGAGCTTGCGGCTGCCGCCGGTCTGGCGGTACAGGACGGCATCCTGGTCGATCCCAATTTGCAGACCTCGGTCGCCGGCCACTTCGCCGCTGGCGATGTCGCGCGCTATCGGTACGGGGCGGACCTGGTCCGGGTCGAGCATTGGGTGCATGCACAGCGGCAGGGCCAGGCTGCCGCGGCCAATATGCTGGGTGCTGGGCAACCGTTCATGGACGTGCCGTACTTCTGGACCCACCACTACGGCCTGGATCTTCGCTACACCGGATACGCCGGCGGTTGGGACGAGATCCGGATCGACGGCACGTTGTCGAAACAGGACTTCACGGCGCGGTACTTTCGCGCGGGGACACTGGTCGCGGCGGCATCGGTTGGGCGTGATCTGGAGAACCTGTCCATCGAGACAACGTTGCAAGGTTGACCGCGTCCCCACGGGGACGGATGAGTCGTGGGACGGTTTGCATGAATCAGCATAAAGCCCGAAGAACTGCGTTCGTACTGGCCGGCGGCGGCAGCCTCGGTGCCGTGCAGGTCGGCATGCTCAAGGCGCTGAACCGAGAGCAGATCACCCCCGACTTTATCGTCGGGGCCTCGGTGGGGGCGATCAACGGCGCCTACTTTGCCGCCGCCCCCGACGAAACCGGCATCGCACACCTCGAGCGCATCTGGCTGGGATTGCGCAGCCCGGATATCTTCCCATTCTCGACGCTCAGCACCGTCCTGTGCCTGCTTGGCCGGCGTGACTACCTCGCCCTGCCCCGCCACTTGCACGCGCTCATCGAGTCGCAACTCCCCTACCGGCGACTGGAAGATGCCGCATTGCCCTGTCACGTTGTCGCCACCGACGTTCTCGATGGCACGGAGGTGATCCTGTCCGTAGGCGAGGCCACGTCGGCGCTGCTCGCCAGCACGGCCATCCCGGCCGTGTTTCCAGCGGTGAGCATCGCGGGCAGGCTGTTGATGGACGGCGGTATCGCCAGCAACACGCCGATCGCGGCGGCAGTTTCCCTTGGGGCCACCCAGGTGCTGATCCTGCCGACCGGAACGCCGTGCGCCCTGCAGGCGCCGCCGCATGGTGCACTGGCCGCGGCGCTGCATGCGATCAACCTGCTGGCCATGCGCCAGTTGCTGGCGGACGTCGATCGCTTCGCCGGTCGGTGTGAACTGATCGTCGTTCCCCCGTTGTGCCCTCTGGCCATCAATACTTACGACTTCTCGCAAACGGCTGAGCTCATCCGTCGTGCGGAGACAGCCACCGAGCGCTGGTTGAAGGACGGAATGCAGGGCAAGGATCCCCGTTGGGCCCTGGCACCGCATCGCCATCGCGCGGGCTGAGGGGTGTTTTGCAGCCATGAATTAAGCATGTCTGCAACCAGCATCGAGGAATAGCCGCAGCATCGTGTCGATGATGCAGGAAGACGGCGAGCAAATCGGACGGTTCAAGGTGCGCGGCCTGATGCGAGAACTGGAGTTAGTCAGCAAGCTGACTGGCTCACATGCCTACAAACAAGCGACGATCGAGCGGCCAGATATTCCGAATCTATTGAATCGGGAGTTTGATGTGTCGACACTCAATCAAGTCTGGTGTGGCGACATCACCTACGGTGTGCCCAGAGTTGGGTCATCCCGAGATAAAGGAAAATTAGGACATTCGTTCTGTAACTTGCTGATATAGCAAAATTTTTATTTTTGGGCTGTTTCGTCTTTCCTCACCCTTTCATCTAGGGAAGCCTTTGTAGTACGATTGTTGGGTAGCCAGACGCGGTCACCCGCGCCCAGCCCCCGAGGAACTGAGCGTGCAAGTTTCCCTGCACTCAGCTCGAGCCTTTCAAAGGCATCTTTCGACACCCGGTTATACAACTTCTTTTTCGGCGTGCTGCCGCCTATGGCAATTGAGATGGTGCATTTGGAGGTTGTTTACCGCGTCAGTCCCACCATCTGACCGCTTCACAATGTGGCGACATGCCCACGGCGTTGATTTTGTGATGGGGTGATGGCAGTCGTGACAATTGCAGTCCTGCCCTAACCAGACTCGGTAAAACTTCGCGCGACCGCGTCCCGAGTTCAGCATTTTCTTGACCCATCGGGCTTCGAAATACGGTTCCCATTGCGGGTCGTGCGGGTTAGCAGCCGCTTTGATCTTGATGTGCCGTACAATTGGCGTATCAGATTCCCGCAGCAGACTGCGCTCCCCCTTAGTCCCATCTTCATCTTTTTCAGTTGCAGAAAACACCCAGTTGCGGGTGCCCTGGGACTTGAAATATTTCTTCTTGACCCAGCGCTTTCCCTTGTTCGGATGCCGTCTTAATGCCCATTGCCACAGCATTGACCAGACTATTGAATCAACTCGATTGAAGGTTGCCTTAGCGACTACGTGACAGTGATAATTGGCCCATCCCCGTAATATGGGATTAAGCAGTCTTATCAAATTTGCCTGTTTAGACGTCTTGTTGGCCTTGATGACTTCCCGGATTTTTCCTAAGTGCCTTTTGACATTTGCTTTCGACGGCTTAATCAGTAGCTTGCCGTTGTACTTGCGGAAGTTCCATCCGAGAAAGTCAAACCCCTCCCCGATATGCGTTATTTTGGTTTTTTCAGGCGACAGGTCGAGCCCACGTTCCGCCAAAAATTCCACCACGACGGGCTTCACCTCCAGCTCCAGCCATTCCTTCGAGCTGCCGGTAATAATGAAGTCGTCCGCATACCGTACCATGTTCATTTTCAAGCCTTTTCCTTTTCGTTTCACTGTCGGGAACTTCTCCGCCAGTCTCCTTTCGAGGCCATCCAATGTCATGTTCATTGCCACCGGTGAAATGAGTCCTCCTTGCGGAGTTCCGGCATCGGTAGGGAAGAGCTCGTTCTGATAAACGTATCCCGCCTTGAGCCACTTCCTAAAAACCACCATATCCGTAGGGATGTTGGCGGCCATCCAGTCGTGACTGATCTCGTCAAAACAGCCTCTAATATCGGCTTCCAGCACCCACTGCGCACTCGCGGTTTGCGCCAGAACAGTAAAACATTGCTCTCCAGCGTCAGCGGTTGAGCGTTTTGGCCTGAATCCATAGGAATTCAGGTCGGCAGTGGTTTCCGCGATAGGCTCCAGAGCTAGCAGATGTAATGCTTGCATGGCGCGGCACTTCATCACGGGTATGCCGAGAGGCCTCGTCTTTTTGCTGTTTTTCTTCGGAATCATTACCCTCCGAAGCGGAAGAGTCGAATAATCCCGCCTCTTCAATGACGCGATCGCGTTGGTCTTTGCCGCCGGTGTTTTCCAAGTGACCTTGTCGACTCCGGGGGTGTTCTTGCCTTTGTTTTCAGACACCCGTTTAACGGCTAGTGCTTTGCCGCAAAATGAGTGGGTCAACAGCCACTGCAGGGCTTTCGCCTTATTGTGTCTGCCGGCCTGTACAGCCTTCACCATACGGGTCTGCAGCCGCCTTACCTGACGCTGGACTTCGGGCCAATTGATGCCGTCCCAGGCCACGCCGGAGGGTGCACAAGCTCGAGATGCAGCCTTCATTTGCTTTCCTTCCGCTAAGGTGGTTCTACAGATTCTCTGGTGAAGAAAGACCATAAGGAAGTGGGCCCGCTTTCGCGTGGGATGATGTTTCAACCCCTATCCGCCCCGCTACAGGGCGGCATTCGCTTTGTCCTCATTCCTGTTTCCGCACCGCCATAAGTAGACCTTACGGTCCGCTGTCCCACATGGGAGCGATACGGAGTTTCCACGTTCCGCCTGCTGAAGTGTGTCGGGTTAGGTGCCCGCTATTGACCGGAAGGTATATGGGTCACGAAGGCGCAGGAAAAAGGCGCTCTTCCCACCTCCATTGCCGTTTGGCTCAAGCGTGTTAGCCATTTCCGCTTGTTAGAATTCACGATCTTTAACGCGGGTTCAAATGTTTTCACCATACCAACTACCTAGCACTCATCCAGTTTATGGCTACCAGAAAGGTACGCATCTCACGATTGGTACCCCACGCCTTCCGGCGCTTCGTTGCATTGTCCGGGCCGCTCTTGATTCAGGCCCGTAGGTTCACCCGGTGACACGGGCGGTTCCCTCCACTTAAGTGGGAACAACTTCTGCAAGCGACTTCGTGTCGCACTTTTCCGAATTCTGCGGGCTCCCCATTCAAAGGCTCTGGCCATTTCCTCGCTCAGCGCCTGAATTTCCTCGTCGGAGAGCCAAATAGTGATGTTCCGTTGCAGAAAGCGTGAGCCCACGGTGATGGAATGCAAGCCGACGCGCTGAATGCAATCTCGCTCGCAGTGAATGTGAGCCAGAGAGTTTCGTTAGTCGCAGTTAATCTGAGCTAGCAATCGCGTTGATTGCGAGCCCGGCTGTTTTCAAACGCGAGCCGCTACAGCTAGGCTCTACGAAACCACTGTTCAAGGACAGAGAAAAACCAAATGACCCGAACCAAGCAGGAAATCCGCGAAGACCTGGAGCGCCTGGCTCAGCAGTTCCAGGGGGAAACCACACGCTATGCCGCGCAGCCGATGCCTTCCCATGCGCCGTGGCGGAAACGACCTTCCAGGAGCGATCTGGCGTTTGCTGAGGAATTAGAAAGAATCGAGCAGGAACGCGCCGCGCTTGAGACTCAGCTGTTGACCGTCGACTCTTCGACTTGATTCCGTCCGGTGCGGCCCCTCTCATCCGACAGAGAAGGGAGAATACAGGCGAATGGCCGAGCCCCTTTCTTGCGGCAACCGGCTGACCAGTACTTGGGGTAATCGCAGAAAACGGGGATGTTTGTACTCTACTTGAATAGAACCACAACTAAAAGGATTATGAGTAGCCTGGAAACGCTGCAAGCTCAATGAAATCGTTCATCGTTTAGCGTAGGTGTAGCTAGCTGAAAGTAGCGTGGTTACTGGTGCTAAGCGTAATAATGTGTTCGGAGGCCGTTTGGTGGCGGTGCCACCGAAGAATAGTTCGGACTATTTATTGATTCGAAACATTCAGGCTTTCTATTTGATTGATTAATACCCCTATGGTTGTAAGCTTCTGTGCTTTTTTATATAATGTATTTTTTGGCGTATCAAAAATGGATATTGAACTGGCTAAAACCTTCTTGGAAATCGTCAGATGTGGTAGTTTGATTGCCGCAGCTGAACGATTGCATGTCACTCAAACTGCCATAACCGCCAGAGTACAGAAATTAGAACATAGCCTAAATAGTAAGTTGTTTGTGCGCAATAGAACCGGTTCAAAATTAACAGCAGACGGTGAAGCTTTTGTTGTTTATGCAAATCAACTAGTTGAAACTTGGGATGCAGCCGTTAGGGATCTACCTCTGCCTGAAGGCTTCCATAAAATATTGCATATCGGTGGTGAAGTCAGTTTATGCAATCCACTGATTCTGGATTGGGTTCGCGAAATCCAAAAATCAATACCTACGCACGCAATCAAAACCGAGATAAGAGACGGGTCAACTCTGTTACGTCAATTAGAACTTGGCTTTTTAGATGCGGCTCTTGTTTACCAACCGACATACTGGCCGAACTTACAAGTCGAACAAATCCTCGAAGAGAAATTAATACTTGTCCGCTTAACCACCAAGCCTGATCCTTATGTTTATATAGATTGGGGGGATGGTTTTCGGCGATCACATGATGCAGCGTTGCCAGAAAATGCGAGGGCGGCTCTTTCTTTTAACTTGGGGCCAGTAGCGCTACAATATATTCTCGACAATGGAGGGTCAGGCTACTTTAGAACCCGTGTTGTGCAATCATATATTGAAAGCGGAGTTCTGGAGCGAGTTAACTCCGCACCTGAGTTCAGCCATCCTACTTTTTTAGTATACTCTCGTAATAGGTCATCATCAGAGCTACAGCAAGCAATCAAACTATTGAAAAATATTGTCATTATGGACAGCGACTGGTCCCAACGGTGGGACCCACTAATTTAATGCAAGTGCACTATTAAATCGCGGTGCAATGCCGCGATCAAATCTGTTTGTGTTATGACCCCGACAAACACGTTGTTTTGAAGAACCGGAATACAGTGCAACCCTTGCCTAGACAGCAAAGATATCAATTCAACAATGTGCGCTGTAGTAGTCACGCATGTAACTGGCGTATGCATTATATCTTTTAATAACGTTTTCTTCTTGAGCCCGACCATACCTAATAGTCCATTGCTCCGACTCGATGCCGGATACTTGATTATATCAGTAAGACTAACAATCCCTACAATGTGTTTTTCTTCATTCAGTATCGGCAAGGTTTTTATGTGGTGGTGCATAAGTATCGTAAGCGCTCCATGAACCCCACATTCAAAGCGCTTAGCTGATGCCGGATGCTGTGCTCCCGATTCCCTCA
>RCUU01000502.1_pt1 | contig 21413 bp, 18 predicted proteins | sample 2166211 | NCBI WGS metagenome assembly RCUU01 (sample SAMN09932620, study PRJNA488358) | compost metagenome | feature: garden; material: soil; isolation source: compost soil in phenylacetic acid-enriched culture | place: Germany: Experimental Botanical Garden Goettingen | collected 2016-01-27
TTAAAGCTCACAATTGTTGATTTTGGGGAGAAATAAGTTCCCTTTTTCCAACTAGAGTTTGTTCAACGGCTTGTTCACCGGCTCTTTGCAAACGCTAGTTGGAAAAATATCGACTCCTACTGTTCCCCACCTTTTCGGGTGAAAATCAAAAAAAAGCAGAGGGCTTCTTCCCTCTGCCGGTTACTTTGTTAGTTGACATTCTGCGCTACATCCGGGTTAGGCAAGCGATGTGTGCGCCAGCAGCCTTTTAATGGAGCGGTTGGCTTCATGCAGCACCGTGTCCTTGTCTACCGTCTTCAGCAGCCCCTTATCCATGAGGATTTCACCGTCAATGATCGTTGTTTCTACATCGGCCCGGGTCGCAGAATAGACAATGCGGGAGATCGGGTCCACATCGAAGGAAGGGAAGGTATGGAAGTTGTAGAGATTCAGAATGGCCAGGTCTGCTTTTTTGCCGGCCTCAATGCTGCCGATCTGATCCTCCATGCCTACAGCCTTGGCTCCGCCGATGGTTGCCATCCGGAAGACACTTCGCGCATCCATCGTGGTCGGGCCATGACCCGGCTTCTGGATGATAGCCGCCAGCCGCATTTCATTGAACATATCCAGATTGTTGTTGCACGGCGCCCCGTCTGCGCCCAGGCTCAGATGGATGTGGTCATGCAGCATGCCCGGCGTGTCAGCGATGCCGGAAGCCAGCTTCAGATTGGAGCCCGGGCAATGGCTGACATGAACCCCACGGTTGCGCAAAATGCGCCGCTCCTCATCATCCAGCCAGACACAATGCGCCAGAATCAGACGGTCATTCGCCAGCCCCAGATGATCCAAGTAGACAATGTTGCGCATCCCGGTCATGGCCTGAACGATCTCAATTTCCCCCAGATTCTCGGAAGCATGGGTGTGAACCTTGACCCCGTAGCGTTCTGACAGGTCACGGACTTCCCGCAGCAGCGGCTCGGTGCAGGAGATTACAAAACGCGGCGAGAACGCATATTGAATCCGGCCGTTACCGTACCCGTTCCATTTTTCCAGCAAATCCACGCTCTCCTGGAGCGAAGCGGCCGTCTCCTCCTGCAGGGCCGCTGGCGCATCCGCATTCTTCTGATCCATCATCACCTTGCCCGACAAGGCGCGGATACCGCTCTTGGCTAAGGCCTGAAAGGCAAAATCCGTATGATGCACCGTCTCCATATCCACAATAGTCGTGGTGCCGCTGGAAATCAGTTCTCCGATACCCAGCATGGCGGAATAGTATAGCGACTCCTCGTCATGCGCCGCTTCGAGCGGCCAGATCCGCTTCCGCAGCCAGTCCATCAGCTCCAGATCATCCCCCTTGCCCCGGAACAGCGTCTGGCAGAGATGGATATGTGTCTGCACAAAACCGGGAATTACGGTACGGTTCGCAGCATCGATCACCCGCTCGTCCTCCTGCGCAACAAGGCCGGTGCCGATCTCGGCAATCAGGTTGTCCCTGATGCGGATATCTCCATATATGATTTCTTCCTGCTTGTTCATTGTGATAATCTCAGCATTCATGATCAGGATATTTGCCATCTTCATCGTCCCCCTTGTCTTATGCAATTCATAGCCGCCCCTAATGCAAAAAGGCCACAAAAATATGCCTGGGCATATTTTCGTAGCCAGAAATTTACGGTTCCCGGTAGAGACCCTTAAACCAATTATTAAGGATATACGAAAAAAAGGATTATTCAATTGCTTGCTGAATAACCCTATCATAAATTAAAGACAAGTTTATTGTCAACACAGGTTAGATAAAATAACATAACTTTATTTCTTTGATGTAATCTGTTGAAAAAGTAAATCCAACACTAGGTTTACGTTATGTTTTATGACAATTAATCATTAAAAGAGCATCTTCCTGCTTATCTTCGTATGGTGTACCGTTACGGCCAGCAGGCTTGTCCATTATTCCCCTTCGGCTGCGAGCACTTTCTCGAATACAGGGAAGTTCGCTGTGCGTCCGGGAAAATCGACTACACCTCTATATTCATAACCGAGCGAAGGATACAGCGCCAGCGCTTTTGCATTCTTGGCATACGTATCGAGCCGAATACTGGTATAACCGCCGCTCTGGGCATGCTCCTCGGCAAAAGCAATCAGCTTGCGTGCAATTCCCTTGCCCTGCACCTCAGGATGAACCGCCAAACGGTGCATAATCAGATGCGGGCCCTGCTCCTGTTCCCAGTCAATGGCTCCGTACTGCTCCGCCTGTTCCTCGTCCAGCACAATAATGCCGGCGATGGCTCCCTGCTCTTCGTAGGCATACAGCGTACCCTTGTCCATATCCTCCGAGATAACCTCTTTGTTCGGGTAGCTCTCATCCCATTGGTCGCTTCCGCCGTTCTGCATGACCTGTACACATTTGGCAATCAGCTCCATGATCTCTCCGATCTCTTCTCTCTGTGCATTACGTATCTTATCCCCACTCATGTACATCCCTGCTTTCCTATCGACATTTGAACCTGGTAGAGATTCTGTTAAAAAGTCTACCATATCCGGGAGCGATATCGATAGTCGCGGATTAATCCGCGCCAAGCTCTACAGAGACAGCGTGCAAGATCTGCCTCTGTAGAGCCTCTTACCCTGCGGCCCCAAGCCTGTCAGCCCAGCTCCAGCTTATGCCCGTCCTCGAAGCCCTTGGCGAAACCGGCGTCGAACCCCACGTTGTATGCTTCGGTGTAGCCCTGCTGAAAGGCGTCTCCCGGGGGCGTTTCCGGAGGGACGCCCAGATCCGGGGGGAGCGGCACCACCTGCGGGGCGGGCGGAACTTCGACCGCCGCCACTACCTGCACTGGAGGCTGAACAACCTGCACTCTCCGGACGAGCCGGCGGCGGAGTCTTCTTTTTTTCCGCAGCAAGTGGCCTCTCTTGGTCTTGCCGATCCGGCGGAGCAATCCTTTGCGCGATTTGCTTAAAGACCCCTTGCGGATTCTGGCTTTGCGCGACAGCAACAGTGTGCGTCTGCGGGTTCTGCCGCCTGAGCGCACCTTTCCAAGTTTCTTTTTCTTCATCCTTCTACTCCTCCTGTACTCCATGTGCTTCTTGCGGTACCGCCTGCGCAAGCCGTACTCAGCCATGGCGCAGCAGGAATACCCCGTTTGGGCCGATGCAGCGAAATACCGGACATCATCCGGCACATGGCGCTTTGATATTGGCTTAGAATCCGGATATTGTCGCTCAGCTTGCGGGCTGTCAGCTCCGATTGCCCTGTAACCTCGGCGATACTCTCCAGGATGGCCGCAAGCGCAGCCTGGCTGCGGGCAATGGAGCGGATCATCTCCAGCTTGACGGCGTGTTCAGAGAGCAGCCCGCCGCTCATTTGCTGTCTTCCCCGAAATCGAAGCCATCGGCTGACATGCCGCCAAAGCCTTCTCCGTCTCCGCCTTCATCACCGCTGCCCAGCACTGCTTTTAGATTGCTGTACAACCCGTTTTCCAGTTTGGTCAGCCCCTCTACCATTTCCACGATCACCTCGTGAATGGAGATGGATTCCTTAAGCTGTTCTTCATGGGAGTCGAACGCTCTAGCGTGGATATGATGCTGTGTCCACTGCTTCACTTTTTCCGCTTCCACCGCCTTGGCCTCAAGGATCATTGCGATGTTCCACTGGATAGTAGCGGACGACTCCAGCATTTGCAGATACGCCTTTTCTCTGCTCATCTTCCACCTCCTGCTCTGTAAGCGCTACTCTTCTTCCTGGCCGTTCAATTCCTTGATGACCCTGCCTACCCCTTCAGCCATGGCCTCTTCCAGATCGGCAATGGCGTTCAGGTAGGCGATAATATTTTTGTTGACCTGACCCGTGCTCTCCACCAGCCCGCTGAATCCGCCAAAGTCAGGCTCCACATCCGGCAGATCATGGACAATTTGCGACATACGGACGGCTACGTGGCGTTCGGCATCGAGAATCCGCGCCATCTGTTCGTGCGTATGGGCCATGTGCTGCAGGACCTTCGTTATTTTACTCTGCACCTTCATGTCTCCTTTGCTCAAACGCCCTGCTACAGCATATGCGGCAGTAGCCCTTGCGGTGCGGAGCTTTGCAGGAAGTTGCCGGGCGGAGCCGTGGGAAATTACAGATTGCAGATAAAACATAGAGCAACAATGCTGCATGTGATTTGCCGGTGAAGAGAGAGTCCGTGAAGGATTGACAAGGAGAAGATGCCGAGATTATGCTGGGGATGGATTTGAACTTTTTTCCATATTATAACTTGAAACCGGTATTACCGGATTGGAGGCATTCTATTGAAACTCAAGAGCACCCGCCTGGATCTGCGGCCTTTGACGCTGGCGCAGCTATCCTTGGCGGGGGTAAATTATGCCGGACTGGAGCGGGCTTTCGGCCTGAATGTCAGTGGAACCGTACTGGATGATGAAATGCAGTATGCCATGCAGGTCAGACACTCTAAGGTACTGCAGGACCCGCTCAACTATCCATGGCTGACCAACTGGGCGATTATCCAGCGGGAAGAGCAGCGTCTGATCGGCTTCATCATCCTCAAGGGCTGCCCGAATGATCAGGGCGAAGTCATCTTAGGTTACATAATCAACGAGAGCCACCGCAGACAAGGATATGCAACAGAGGCAGTGCAGTGCATCTGCGGCTGGATTTTCAGCGATCCCCGGGCGCTCTGGGTCATCGCCGATACCGAAAAAGACAATACCGCCTCGCACAAAGTCCTCGAGCATCTCGGCGCGCAAAAGCACCGGGAGGCCGAAGAGCTGATCTGGTGGCGGATTGCCCGGCCCGCCGCCCAGGCTCCGGCAGGAACCGGGGTCTAAGAAGCCTTGGCTGCAGCAGACAGAGAAGCTGCGGGAGACATAGGGGATCGGGTGTCCAGGCCGATCCCCTCTCTTGCCTGTGCCGCCGCGCGCATTCGGCGGAAGCAACGGTATTTTTGCCGTTGCTGAAGCTCCGCCCAATAACGCCCACATAACACACAAAAAAACACGCGCCTCACGGCAGCGTGTTTTTCAGCTTTTCACCAGCTTCGTACAGGGACTGGAACGTCCCGGCGTCGCTCCACCATTCCTTGAGCACATCATAGCTCAGCCTACGGTTTGAGGCGTAGATGTTGTTCACGTCGGTGATCTCAAGCTCGCCTCTTTTGGAGGGAGTTACGCGCCGGATAATATCGAATACCGCCTCATCGTACATGTAAATGCCGGTTACGCAAAATTTTGTCTTCGGGTGCTCCGGCTTTTCTTCGATATAGGCAATCAAGCCGGTATCCTGACTGTCGAACACAGGGACACCATATCTCCGCGCATCTTCCACCGGTTTCAGCAAGACTTTGGCTGTCCCCGGAGGCTGCTGCTGATACTTCTTCACATAAGGCGTCAGATCATCCATAAAAAGATTGTCACCAAGCAGTACGACAAACCGCTCACCCGGGAGAATGAATCCTTTCGCCAGCTCCAGCGCTTCCGCGATGCCTCCGGCAGCCTCCTGAATTTTGTAAGTCAGAGAAACGCCAAATTCTGCGCCGCTGCCCAGGAAATCCGTATACTGCCCCGCGGACTGCTTGCTGATGACGAGGAGAATATCGGTTATACCCCCCCGGCGCAATCGGTCTATACCGTAACACACCATAGGATATTTGCCGACCGGAAGCAAATGTTTGTTCATAAGCCGGGTCAGCGGATATAGTCTTGATCCTGTTCCGCCCGCCAATATGACTCCTTTCACTTACTTTCCTCCTTTTTATCTGTGTCTTTAGCCTTCGGGTCAACGTTTCAGATGAACTCCGCCGGATCTGCATGCCATTTATCCATGAACATCCTGCGATTGCGTTCCACCAGCCCCTGCAGCTCTGTCGGGTAGACCTCCTTGAAGCTGGCGCTTCCTTCATGATGCACCAGGCAATTCCCGGCAATCAGCAGACGGTAGCCCCGCAGCCGGGCGCGGTAGCAGTAGTCGTCGTCCTCATAGTGTCCCGGAGAATACCGTTCATCCAGGAGGCCGATGGCGTCCATGAGCTCTCTTTTGAATAAAAAGCATAAGCCTACAAGCCGCCGGGTTCTGATCCATTCAAACGGCCCCCGGAGACTCAGCCTTTCGGCCTCGGCGTGAAAACCGGAAATATCCGTATACGCCGTGCTAACCTGCTGCCGCCCGCTGGCGTAGTTCGTTACAGGCCCTACGATGCCGACGTCCGGCGCACTGTACAAGGCGTTTTTCAAGTGGGCAAGCCAGCCTTGAGATACAATAACGTCATTGTTCAGCAGCAGCAGCTCATCACCCGAGGCGAGTTGCATCCCCAGATTACATGCCACCGGGAACCCCCGGTTCCCGGGAAGTGAAATAAAGGTCAGCTTGTTCTCACGGCAATAAGCGTCTGTGCCATCGGTTGAAGCGTTATCGATCACAATAATTTCATAGGGTAATCCAGTGTGGGCCCGGATCGCCTCCACACAGGAACGCAGCAGGCCGACCCTGTTATAGGTTGGAATAATAATGCTGGTCATCGTCATGCTCTGTTCCTCCAGGCTGCCAATTGCCGCCGTTGTTCCTGCAGGCTTTCGGCGGAAATCATCCCGCTGGCGTCGCGGTGCACAAGAACCTTGAGCAGTGCCTCCGCATGATCACCGGCAATCAATTGTTCCATAGCATTGCCGGCTCCCGTGTTCCCCTGGCGGAGGCGGTTATGCTTAATGACATTCACCTTCCCCGCTTTTTCCACCCTCAGCCGCCCCAATATCGAGAGGGCCTGCGCTTTGGGCGGAACCATTAGCTCACGGTAGCCGATCCGCTCCAGGGCCTGCCGCGACAGGGCATGGGGGACAGCAGTCATCGAGCTGACCCCGAGATCGCTCCGGCCCAGAACACTGTTCAGATACAATTTGCAGCGGGTGACATCATCGCTTAAGGCGAATGGAGGCAGCAGCGCATCCAGGTCATTCAGCGCGACATCTACGCCCCCGTCGACAGCCGCTGCAAAAGCGGCCAGCTGCGAAGCCGGGATCACCATGTCGCCATCCAGAAACAGCAAGATATCCCCCCGGCTGAGCTTGGCCCCAAGTGCCCGGCCTACATCATGACCGGCGGATTCCGGGCAATGCACTACCGTGGCCTGCTTGAACAACCGGGTACAGCCATAGCTGTCATCGGTGCAGCCGTTCAGCACAACGATGATCTCGGCCGGATTCAGGCGCTGGACCTGCTTCAGCAGCCGCGGCAGCGTGCGTTCCTCGTTGCGCGCCGAGATAATCACCGACAGCAAGCCGCGCAGATTCGGCAGCAAAGGCTCTGTCCCGCGGGAGGCGGAGGCAGAAGCTCCCCCCGCCGGACGGGCGGCTCTGCCTGCAGCAAGCCGTGCGGCAGGTCTGCCGGAGGCGCTCCGGCGGACTGCAGTCCGGGCGGCGGCGCCAGGCCGGGCAGCCCTGCGCTTGCCAGCGGAGCTGCCCGCCGGACGGGGGCGGGCACGCGAAGCTCCTGCCGTCTGGACCACGGCAGCGGCAGATCTGCCATAGCCCGGTGCGGCGGCTCCTGCCCGGTGGGAAGGCGAAGCTTGCCGCGCTTTGGCATCGGAGCGGCGGATGGAAGCTGCATAAGCCTTTTGCCGGGAGCTGGCTGCAGGAGCAAGCATAGCTGCTGTCATCTCACCATCTCCCTTCGCCGGCTTCCATCATGGAAGCCTGCTCTTTCGCCTCTTCGCTGAAGCACCATGCCTGCCGCATCCAGATGATCCATGAGGATTACCTCGCGCAAGGGGTCCGCTCCCGCCTGCTTGGGGCGGACGGCATTCAACCTGCCCACCGGCACTTGGTGCACCGCCTTCACAAGCAGGCCGTCAAGCACAGCCTGTGCATGCGCAAGCGGTGGCCTTGACAGCAGGCCGCTTCCCAGTGCGGCAAGCGCTTTGCGGCTGAGCGCATGCGGCACCGCCGTCAGCGAACAGCCTTTTAGATCAGAGCGTCCAAGCATAATGTTAAGAGCATGCTTGGAAAGTACTACCGGATGCGGGAATTTACCGCGGACCGGACCGGAATAATCATTTAGTGCCACATCTGTACCATGACTGACTGCGGCCACAAAGGGACGCAGCTGAGAAGCGGGGATCACAAGATCCCCGTCGGTGAAGAGCAGCACCTCTCCCTTTGCCGCCTCCGCACCGATACTGCGGCCCACATCATGTCCGAGCGGCTGCTCGAAGTGGATGACATGTGCCCCCTGTGACAATGCAATGTCTGCTGTATTATCGGCAGAGCCGTTAACCACAACAATAACCTCACAGCGGGGATGAACTCCCCTCGCTCCGGCAATCACCCTGGCAATCGTTCCCGCTTCATTCATGGCCGGAATAATTACCGACACGTAAGGCTCCGGGTGATTGGCCGCAGGACGCGGCGCAGCAGGACGCACCGGCCGGGAGCTCCTCCGCGTTGGTTGCAAAGCCCGCCGCCCCGTGCGGCGGGCAGATGTACGTTTATACTTCAAGCTCATCCACCTTCCTTGCAGGGCATGGTCTCCGGGCTGAGGGTTACATCACAGTCTATGTAATCCGCTGTCCCGGGTAACGGCAAATGTCTCCCTCAGCGCAGAAATTTGGACAAATGCCTGCTCTCCTGAATCTGGCCAGAATGGAGGTTAACGGGAAGCCGGACGGCGAACGTCGGGTGCAGGCACGAGCATACCCGCTACTTCATTCATGGAATGAGCCACCCATCTTCTCTCCAAAAAACAAGGAGCGCAGCCAACGGCTGCGCCCCATCTTTTTCAATTCACAATCCTCCGTTAGACCCCGCTCTTCTTATCATGACTTTAGTCGAACACCCGGTGTTCCGCCGTTGGCTTCACCAAAGGGGAGCCGAGAGCTATCCATGATAACACCCCATAGAAATGCGAAGTCTCGCGCAGCCTCACCACTTCAATGACCGCTTCTCCAGCCGCCCTGTTCTTCAGTGAGGCATGAAAGTACGGCTGGTTGGTCATAGCGACAAGCACATAGCCGGTGTGGCCGAAGCTTTCATCAAAAGCTACCGTCACCTCTACACTCTCCGCATCTCCGTTGAACATGAACGCTGTCATGCCGAACTGCTGCAGGACCTGCCGGTTGCCTGGACTCTGTACCGGACTGAACGACAGGTGCTCCGCATTTACCGACCCTGGAGCCAGGTGATCTCCGACAATTGCACCAGGAGCAATATGATAGCCCAGTACGCTGTCTTCTTCCAGATGGCGGGATTGAATGGCAAATGAAGTGATCTTGGAGGCATCCACGGCTTCGTCCTGAAGCTCGGAATTCCCGACTGCTCCTTCAGCCAGCTGCGCGGTTCCAATACTCCCTAACGCAACCTTATCGCCGGTAATGCTGCCATCCGCCAGCAGCTCCGCACTGAGCGTTTCCCCGGCCAGATGCTCAAGCTTAATCATGCCGGCGCTTAAATGGCGCTCTTCCAGTACTCCGTCCGCGAGGTGCGTTGCATGGATGCTCTGCGGCTGCAGGTGCTGCGTCCCCACTGAGTCTACAGCAAGCTTCGCACTGCTGATACTGCCATCCGGCAGCAGCTCGGAGGTCAGCGCACCATCGGCCAGATGCTCAAGATGAATACTGCCGGTGCGGATATGACGGCTGTCTACCGATCCCGGGACTAAGTGGCCTCCATATACACTGCCTGGGGCCAGATTGTAGGCCCCTACTGCCCCTGCTCCCAGCTTGCTTCCGCTAATGCTGCCGTCCGGCAGAAGTTCTGAAGTCAGCGTATCCTCGGCCAGATGCTCAAAATGAATGCTGCCCATGCGGATATGCCAGCCGTCCACTGCTTCTGGAGCCAGATGCTGCGAGCCCACCGACCCTGCCGCCAGCTTGCTGCCTCCAATGCTGCCATCCGGCAGCAGCTCCGCGCTGTGGACTTCCTCCGCCAAATGCGCAAGCTTGATGATACCGGGGCCTATATGGCGCTCCTCCAGCGCTCCATCCGCGAGATGCTCGCCATGGATGCTCTGCGGCTGAATATGCTGCGGACCCACCGACCCTGCCGCCAGCTTGCTTCCGTCTATACTGCCATCCGCCAGAAGCTCTGCGCTGCGGACTTCTTCCGCCAGATGCACAAGCTTGATGATGCCGGTGCCCAAGTGGCGCTCTTCCAGCGTTCTGTCTGCAAGATTCCTGCCGTAGATGCTCTGCGGCTGCAGGTGATGCGAACCCACCGCTCCGGGCGCCAGCTTGCTGCCTCCAACACTTCCGTCCGGCAGCAGCTCCGCGCTGTGGACTTCCTCCGCCAGATGCGCAAGCTTGATGATGCCGGCGCTCAAATGACGCTCCTCCAGCGTGCCATCCGCGAGGTGTCCGCCCTGGATACTCTGAGGTTGCAGATGCTGCGAACCCACCGCTCCGGGCGCCAGCTTGCTGCCTCCAACACTTCCGTCCGGCAGCAGCTCCGCGCTGTGGACTTCCTCCGCCAGATGCGCAAGCTTGATGATGCCGGCGCTCAAATGACGCTCCTCCAGCGTTTCATCGGCGAGATGTCCGCCCTGGATACTCTGCGCTTGCAGATGCCCAGGACCCACAGCACCTTCAGCCAGCTTGCTGCCTTCAATGCTGCCATCCGGCAGCAGCTCCGCACTCAGCGTCTCCGCAGCCAGATGGCTCAACTGGATGCTGCCGGCACGGATATGACGGCTGTCTACCGCATCCGCTGCCAAATGTCCTCCATATACACTGCCGGAAGCCAGCTGAAAAGAACCTACCGCTCCTGCCGCCAGCTTGCTTCCTCCAACGCTGCCATCCGGCAGCAGCGCTGCACTGCGGGCTTCTTTTGCCAGATGCTCAAGCTTGATCAGACCGGGACGCAAATGCCGTTCCTGCAGTATTCCGTCCACAAGATGTTCACCATAGACGCTTTCTTGCTGAAGATTCAGCGAACTCACCGCACCGGCGGCCAGCTTTTCGTTCTCAATACTGCCATCCGGCAGCAATTCCGAAGTCAGCGTTTCCTTGGCCAGATGTTCAAGCCGGATGCTGCCGGAGCGGATATGACGGCTGTCTACCGCATCCGTTGTCAGATGATCGGCATACACGCTGCCCGGGGCCAGATGGAAGGGCCCTACGGAGCCCTCGGCCAGCTTGGCACCGCCAATGCTTCCATCCGGCAGGATGTCTGCACTGCGCGTCTCTTCCGCCAGATGCGCCAGAGTGATCTCTCCGTCTCGAATATGCTGCCCTTCCACCGCTTCCGGCAACAGATGCCCGGCTCCCACACTGCCGGGAGACAAGTGGGAAGCCCCCACAGCACCCGGTGCCAGTTTCTCTCCCCCAATACTGCCGTCCGGCAAAATCTGCCCGCTGCGGACCTCTTCAGCCAAGTGCGCCAAGGTGATGCCGCCTTGCCCGATGTGCTTTCCTTCCACAGAACCTTCCGTCAAATGGCTGCCTGACACACTTTCGGGCGCGAGGTGGCGGGAGGAGACAGCACCCTCTATCAGCTTAGCTCCGCTAATGCTGCCATCCTGGATCTGAATAGATGAGATGGAGCTCGGATTGATATGTCCGTTGCCAATGGACATTGGCCGAATATGTGCTCCCCCAACACTCCCCGGCGCAAGATGTCTGCCTTGCACAGCGGTGTCACTGATTGCACCGGAGCCAACGGCGCCCGCGCCTAAGTGCTCAGCCTGAACGGAAGAAGCGGCCAGCTTCGCGGCTTCCACACTGCCATCGGCCAGCTTTGCCGCTGTGACCGACAGGTCCCCCAGCTTATCGGTAGACACACTCTCCGGCGACAGCTTCAATGATGTGACGGCATAATCAGACAGATGATGCGGCTGCACTATAGCGGCGGAAAGATGGATTTCCTTCACCGCACCGGTTGCCAGCTTCTCACCCACTACCGAACCTGGCTGCAGGGCAGATGAGGTCACACTGTTCTCCCCAAGATGCCTGCGCTCTACAGCACCCGTAGCCAAATGTTCAGCATCCACGACTGCGGCCTGCAGCACGCGCGCACTAACGCTTGCATCGGCCAGATGTTTTTCCTCCACGGCACAAAAAGCAATATGCTCCCCGCTAACCGCTTCCCGCGCGATTGCATTGCCGCCAACCGCACCCGGAGCCAGCTTGGCGGTAAGGATACTGCCATCCGCCAATTTATCCGGGGTGATGCTTTGCGGACGAAGATGCTCTCCTGACACTGAGGCCGCTGCCAACTGTTCACCCGTAACTGCTCCGCTGGCCAGATGGGCTGTTTGGACTGCCTCCTCCTGCAATTGGATGGAACCCACCGATTCCGCTGCCAGATGGGAATGCTCCACAGACTCGCGCTGGAGATGGACGGAGGTAACGGCCTGCATGGCAATCTGCGGTCCGCGTACAGCGGATTTGGCGATATGCCGTGTCGTTACGGATTCATCGGCCAGCTTATGGGAAAGGATGCTTTGATCGGCGATTTTGGAGGAGGTGACTGCCTGCTCCACAAGCTGGGCTGTTCCTACCGCGCCTTCCGCCAGCTTGACAAAAGAAATGCTGCGGTCCGCCAAATGACGGCTGGCAATTTCACCGTCAGCAATATGGCTGCCGTTCACGCTTTCGGGGCTTAAATGCTGTCCGCGTATCACTTCCTTGCCGATCTGACGTGAACCTACCACACCGTCAGTAAGATGCCCGCTTTCAATCACCCCAAGCTGAAGCTGCTCCTTGCCGATCAGACGGCTGGCCAGCTGTTCCGGCCCGATGGCACCGGGAGCCAGATGCTTCCCTGTAATGGCGCCGCTGCTGATATGGCGGCTCTCGATAACGGCATCCCCCAGCTTGGCACCGCTGATTTCCCCGTCAACGATTTTGTCGCCCGTTACCGCTTCGTCAGCCAGTTTGGAACGGTCAATGCTGCCATTCGCCAGATGACGGCTGACGATGCTGCTGCTCAGGATCTTATCGCCGGTCACTGCACCGTCCTCCAGCAGCTCCGAAGTGATGATACAGTCGCTGAGGTGCCGGCTGGTAATCGCCTGGTCGGCAATTTGACCTCCGCCGATGATCCGGTCAGCCAGCTTTTCAGGACCGATGCTGCCGTTCTTGAGCTTTTCGCCGCTGATCGAATGGTCCAGCAGCTTTCCTCCGCTGATGCTTCCTTCTGCCAAATGTTCGCCCGTTACAGATTCAGGGGCAAGCTTGGAGGAAGTTACTGCCTTGTCCGCGATATTAATGCTCTGCACTGCATAGTCCTGCAGCCACGGCGTGCCAATGATGCCGAATTTCAGTTTGGACCCGTCAATGGTCCGGGGGGCGATTTTGCTTCCGGTAACGGCAGCGTCGGATAAATCATCGGTATATACAGGCTGCAGGCGTTCCTTCTCCACCACAGGCAGTACAATCTCAGGGGGTAATGGCAAAGGCTCAGCATCCAAAACCGTTATTTCCGTCACCTGTTCCTGAGGCTCTTGCTGATCAAGTACGGCAGATGGTACGGGTTCTACCGTTTCAATCGTATCCACCCCGCTTACCTTCAGAGTTGTACTCTCAGTATCCGGCGTTTCACTGCCGGCGGTGTTTACAGCCTCCTGTACCTTGGGACTGCTTCTTACCATGCTGAGTTCCTTCATATTCGGATTATCCACAACATAGAGCGGTTTTTTGGAACTGCGGCGCTGATTTTTTCTGGAGCCCTTCACAAGCAGTCTCCTCCTTCCATCTATTGTTTCTCCTAGGCATCATATGCAGCGCATTAGGCGGGTGACACCCCTTTGGACGCCAAGCCTGACAAATCTCTTCTGCTGGGGGAGGAAACGGAATTCATGGGCCTCTTTCAAAAAAAGGGCATCTGCCACCGCGCATTCGTCCAACCCTAAAGGGCAAGTACACACATACAATGACACAGGAAGAGGAGCAGCCGGAACTATAGAAGATAACAGGAGGAACCAACATGGGGCAAAAGCTCGTGGGAATACTGTTAAATGCCGCTATGCACCGGGGCGTTCCCCGGCTGAAAACGGGACAGGAATCGCTGGAGAGCTATGAGGAAGCCGCTGCCGCATACGGATTGACCCCCTGCTTCCTGAAGCTGTCCGACATCGATACGAAATCCGGCTACAGCATTGCCTATATCAAGGGGCCACAAAGCTACAGGAAAGCGGTAATCCCTACACCGGGCGTCATTCACAACCGGGCCATCTACGATCCGGGCAGCCGTGGAGTCGACAGACTCCTTCGCAGCGGCGTTCAAGTATACAATACATGCAACCGTTATGGCAAAGACCAAATCCATGGACTGCTGGATCAAAATGCCGGGCTGCGCGGGCTTCTGCCCGCCACCTCAGCAGGACTCTCCGGACTGAAGGAAATGATGGACAGCTATTCCGACCTCATCCTGAAGCCCTGCCGGGGGAGTATCGGGCAAGGTGTAATGCGCCTCTCGCGAAGCAGTCCCGGACAATGGATATGGAGCTATCTGCCTGGCGGCTCGAACAGCTGGGTCAGCACAACCGTCCACCAGGATGCCCTGCCCAGAGCCCTGCGGGCACGTCTCGCATCCGCCCCTTACCTGGTTCAGGAACGCATCCCGCTGGCCGAGATTGGAGGCCGTCCGTTCGATCTTCGCGTCACCGTACAGCGGGGCTGGGGCGGAGAATGGCAGATCACGGGACTGTTCGCCAAACGGGCAGCACCCGGCGGCTTCGTCTCCAACATTGCCCGTGGCGGGGAAGCGCTCGACTCTACCCTTGCCCTGGAACAGGCATTCTCCGGTGAAGCGGCGGCGGGCATCCGCATGTCTGTTCTGGCACACAGTCTCAGCATTGCACGGGAGCTGGAGAGAAACCTCCCCGGCCTTGCTGACATCGGCCTGGACATGGGCATCACGGGAAAAGGCCGCATCTATTTCATCGAGTGCAACGGGCGCGATCAGCGCTACGGCTTCCGCAAAGCCGGGCTGACCGGAACCTGGAAAGAGAGCTACCGGAAGCCTATGGGGTATGCAAGATACCTGCTTGACCATCCTGCACAGCAGAACAGTTATTGATTTGTCTCCTATTCTATGTCAATATAATGCAGAGCGGGCGGTCCTGGACACGGGACCGTGCTGCTGCATGATGGAAGGGAGATAATCATGGTAAAACAATTGCTGCGGCTGATGACCGAACTGTCCTCGCACAGATGGCTTTCCCGGTTGATGGGGGCTTTTTCCCATAGCAGACTCAGCCGTTTTTTAATCCCGGCATTTATTCGGATTTATCAGATTCCCGCTTCTGAGGCGGAGAAGCCTTCCGGGGAATACCTTACACTTAATGAATTTTTCAGCCGCCGCCTGAAATCCGGCATGCGCCCCATCGCCGGCTCCGAGCATGCTGTAGCCAGCCCGGTCGATGCGCTGATTACCGCCATGGGCGAGATTCACTCAGGAACGATAATGAATGTAAAGGGACAGGACTACGAACTGGAAGACCTTTTGAACCACTCCCCGCACCTGGAGCTGTACAAAAAAGGCTTTTTCTTCGTGCTCTACTTAAGTCCAACCGATTACCACCGGATTCACTCCCCGCTTACCGGGCGAAAGGTCGAAAGTGAGCATATCCGGGGACGGGCCTATCCGGTTAACGAGTTCGGCATGAGACATATGAAAGGTGTGCTGAGCCGCAATGAACGGCTCATTACTTATATCGCCGGAGCAAACGGTGAAGCCGCTGTGGTAAAGGTCGGCGCGATGAACGTCAGCAGCATCCATTATGCGGATGAAGAGGCAGATGCCTGGCAGATCGGCGATGACCTGGCCTATTTCGAATTCGGCTCCACCGTGGTACTGCTCCTGGAGAACGGGAGCTTCACCGCACGTCCAGGGCTGACCAGCGGAACCAAGGTGAAGATGGGCGAGCTGCTGGGTACGCTGCAGCGCCCGGTGTAGAAGAAAACAATCAAAGGCGGCAAGTCTCCAATGGTCTGGAGATCTGCCGCCTTTTTAAAAATATAAGCATTTATATGCTTTATGCAATAATATTTCCCGCTGAAACGGCACCGTCCTTTAAAGGACGGCGAAGCCGTTTCTACTTGTTGTCACTTATATATCCAACGGATTATTCCGTCACCTTGCTCTGATTCGCCACCTCGCGCGCCTTCTCCTGAACCACTGCCGGCTCCCCGAGATAAAAGCGGCTGATCGGCTTCACATCATCATCCAGCTTATAGACCAGAGGGACGCCGGTCGGCACATTCAGATCCAGCAGCGCCTTCTCGTCGATGTCCTCCATGAATTTGATCAACGCCCGCAGCGTGTTGCCATGCGCCGAGATCAGCACCCGCTCCTTCTTGCGGATCAGCGGCACGATGCGTTTGCCCCAGAAGTCGCCGACACGGTGCACGGTATCCTCCAGGCTCTCGCCGCGCGGAATATCGCCGGGACGGACCTCCTTGTATCGGATGTCGTTGCGGGCATAACGCGGATCATCCGGCTCCAGCATCGGCGGACGGACAGACAGGCTGCGCCGCCAGATATGCAGCTGCTCTTCACCGTATTTTACCGCGGTCTCACTCTTGCTCAACCCCTGCAGCGCTCCGTAATGACGCTCATTCAGCTTCCAGGATTTCTGTACGGGAATCCACAGCAGGTCCATCTCATCCAGCACATAGTTCAGTGTCTTAATCGAACGCTTCAGCACTGAGGCAAAAGCCAGATCAAAAGTATAACCCGCCTCCCTCAGCAGCTTCCCTGCCGCTTTGGCTTCCTCTACCCCCTTCTCTGTCAGATCGGGGTCGCTCCAGCCTGTGAACAGATTTTGGCGGTTGTACTCGCTCTCTCCATGGCGTATCAATACGATTTCGTACATACTCTCTCCTCCAGCCCATAGTTTCATTACCACTTTTATCCTACACTCATCATAGGCTTGCTGACCGGGTTGTTCAAGACCACACTCCTTCTTATCCCCCGGCCCAGGGGAAGGAATACTCTTATTCCAGCCGGAAGAAAATGTGCCCAGCCCTCCAGAAAGCCGAACCGGCTTCTCGATCCGGGCGCTCAGCGTGTTAGCACAAAGCTATACGCCTGCGGCTGCGTTTCGTCAACTTCGGGTTGCAGTGCCGCCCGGGCGACTTTTGATTCCTTACCGGTTCAACATATTCTCCTCCCGTACCCCGCTTTTGTCCCTGCTGCCGCTCCGGCTATGACCCGTGTGCTGACAGCCGCAGCAGCACCGCATCCCGCAGCACCCGCGCATGATTGTACCGTTCATCCTTAGCTGCATACAGCAGCGTCACCGGGCTCTCCCGGGCCCAGGCACACAGCCGCTCCATTTCACCTGCCGCCGGCTCCGAGCGCAGCTCCTCCTCATACAGCAACGCAAACTCCGCGAATTTGTCGGGTTCATGTGCGAACCACTTCCGCAATTCAGGTGACGGCGCGGCCTTCCGCATCCAGTCGTCGAGCTGCGCCGTTTCCTTGGTCATGCCGCGCGGCCAAAGGCGGTCAACCAGCACCCTTATGCCATCCGCCGCCTCCGGCGGGGCGTAGATGCGTTTGATCCGGAGTGTATCCGAGCCTGCATCTGGACTCATTGCCCCTGAGCCTGTACTTGTCATTTCATCCGGGCCTGCACCTGTCTTCGCCGTCCCTATACCCCCGTCTAACGCATCTGATTCAGCACTTGACACGAAGCTTGCTCCTCTCCCATTCCTTTGCCGCGCATGTCCTGCAGCCGTGCATTCGAGCTGAACAAGCCGCTGGCGCCGGTTACTGTATATGATGGATAGCCAGGATCGGCTTCCACCGGTATCGTTTCATCGAACTGCTGCGGTCCATACGGATTTCGCCGGCCTTCAGTTCACTTCTGCCCAATCGTCTATATTTCACTGGATAATCTTCCTAGTGTTTAATATTGCGTCATCTTTTATTATAAACAAGTTGCTATCCAGGCTCATCCTCCGCCACCAAAATACTCATTTTTCTCCCGTTCGCAATTTACGAATAAGCGACAAAAACGAAACGGGGAAACAGAAAAACCCTTGAACACAAAGGTTTAATACGTTTTTGCAAGGTTAAAAAAGGGCGCTGCCGCCGCTATATCAGAAAAAACCGGAAGCCCTCCGGCCCCGGTTCCCTTCGTTTATCTGATCCGTCTATCGTCCGGGATCATTCGTCCTGAGATCAATCAGAACCAATGATCCGTAATCACCACGCTGCTATGCTTCAATCGTCTCCAGCGGTTGCGGACAATCCCGCTTCCTCCGCCTTTGCAGTCGGTATTGCAGATCCGTCGTCTAATCATCTTTGTTAATTCTCCCTTCCAAGGCTGCAGTTCACATCTATGTAACCAGGTTGCAACGTAAATTACCCCGGATGGAAAAAATTGAAACAAATGGATAATCAGCGGATCTCGGACGGGCTTTTTCCGGTGTGCTGCTTGAATTGGCGGCTGAAAAAGAAAATATCGCGGTAGCCCAGTGCATCCGCCACCTCGGTCACGTTCATTCCGGCGTACAGCAGCAGATGCTGCGCCCGCTCGATCCGGGTGCGGATCACATAGGACTGAACGGAGGAGCCGGTAATCTCCTTGAATTTGATTGAAAAATAACGCGGCGACAACCCGGCGCGCGCTGCCAGATCCTCCACCCGGTGCACTGCTCCGGGATGCTGGCTGACGTAGTTGGCCACCTCGTGGATGACCTCCGCCAGCTGGTTGCTCACATGGCGTTCCACCGGCATCACCTGATCCTCGCGGAGCAGATGAATCATCAGCTGCTTCAGAATGAGCTGGCCTTCCTCCTCTGCCGCGAAGGTCTTAACGAGGAACAGGCGGACATAGCGGGCCAGCAAATGCTCGAACTCCACTGTTTCCGACAGCTCGCGGTAAGGCTCGGGAATCTCGGTCACATCCTCGGCAACATCAAAATGAATATATGTCAGCACAAGCGGCTTCTGCGGATTATGGGTCGCACTCGTATGATCCCCGGGACGGAACAGGAAGCAGCTCCCCTTGCCCACCTGATAAGGCACCCCTCTGCGCACAACCGTACCTTCCCCGCTCCAGACATAGAACAAATCGTAATTTTGCAGCGGCTTCTCTCTTTTTTGCCATTTCCAGCCCGGTTCACAGACAATCTTCGCCAGGGCCGGCAGGATAACAAAAGAGGACGGCGATGCATGCAGCATAATGTTCCCTCCTAAAAGTTTGTGAGCGTTACTTCCTGTATTTACTTCGGACAAACTCGCTTCGGAAGCATCATCTAAAAGTTTGTGAGCGTTACTTCCTGCATATGCTTCGTACAAACTCGCTTCGGAAGCAACCCTCACCTTTCATTTCTGTGTTGCAGACTCCCCGCCGCAAGCTTCTGCTGCTCTTTCTGCAACAAAATGGCCTGTAGGGAGCAGAATTTTTAATTCTATTGCACTTTGTACAGTCAAAAAGTCAAACCCGCTCATTTTCAGCATAGATCAGCCTTCAATCACCGGATAGAGCACGCCGTTCCATACTTCTCATAATACCTTGTCACGTCCTATTTTGCACATCCTTCCAGGCCAGCAGCAGCCGGTTGATCCCTTTCTCCAACTGACCGCTGTCCAAATGGGCAAAAGAAAAGCAGGCCGCCGGCAAGCCCGGGGCGACCCGGTACAGCGCTGCGTCCCGGAAATCCGTGCCGCGGCGAAGCGACGCCGCCCGGAAGGCGGCGAATTCCGCCCCACTACGCCGCCAGCGCGCGTAGATATGCAGACCCGCATCGCCGGGCAGCGGCTCAAACAGCAGACCGAGCCGCTCCGACAGCAGGGAGCGGAGGATGCGGGCACGCTCGCCGTAGACGCGTGTCATCCGCCGCAGATGCCGGCTGTAGCCGCCGGTATGCATGAAGCGCGCGAGCGCCCGCTGCTCCAGCTGCCCCCCCGGCAGCGGCTCATACAGCGCTTTGGCGGCGGTTACCGGCTTGATCAGCCAGGGCGGCAGCACCGCATAGCCCAGCCGCAGGCCGGAGAACATACTGTTCGAGAACGAGCCGATGTAGATGACCCGCTCCTCGCGGTCGAGTGCCTTCAGCGGCTCTATGGGCCGCCCTCCCCAGCGGAACTCGCTATCGTAATCGTCCTCCACAATCAGCGCTTGCTGCCGGCGAGCCCATTCCAGCAGACGGCGCCGCCGGTCCAGCGGCAGCACCGCGCCAGTGGGGAACTGGCGGCTTGGCGTCACGAACAGCAGCCGGGCCGCCCAATCCTCCGGCACCAGCCCGCTCTCATCTACCTTGCCAAGCAGCAGCTTCCCCCCGGAAATCTCTACCGCTCTGCGGATGCCATGAAATCCGGGGTCCTCGACAACGGCGGGGCTTCCAGGCTCCAGCAACAGCTGCGCCAGAAGGACAATGCCCTGCATGGAGCCGCTGAACAGCACGATCTGCTCCGCTTCCGCCCGGATGCCCCGGGTCACCCGGAGATGGGCGGCAATGGCCCGCCGCAGGCTTTCTTCCCCTTGGGGCGGGCAATAGCTCTCCAGCAGCCCGCCGCTTTTGCCTCCGGCGTATTTCAGCGCGCTGCGCCACTCGGCGTAAGGAAAATGCTCCATCAGCATCCCCCGGCTGCGGAAGCTGATAAAGTCCTCCTCCGCCGGTTCATAAATGGAGATATGCCGCTGCATAAGGCGGTTTCCCCAACTGGAGAGCGGTAACCCGGCGGAAGGCGCTGTGGGTAAGGACACAAGGGATGCTGCATCCGAAGTGCCAGAAGCGCCGCAAGCGCCTCCCGCTGTATATGCCTTACCTATGGTTCCGGCCGTTGTGACAGAATAGCCGGCTTTAGCAGAGGCGGCGGGCTTTAGGACTGGCCTGGCGAATACAGCCTGTGTACCACAGCCACTATCCGCCGCTGCTCCGGCCTTCCCCGCTTCAGCACAGTCAGGACGATCCGCTGACTCCGTCATCCCCGCCCCATCGCAAGCTGCATCAACAGCCGTCCCCGCATCCGCTGACTCTGGTTCCTTAAGCGCTGCATCCACGCTTTCGGCCTCTTGAGCCGCCGCCTTCCCCCGCTCCCCCTCCGCCGGATAAAAGCTGTCATCCGCCACAAAAGTGCCCCGGCCGGTCTCTGTCCTGATGTAGCCGTCAGCGAGCAGCATGTCGTAAACCTGGGACGCCGAACCCCGTGACATCAGATAGAGCTCCGCCAGCTTCCGTGTTGACGGCAGACGGGTCCCGCCCGGCAGAGTTCCGCCGAGAATAGCCGCGCGGAGCGCGTGATATAAGGCCAGATATTTGTAGCGGTGCACCATCAGGTACTGGTCATACGGCAGCGTGAAATTCATGTCCCCACCCTCTCCACACCAAAGTGGACTATTAAAATTAATGTAAACCGGTCCTTTTTTATTGTCAATTCTTCCCCTATTCTTAGTAAACCGTTTGACTCCGGAGCATAAGGCTCCGCAACTAATGAGAAAAGGAAGTGCCGTTATGCGCAGAAAAGAATTTCAGGTAGAGCAGGAAGAGGAGCTGGCC
>RCUU01000504.1_pt1 | contig 21402 bp, 15 predicted proteins | sample 2166211 | NCBI WGS metagenome assembly RCUU01 (sample SAMN09932620, study PRJNA488358) | compost metagenome | feature: garden; material: soil; isolation source: compost soil in phenylacetic acid-enriched culture | place: Germany: Experimental Botanical Garden Goettingen | collected 2016-01-27
TGGCCAAGAGACGGGCCATATCTTCTTCCCTTAAATCTTCGTCTTCGGGGTGAACAGTTCCTTCCGCATCTCCATTCTGGGAGGCATAGGGGAAAGCTGTTTCCAGCCATTCGAGCAGGGACCGCCATTCCTCGTAATTCCGCTCTTCCTGTCCTTGACACTGCAATAAGAAACGAAGCAGCTCCATCGCTTCCCCGTATCGTTCACTTTCCAGCATCACCGTAAGCTGAACTTGATAATAGTCCAGTGTCTTGGGAAACAGGACGATATTTTCTTTGGTGGCGGGGGAATCTGAATCTTTAATGAGGGCACCTCCTTATAGCTGAATATGTGAAATTGAATCCTAAACGTCATAAAAGTTATTAAGACCTTAAGCTTCATCCTAAACTTAATAATTGTAGATTATAGCATACCCCGTACTCTTTTTAAAAAACAGCTTGAAAAACATCGACGTACATGATATGATAACTCCTGCTTGCTTTTCAGCCAGCAATCATGTCCCGGTAGCTCAGCTGGATAGAGCATGCGCCTTCTAAGCGCACGGTCAGGGGTTCGAATCCCTTCCGGGACGTCAAGTAGAAACAGCCTTCCTTCGGGGAGGCTGTTTCTGTGTTCAGGGGATGAGAAGCACGTTAAAGAAGCTCAAAGGACAGAGCTTAAGTGGGCCCATTGCGTTCTGAGGGCTCTGAGGCTTCTGAGGATATGGAGCCTAGCCTCCGTTCTGCCTAGGGATTCTACGGCTGGCTCAACCTATTGGCGAGGTTTCTGCTACGTTATGTACCCGCGTCACAGTCAGAGCGTTATGGCTATTCCCGCTCCGCTTGTATTCGGTAAGTTCAACACTCACTACTCACCACTCACCACACCTCAACTTCTAACGAACACTTTCCCAGTAAAAAGAATAGGTAAGCCGAGGACGTAGCTGAAGATGTACCTGAAGCTGTTTTATTCTTATAAACCATCAATATTCACCGAAACCGAACTAACCACGGAAGAGATGGCGGCATCCTTCTTACTCCATAAGAAGTTAAAGAAACTGTCCCCAACATCCATTGCGGGTGACAGCTTCTTTTGCGTACCTTTAAAAAGATCAGCGTCCTTTGCGGCGATTCCCCAGCCACAGCGGAAATCGAAATGCAAAATTGATAAACAAAACTACAAATACAAGTACGGCTGCTGACTTATCCGCAATTTGACGTGCATCTTCGACAATCGCCTCGGATTGTACATACCATAGATGCACAGCCAGGGTTTCACCCGGCGAGAACAGATTAAAGTCCCACATTTCTCCTGAGGTACTGAGACCAGCGGTAAGGATAATAACCGCAGACTCCCCGAAGGCACGTCCAGCAACGAGACAGATCCCGGTAACAATTGCAGACATAGCAACGGGTAGGACTACCTTGCGAATTACGTGGAATTTCGTCATTCCAAGCGCATATCCGGCTTCACGGATATCCCCTGGAACGGCACGTACCGCTTCCTCTGTCACTCGGGCAAGCATAGGTAGATTTAGCAGCGCCAAGCTGACGCCTCCGCCAAGAATCGTCAGACCGATATCGAAATATTCCGCAAAAATCGCAAGTCCCAGCATACCGAACACAATTGAAGGAACCGATGACAGAGATTCAACGCAAATCCGTAGAGCGCCTGTAAATTTATTATCTGGTGCATATTCAGCCATGTAGATGCCCGCACCCAAACCGATTGGAATGGAAATAAACAGCGAGATGAACAAAATGTAAAATGAGTTGAACAACACCGGGCCAATCCCGCCACCCGGGTCAATCTCTTCAGGCTGTTTTATCAAGAAGTCAGGTCGAAGTGCTGGTAGACCTTTACTAAGAATCGTGAAGAGCAGCCAGAAGATCAGCAGCATGACTAAAGCCCCAAGTGTATAAAACCCTATGGTCGCAATTTTATTGTTTCTTTGAGCACGCGCTGTATGCTTTGTACTTGCGAATCCGTTCACGCTGCATCCCTCCTTTTTCTACCCAGCACGCGGATAATCAGAATTAATACAAATGAAATTACTAGCAAGAGAAATGCCATCATATGTAGCGCATAGTTCCAGGTAGAATCAAACTCTACATTGGAGATCTGCATAACGATGTTACTAGTCAGCACCGATGCTGGCGTGAATAACGTCTTCGCCAATTGCGGTGTATTCCCGATAACCATAACTACAGCCATCGTCTCACCTACAGCACGAGTCATCCCTAGAATCACCGCAGAGATAATTCCCCGGCTAGCCGCAGGCAGAATTACACGCATGATTACCTGCAGGCGGGTAGATCCTAGAGCATATGCTGCATCCCGATATTTGCGCGGCACAGAGACAATGGCATCATCACTGATTCGGCAAATCGTTGGCAATACCATTAATGCGAGCACAAGTGCAGCAGCTAACAAGCCATCACCTAAGCTTTCCCCGCTAATTCTGCGCAAGAAAGGAAGTAATACCGTCAAGCCTATATAACCGTAAACAATGGAAGGAATACCAACCAATAAATCCAGCACCGGGCGGATAAAAGTTTTCATCCATTTCGGAGCAATTTCTGCACAAAGTACGGCCATCCCTACCGAGATAGGAACTGCGATTAGCAGCGTCAATGCAGTTAGTGAAAGTGTATTTACAATGAAGGCAGCCGCTCCAAAAGAATCCTCTTCCGGCGTCCAGTTAAAGGAAAAGAAAAAGTCCGCAGGCGAGAGATGGCCGAACAGAAGCATAGCCGTTTTGCCGATAAATAGAATTACAAGTCCAAGCACAAAGCAAAGCGCAAGAATGCTGAATAAAAAATAAAACTTAAACAATTTGTTGCTAAACAAATGTCTACCATGACGTTTGGGATTAGCGCTAACCTGCGTTACGCTCTCTTTTCCCCTAGTTGCCAAGCCGTGGACTGGTGCCCCCATACTTTCCCTCCTGTAAGCGGCCACCCCCGTATCAAGATCGGAGCTGGCCGCTGTTACCGTTCAATATGATCTTCAGATGATATTAGCCCTTCATTGCTGCGATCGGGATAAATTTAAGCTTTTTCAGGGAACCTTGTTGGAACTTCTTGCTTTGTACGTATTCGATAAATTCTTTGGTTGCGCCAGTAGGTTGGCCTTTCGTCATGTAGTAGCCATAAGCCCAGATCTTGTAAGATCCATTAATTACGTTATCAGTAGTAGCAGCTACACCGTTATGTTTAACAGCTTTCACATCGCCACTTACATATACAAGGTCGATATAACCGATAGAGTTAGGCGTTGTTCCTACGGCAGTCTTCATGTCACCGGATGAACCTGTTTCTTTGTAGTTCTTAGCTTTTTTAACGATATCTCCGCCATCCAAAGCTTTAGCTTGATAGTTAACGCGTGTACCAGAACCGAAAGAACGAGTGATAACCACAATGTCAGCATCTGCACCGCCTACTTCTTTCCAATTCGTGATTTTACCTCCATAAATGCCTTTAAGCTGCTCAGTTGTAAGGTTATCTACACCTACATTTTTGTTCACGATTGTAGCAAAAGGAATAACAGCTACTTTGTTCGCTACCTGTCCGTCAAAGGCTTTGAAGCCTGGTACGTCGATGCTAGCATCCCAGTCGCAAGCGCCGATATCAGCGATGCCTTTTTTTACAGCTTGAGGTCCAGTTACTGAACCTTTACCTGATGCTGCGATTTTCACTTTAGGGTGCAGCTTTTGGAATTCCTTTGCCGCTTGAAGAGTCAATGGAAGAAGTGCGGTCGAACCGTTAACTGTGATTTTACCTTTAAGTGTATCGGCTGCTGCTGCAACCCCTGCGAAAGATGCGGTTACTGCAATTACAGCCGTTAGAGCCGTTACTGTTAGCTTTTTGAAAATCTTCATTGTATTATTTCTCCTCTCGGCTCTACGCCGTTAAAATATGATTAGGGATATTTATTATTTTGTCAGTTGCAATGCTTTACCGCCTTGAACCACCCATACTCCGCCGTCACTTACAATTGCAAGCTTGCTTCCATCATTCGATACAGCTACTTCGGATACATCTTCAGTGGAGCGGAACAACTCAGTCTTAGCTCCATTGTTATCAATGGAATAAACTACTGTGCTTCCATCTGCTGCTGCACCTGCTACAACCAATCCGTTCTTAACGCCAGTAGACCAGTTTACTTCAACATCAAGTGCAATGTTGCTGCTTGTTGCATCTGCTTTTACAACCTTCAAGGTGTTAGCTGCGTTACCATCAGCATCTGCGCTCAGGTATACGACGCTACCATCCGCTGAAATTACAGGGTACAGCTTGTTATCTGGTGTAGTTGTTAGTGCGGCTGGCTTAGCATCTTTTGTAGCTAGATCAAGCTTATAAAGCTGTTCTCCAGCAGAGCTGAAGTCTACAGTAAGTGATTCTTCTGTGCTGTCCGCGTCATTTTTAGCAACACCCGTCAAGTTAACGATATAAACGGCGCTCTTTTCGTCAGCGGAAATGCGAAGTTCAGATTTATTTTCAACCTTGTCTGCCAATACGGATTTAACTACACCAGTGTCTACGGAGACTTTAGCGATTTTTTCCTGCTTGTCTCCTTGGATGAAGTAAATACTTTTGCCATCGTTAGACCATACCAGATCTGTTTTTACACTATTGTCGGTACCAAGTAGCTTAGTAGCTCCACTAGACAGGTTAATCAGATTCAGTAAACCAGTCTCATCGTTGAAAGCTCCCCACTGCCCATCCGGCGATACTGAAAAATCCACTGCACTGTCATTTGAAGAAAATACTTCATAGTTACCTGGTTCTGTAGTGAATTTGATAAGCTGTGCACTTTCAGCATCACTTTTGTTCGCAATCAGAGTACCAGCTGCCGTCCAGTGCAAAGTATCAAACAATCCTTCAGGACGAGCAAAGCTTAGGATCGTGCTAGCTTCAGCATCCAGTTCTCCACCTAATGCAGTAACTAGCTTAGTCAGCTCAACATAGGTTTTACCGTTATAAAATACGGGTGCAACTGTGAATGCTTCGGAATTACCATCTACTTGATAGCTCTTAGAGCCTGTTTTGAGTTGGACATTATGTAATCCTTTGCTGTCATTAAGTTCAAACCCGCCTGCTCCAATTACTAATTTAGCTCCAATTTCACCAGCAACCTGATTTAGCGAGTAAAGCTTGTAACCACTGCTATTAATGGTGTTAAACACAATCGGCGTACCGTTTACATTCCAAGTAGTTGTACCTTCTTTAACTGCTGTTTTAGCAGCGGTTTGATTGGCAGCTACAGATTTTACATTACTGCCGATGCTAGCTGCAGATACACTCCCAACGCCTACTGTTGCAAGAAGTGCTGAAGCCAACGTTGCGCTAATCCATTTACTGTTTTTCAATTAGATTCACCCTTTTCGTATAGGTAACTGCTAATGTCATTTTCGTCTACAATTGTCAACTCTGTTGCAGAGGAATGTAATGGAAATATTAACTATTATTATTTTTTTGAAAAAGTAGGTATATTAGCGTACCAGATTGCTCCATTTAGATAAACCAAATGAACTAGACACAAAGAAACCCCATAGGGTATCGCTCTGCGGCGTGCAGTAGCTTTACTCCATGAGGCTTTTTGTAAATAGGATCTACAATCACTCTTAATTCAAATATTTTTCCAACGTTCTCCGCACAGCTCCTGAACCCTTCAGCATTTCATAGAAATAACCTTCAATCTTGCTGCCCAGACCGATTTCATATAACGGTACACCAAAGATCTTCTCATTATCTAGAATCTGATGCACATTAGAAGTCGAATCTCCCAAAGCCACTCCATGCAAATGTTCTTGAAGCGATTCCATTAATGGATCGGGACTCAGCTTTAATGGGTTTCCTTCATCATCCACTCCGATCAAATAGCGGCACCAAGCAGCCATTGCTAATGGAATCGCCGTCAACTCCGTAGGATCAAGATCCTCGCGTTGTACATAGGATTTGATCGTTTCCCCGTAACGAATGCCTACCTTTTGTGAAGTATCTGTCGCAATACGCTGCGGGGTGTCTGGAATAAAGGGATTCGCAAATCGCTCTTGCAGCACTTCATCCAAGAACTGCTGTGGACGTAGAATGATCGGATCTACCACTACAGGCAATCCTTCCTTATAGCCAATCTTCTCAACCAATGTACGCAGGGTCTGATCCTGCATCTCATCCGAAATCTGCGTATAGCCTAGCAGACAGCCGGTGACCGCTAATGCAGTGTGCAATGGGTTCAGACAGGTTGTGACCTTCATCGTTTCCACCCTGTTAACCGTCTCACGATCTGTGAATATGATACCTGCTGCTTCTAATAAGGGTCGCCCATTCGTAAACTTATCCTCAATGACTAGATATTCACTAATCTCTGCGTTAACGAAAGGTGCAGTGTGGGTGTTTCTCGAGGTAATCAGTATATCCATACCGCCGATCCCTTGCTCCTCTAAGGCATTTCGTACAACTTCTGACGGGCGGGGTGTGATTTTATCGATCATCGTTAATGGAAATGTAATGCGGCTCTCGTCTTCGAGATACGCTACGAAACCTTGATCGACATGCCCTTTCTCAGCCCACGCTTTGGCGATTGTAATTATGCTATTCTTCAGCATATCCCCGTTGTGCGAGCAGTTATCCATACTGACAAAAGTCATCGGATACTGCCCCTTCAGATACCGTTTATAAGCAAGAGAAGCGACCACACTCATGCTGTGTACTGGCTGCTCTGGCCCTTGCTCCATATCACTCTTCACGATATCAAGATACATTCCATTAGGATCCGTCAAAGCATAACCCTTCTCGGTTATGGTGAAGCTGGCCATCTGCAGGCTCGGATTTTCAAATACTTCAACCAAACGGCGGTGATCTTGCGCGCGATTCTTGTTGGCGACAATGGCTTCAGTAATGCTGCTAATGACCCTTTTCGTAAACTCGCCACGCGCATTCATCAGCACAAGAAGCGTTAAATTATCATGCGGCTTATACACCTTATCAATCAGCTCGTAGTCAAAAGAGGTAGCGGCGATAATACCTGTATCTGCTTTCCCAAGTTCCAACAGCTTCTGGTGAGCATTCGCTACAAATCCACGAAAAATATTACCCGCTCCAAAATGAATCCATTCCGGTTTCACGAACGTATTCTTTGCCACCTGTTCATAATCAAACTGAGGAAGCTCGACGCCAGCACTCTTCCACTCCTCCTTACTGGATTGAATACTCTCTCTTGTCAGGAGCAGCATTCACTTCACCCCCGTTGTATTTTCGAGGCTGTCCCATACACCAAGTAAATACATGATCCCCATTGCTCTATCGTACAGCCCGTATCCTGGGCGGCAATTCTTCTCTTCTCCCCACAAGTGACGACCATGATCTGGACGCACATACCCTGTAAATCCGTTCTCATGATACGCTTTGACAACCTCTGCTACATCCACACTGCCATCCCGCCCGCGATGAGATACCTCTATAAAATCACCGTTCTCAAAAACCTTTACATTTCGAATATGAGCAAAATAAATGCGGTCACAGAATTCCCGGATCATTGCTGGCAGATCGTTCTTCGGATTCGTACCGAGCGATCCTGTACAGAAGGTTAATCCATTATACGGACTATCTACTGCGTCGAGCAATCGACGGATCGTATCACGGCTGCGGACAATGCGGGGCAAGCCAAAGATCGGCCAAGCAGGATCATCCGGATGAATGGCCATCTTGATGTCCACTTCCTCACAGACAGGAATAATTCGCTTCAGAAAATAGGTCAAATTCTCGAACAGCTTCTCCTCGGTTACATCTGCATAAGCGGCGAATAACTCATCGAGCTTCTCGAGTCGCTCCGGCTCCCAGCCAGGCATCGTAAATTCACCAGCTCCCTCTAGAATGCGATTAACCATGTCGCGTGGGTTCTCATTAATGGCCGCATTTTCATAAAAAAGAGCATTCGAGCCATCCGGCAATTCCTTGTACAGCTCCGTCCGAGTCCAGTCAAAGATCGGCATGAAATTGTAACAAATCACTTTAACACCGACCTTGGCTAACTTCCGGATAGTGTCTATGTAAATATCGATATATTTATCACGCGTCGGGAGTCCAATCTTGATATCATCATGAACGTTTACACTCTCCACTACGGCAGTGCTAAACCCTTTGCTCGTAATTTGATCCGCAGCCTTTTGAATTTCATCCATGTCCCACACTTCGCCCGCTACCTTATGATGTAGTGACCAGACAATTCCCATTACCCCCGGAATTTGCCGGATATGATCAAGCGTAATGTTGTCATTGCCTTCTCCATACCATCTCCATGTCATGTTCATGTGGATAAATACCTCCTATAAATTCAAGTGTCGATATCTTGTATACAAGATAATATAATCAAATATTAGAATGAATTATAGACATTGTCAATGGAATTAATATATTTCTTCATAACTTGTATACAAGATGTCACAAATATATAATTGAAATAAACTTTCTTCTATCCACATCCCGCTTCATGTATACTAATTACAAATTCAATGGCAATGGAGACGTAACCTCATGTCCACCAAAAAAGATATTTTGAACCTATTAAAGCACGAAATTCTTAACCTAACTCTAAAGCCTGGAACCATTCTGAGTGAGACGGTGTTGTCCGAACGGTTTCAGATATCTAGAACGCCTTTGCGCGATGTACTAAAGCAGTTATCCCTTGAGTCCTATATTGATGTGTATCCGAAGAAAGGGAATCTGGTTTCATACATTGATTTGGAATCCGTCGAGCAAATCATCTATTTAAGAAGTGTTCTGGAAAAAGATATAATCAAAGGTCTATCCGGTAGCCTTACACTTAAAGGTATTATGGAGCTTAAGAAGAATTTAGAAGAGCAAAAAAACGCCATACATCAGGAACATGCACTTGAGCACTTTCTTGCGTTAGATGACACTTTTCATAGAACGTTGTTCACACTTGCAGGCCATGAATTTTTGTGGAAGCTCATTAAGTTCTCCAATGTACATTATGAAAGGTATCGCCGCTTGCATATGCTAAAGCAAGAAAAGCTGGAGAAAATATTGAGCGAACATCATATGATCCTGGATTGTATGACAAACCATGAAACAGACAAAGTGGATGAATTAGTCCAGCATCATTTGCGTGAAGATATTAACTCTTTATATTTGCTGGAGAATTTTGCGGATTATATTAAAGCGTAGTCCCATTACTTAAAAATAAAGTGACCGCCCCATGCAGCCTCCATCATGGCTTTTTGGGACGGTCTTTTTTCATTTATCCTTGTAGTTGAAACGACAACCGATCATTCAAACCGAAACCAGCTGAAATCGAACTGACTTCCGGGCAAGAAAATAAATGTTACCCTCTGCTCCCCTGTTACTTTCTCCAGCTTAAATGCACGTTCTACATATTTATCTGAGTGTGTAAATTCGATCAGTTGATTGCTGGATTCTTCACCCTCTTCAAAGCGAATATGAATGGTATTCTTATCCATCGGTGATCTTCCGCAAATAACAAGCTTTGAAGTGCCTTCTGTCGTAAAGTCCATCTGCTCAAATACAAGGGACACGTTATTCCCGATCCCTTCAATCCCCTGTTCAGCGAAGTTGAATGTATCACCATAAATACGATTACAATCTGCAGCCTTGTTCTGCTCGAACGAGCGGTTCTTTTTCACAAATGAAAAACCTTTAATATGCACCTTCTTCTGCAATACAAAACAAATAGAGGTGATGCCAGTGAGTCTCTTGGATAAGAGATAGGTTGCTTCCTGGTAAACATTCCATTTCGATTCCTTCTGATAAATCACATCTGCCAAAAGCTCACTATTCTCTTCATCCGGCATGCCTTCCCAAATCTGAAGCGTATAAGCTTCCCTACTCAATGCGAATAGGGGAATCGATATCAAATCCGAACCGTAAGGGCCGAAGTCAATCTCACGATAAACTACCTGTGACTCTCCATCTCGACTCGTCGCCACCCCTCGTTCATTTCCGTTTCCGACTTCGCCTTTAACTTCGTCATATAGTCCGCCAGAGATAAATCCATACGGATTCTTAAATGCCGTACCCAGACCACTCGCCGTAAATTCCAACTGTGAAATCAGCTTGGTCTTCTCCGTACCGTTCTTACTCATACAGCGGACGCGGAAATTCCCATCTCCTAACGCAGTGATCTTGGCTTCTGGTCCCCATTGTTCGATCCGTGCTAGATTTGACTCGATCCCTGCATCATTTACAATGCTCCACTCTACTTCAGTGTAGGAAGTGTCTACAGGGTAAAGGTTTGCTTTTACGATCATTTCTCTTCTATTTTCATCGAAGTGTTGTCCAGAATGACTTATGATCTCTATTTTTCGTAAAGGAATTTCTTCTGCATTCCCCATCACACATGGCAACTCAAGATTTCTGGTATTCGCTGAAATGCCTATTCTACTATTGAACACAGGGAGCGATTGAAGCTGTAGCTTACTGCCTGCTACACCTTTCGATGTAACCTCAACGGTAATCGTACCTGCCTCCATTTCCGCAGCAACAATCGCCATTAGTTTGCCGCTGAACAACCGTCTACTTACCCCTTTATACGAGTCGAAGTCCGTGCTATCCCCATTATCTAAACCGATCAATCGACCTGCCCCGCTCACCAGCACCTGTACGCGATTGTTTGCATTCTCAACGGTATGGCCGCGCTCATCCTCCATCGTAATTTCAACGAAGGTTAAGTCAGTGCCGTTCGCAAGGAGCGTATCCTTATCAGCCTTTAAGCAAATTTGGCTCGCGTCTCCGAATGATTGTCTGATGTCTACAGCAATGATCTGGCCAGCTTCATCATAAGCAATGGCCTTGAGTTCGCCTGGTTTATAAGGAATCTTCCACCAGCCTGCTAACTGCGTTCCATGCTCATGATCGATATCATAGGTCCCTACAGTCTCGCCATTCAACTGCAATTCTATCTTCGGTGCATTCGAGCAGACACGAACATCGATCATTTGCCCTGGATTAAAATCCCAATAGGGGAGAATATGCACCATCGGATGTTTCTTGTAATTTGTCCAAGCCGATTGATACATATAATAGGAATCCTTCTTAAAGGTCGCTGTGTCTATCTGCCCGAAATACGAGTTCTTCGTATGATACGGAGTAGGTTCACCGATATAGTCGAAGCCCGTCCATATGAATTGTCCCAATGAGAAGGCTGCATCTCGCTCTGCGATAATACAGGCTTCTGCTGACTTGGCCCCCCAGCTTGTAGCGCTATTGCCTAGCGCAGAGCACTGCTCATCGTCATCTGCCAGGATGGATTGCTCGAATGGAAAATGATATATACCTCTGCTCTGCACAATAGAGGCCGTCTCACTGCCATAGATAATCCAGTCAGGATGCTCCGCGTGATGCTGATGGTAGTATTTTTCCGCATAATTGTAGCCTGCCACCTTTACGAGGTCTGCACATTTCTGAGCATTCTCCCAAGGCATATAGTTCGATCCAATGGTTACTTTCCCGTTGCTACTTGGATCATATTGAAGCACAGCTTCCATCAGCATACTCGTTATTTCTTGCCCTCGATGGTCAGCATGGGTATCATAGATTTCATTGCCAATACTCCACATGAATAAGCTTGGATGGTTACGATCACGCATAACCCAGCTTCTCACATCTCTTAACGCCCAGTCCTTGAAGAATCTAGCATAATCATATGGGGTTTTCGATCGCTCCCACATATCGAAGGCTTCCGAAACAACAAGCAGCCCCATTTCATCCGCTAATGCCATAAGCTCTGCAGCAGGCATATTATGAGCGGTACGGATCGCATTTACGCCCATGTCCTTTAAGATCTCAAATCTTCTTCGCAGTGCAGCTGTATGAAACGCAGCGCCCAATGCGCCAAGATCATGATGCTCACAAACTCCGTTCAGTTTGATCTTTTGCCCATTCAGAAGCATTCCCTCTTGCGGATCTAATACTATCCTTCGAAAACCTATACACTGTGTTACCTCTTCTATGGTTACCCACCCTTCACCGGAATTCTGATTAGTTTCCATATATTGCAATTCCGTTTTTAGCTGATATAAATGAGGCTCATCCGTGCTCCATAATAAAGGATCCTCGACAGACAGCACCTGACTTACCCGTAAGGGAGCTTGTGATTGTGCTTCTGCCGAGATCTTCGCAACACAGGTCTCTATCACCCGATCCTTATGTAGAATGGTTTGGGAAAGCCGCATATTTTCTGTAATGTTCACATCGGTGTCGATCTCGACTCGCCACTCGTCATCCTTTTGCACCGTATGAATATAAACCCCATCTGTCACGATGTGATTGCAATCTCTTGTCTTGAGCCATACATTCCGATAAATACCCGCCCCTGAGTACCATCTGCTATTCGGACTCTGGTGAACGACCTTCACTAGAATTTCGTTCTCCCCGTCTATGAGCCTATCTGTAATCTCATATTCAAAGGAAGAATAGCCGTATTTCCACTCTCCAACCCATTGATTATTCACATAAATCGCAGCGTCCATATAAATACCATCAAAGCACAACAATGACTGCTTATCATTCTTCGCATATATAAAGGACTTTCGATACCATCCAATACTATTCTCGTACAAATCTAATGTGTTATAAATCAACCAATCATGAGGGAGATCAACAGGCCTAAAATCCAAAGACTTATTATCCATCCCTTCCAAAGAGCTCTTAGCAAACTCCCAGCCCTCATTAAATAATCTTTTATGATTCAATGTGTATCTTCCTTTCTGCTCATATCGTTATGAAACAATGGGAGAAAGCATTAGAAGGAGCGGCCCTACTGGACACACTCCTCCTATTTTTAATGTTTAGTATATTGTACGTTGATGCTGGTCTGGGATGCCGCTTTTTCGATAGAAATACGTATTGATGATATCTCTCCACTCGCGAGCATGAAGAGCCTGTTCATACAGACGATCAGCCACCTGTTGGTATCTGCTATCGTCCATTTTCCCCTCCATGGATTGCCACATTTCTTTCAGTTGTTCTGCCCGCTCCACACCTTCAAAGTGTGTATCATAAATATGTTGGATGACCGTTTTACCAGCGTGAAGCATATGCGTATACGGTACATGATGGAAGAACAGTAATAATTCATCTGGACATGTAACTACTGATTCATACAAATCTACATTGGGTCCTTGATACTGACCAACATAACCTGTACCTGTCTTCATGGTCCGGTCTACACCAATACCTTGCAGGTCCGCAAAATGGTACGTTCCCCATTTGGAATATTCATATCCATCCACATTTGGACCATAATGATGATCCGGATTGACCATCCAGCCTACTCCTAGCGGGGAAGTATAAGATTCATAGATGGACCAAGAGGTTAACAAGATCTCACGGATGGTATCCATTAACTTCTCATCCTCTGTACCGAATGTGAGCATAATCCATTCCTTCGCGATTTGCTCTGCACTTAATTCTGGACTCCAAGCGAGTCGCCCGTAACCGTACAGATTGCTCTGTGCTAATAAGTGCCCCGTCCAGTTACGATCATTACCAATATTTGAAACAGCAGCGAATCCGCTATATTTATAGCCGTACATAGATCCATCAACAACCCGCTTCACCGATGATTCAGAGTCCGTTGCGTACGTATTAAAATCAAGAACTTCCTTCCATTGAGGGACGAGGTAACAGACATGCCGTTGTTGGCCCGTGTATTCCTGCGTAATCTGGAATTCAATCATCATATTCGTATGCTCCATGGCACCGAACAACGGCGATACACCTTCTCGCACTTGGAAATCCATTGGACCACTCTTCACCTGTAAAATAACATTCTCCATAAAACGTCCATCCAGCGGTTTAAAGTGATCATATGCCGCTCGTGCGCGATCGGTGGAGCGATCCCGCCAATCCTGCTTACAATTGTAAACAAAGCAGCGCCAGATCACGATTCCTCCAAAAGGTAATAAAGCTTCAGCCAACATATTCGAACCCTCAGCATGATCACGATCATAAGTAAACGGGCCTGGACGATTCTCAGAATCCGCTTTCACAAGGAAACCACCGAAATCTGGAATCACTCGATAGATTTCTTCCACCTTTGCCTTCCACCATTGGCGTACATCCGGATCTAACGGATCTGCTGTATTCAATCCACCCACTTCGATCGGACTAGCATAGTTAATACTTAGGAACAGCTTCACACCATAGTTACGGAAAATATCGGCAATCCCCGCGATGTCAGGAAGATAACGCCCCGTAATAAACATGGTTTCAAATTGATGTACATTGACATTGTTTATAGCAATCGCATTGATCCCAATCGAAGCGAGCATTCTCGCATAATCTTGCAACCGATCAAAGTCCTTAGTGATTTCGTTATCCGTGTAGAATATGGAATTCCCTGCGTAACCACGTTCAATACTTCCATCGATGTTATCCCATTGATTCATCATGCGGAGAACATTTGCTGGATGGTCTACCCTATCTAACGCTTCGATAGATTGACCTGTTCCAAGTAAGCGTAGGAATGCAAATACGCCATACAGTAATCCCGCGGGTGTGGAAGCGCCAATTGCAATACAGTTCTTCTCTGTGTTTGTTCGAATGGCATATCCTTCTGCTTTAATTGCAGCCCTCGTAGCCTCGCTAAAGGTATGTGTAATCAGCGGCTGATGACTGTCAAACGTACCGATTACAATACAAGGTTGTATTTCTTTATCCTGAGATTGAGTAAGGACAGCATCAATAGCAAGCATTCCGTGTATACCGAGTATTAGTTCTTGCACAGCACTTTTGATCACTGGATGATCCTGTTTGGAGGTCAAGATGTTATAGCACCAAGAAGCATAACGCTCTCTTACGGTCCTTGATTGAATATAAGGGTATTCGAGCCATGCGTTATACCCTGCATGATGTAATTCAGTCTTTTGCTTTGACATGATTCAGTGTCCTCCGTTAGTGTAAGAGTTTTTTACCTAAATGTTGCTAGTGGTGCAATGGTTCTCTTATACTTTTGTAAATGATAGATTAACCGCATCCCTACTATATAGGAGGAACACGAATGTGACGTACCATGAGCAGCAGGACTTACAACCGTTCCATCTCTATTTTGTATATAAAAGAACTAGTACCAATACAAACGACTATCAAGGAACATTCCATGCCCACCAAGGTGTAGAGATTCTTATTATTCATGAAGGTAAAGGTACGCTGATTATTGATCAGAATAGCTATGAAATAAAGCCTGGGATGATTTGTATTTTCCAGCCATACCAACTGCATCATATTCAAATTGAAATCAACGAAGCGGTTCCTTTTGTACGTTCGATCGTGCATTATGAGCCCAGTATATTTAAAGCTTATTTTGATAAATGGCCTATCCTGCAAAACTTTTTCAATCATATCCACAGCGGAAATCTAGCTTCACCTCGATGGTATGAACAGCAGAACCTGCAATCCCTGATAGTTCTTCTGAAGGATCTGGATGAAACGCTTCCAACTCTACATAAGAGTGAATTCCTTGAAGAGGTCTCATTATTTCTTATCACATTCCTACGTGCCTTAAAGCCGCTATGGGATATACAGCATAAGCCGACTTCCAGGGAACAATTGCTTCGTAAACCACATCAGGCAGAGAGTATTATGGAATGGCTGCAGTTGCATTACAAGGAACCGTTGCGGCTCGATCAAATGAGCAAGGATCTACATCTTTCACCCCATCATCTGTCACACTTATTCAAGGAATGTACAGGCAGCAGTATTTCCGATTATTTAACGGTCAAAAGAATGCAAGAAGCGGTTCATCTTTTGACTTCAACCAAATACGCGGTCGCGCACATCGCCGAGGAAGTCGGGATCACGAATTGCTCTCATTTCTGCAAAATATTCAAAACCCATTTCGGCACAACACCTAACCAATTTCGCAAGCAATGGCATATGCATCATTGAGTGGTGGAACCTTTCCTCAGCTGCAATCCTTGTTAATATCATACCAAGTTGGCTTGTGAGCAAGTATTCGCATCTTGTGCAAAAATACCGTTACTTTGCGATTTATACTTGATTTTGAGCAGATTTCAAGATGCAAAAACTTGCACTTTACATTTGCTGGATTCCGGAGCACAATAATGAGTGAGTGCTCACTCATTATTGTGCTGAGGGGCACTCAGCAACACTATTTTGTATCCCAGACTATTCAGAATCGAGGAGATGAACATGGGTTCAGAAGCTCCAGTCATTTCAGTGAGCCATGTGGGTAAAGCCTTTGGTGACAAACAGGTGCTCGAGGATATTTCACTTCAAGTGGAACGTGCGGAAACCTTTGGCATTCTAGGTCCATCCGGCTCTGGAAAAACAACGCTGGTGAAGCTGCTTACAGGTATTGATGAAGTCACCTCAGGCGAGGTGAAGGTGCTTGGCGTCACGATGCCTAAGTTATCCATGCTGCAGAAAATTGGATATATGGCCCAGTCCGATGCCCTATATACGGAACTAAGCGCGAAGGAGAATCTGGAATTCTTCGCTGCACTATATGGACTAAAAGGGGAGCAACGCTCGAAACGCATTAAAGCTGTAATGGAACTGGTAGATCTGCAAGAGCATCTGCGCAAAAGAGTAGATCAATACTCTGGCGGGATGAAACGCCGCTTATCGCTGGCGATTGCACTGCTCCATGAGCCTCCGCTGCTAATTCTTGATGAACCTACTGTAGGTATCGATCCGGTTCTCCGACTATCTATCTGGAATGAACTAAAAACGCTGAACCAGAAAGGCACGACGATTGTACTAACTACACATGTTATGGATGAGGCTGAGAAATGTGATCGACTCGGAATGATCCGTGACGGCAAACTGCTTGCTGCTGACACCCCTGCTGGACTGCTGCAAGCGACAGGTTCAACCTCTGTTGAAGAAGCCTTTTTATATTATGGAGGTGTCCGTTCATGAGAATCCGAGCGATCACTTTAAGGATTTTGCGACAATTCATTCATGATAAAAGAACGATGGCCTTAATGTTCATTGCGCCGCTCCTCGTACTAAGCTTAATGAGCTTGGTATTCAACGGGAACGCCTATGAGCCAAAAATTGGTGTGTCCGGTGTACCTCTAAATATGGCAGCTGCGCTAAAAGAACAACATGACACAGTAGAAGAATATGCCAGCGCAGAGCTAGGGAACAATGCTTTAGTAGAAGGAAAAATTGACGCTTTGATTACTTTGGACGGAAAGGCTGGGGATTCAGGCGCCGTCCCTCAAGTCCTGTTAGAAGGCAGCAATCCGACCGCCAATAAAGCGGTAATTATGACGCTTCAACAGATTTCTCAGAAGCTGCTTCCTAGTACAGAGGAACAGCTGCAAATACAACCCCAGATTAGCTATCTATACGGTTCTGAGGATATGAAGACTATCGACCGCTTCGGTCCGATTATGATTGGCGTATTTATTTTCTTTTTCGTATTTCTGATTGCCGGCGTTTCTTTTCTGCGAGAGCGGACTACAGGCACCCTTGAACGCCTACTTTCTACTCCCTTAAGAAGATGGGAGATTGTGCTCGGGTATGTATGTGGTTTCGGTATTTTTACCGTATTCCAAGCGCTGTTGATCTCGTGGTTTTCCATTCAAATTCTTGACATTATGATGATAGGAAGCTTTGGTTATGTCATGCTTATCACTTTGCTTCTGTCGATGACAGCGCTGACGCTGGGCACGCTACTGTCTGCTTTTGCAGCCAACGAGCTGCAGATGATTCAGTTCATTCCACTCATTATCGTGCCACAAATCTTCCTCAGCGGACTGTTCCCACTAGATACCCTTCCGCTGTGGCTACAGCGTGTTGGCTACGCAACGCCAATTTATTACGGGTCAGAGGCGCTTATGAACATCATGATTCGTGGCAAAGGATGGAGCGACATCGCACTGGATGTTTATATACTGATCGGATTCTCACTACTATTCATGCTTCTAAATGTATTGGCACTGCGCAAGCACCGCAAAATGTAATGTAATCAGGGATATTATCATTCGAACAGAATGTATCATGGTTGGAGGCTAAGTGTAATGAAGAAACACGATTCTGAGGAACAACATTTAGATGAGCAGTGGATAGAAGAACTGCTGGCCATAGGTGAAGAAGAAAAAATGACCTCAAAGCAGATTTCCATTTTGCAAGCGGCGATTGAGGTCTTTTCTGAAAAAGGATACGCTGCTGCTGCGACTAGTGAGATTGCTCAGAAGGCAGGTGTGGCGGAAGGAACAATTTTTCGATATTACAAGACCAAAAAAGATTTGTTACTGTCCATAATCGGTCCCGCCATGAGTCGTATGCTCGCTCCTTTTATCATGAGAAACTTTAATGTGGTCTTGGATGTTCCCTATGACAGTTTTGAAGAATTCCTGCGAGCGTTCATGATCAATCGGCTGGAATTCGCCCGTAAGAACTTTAAAATTCTAAAGATTCTAATTCAAGAGATTCCCTTCCATCCAACGCTCAGAGCACAGTTCGTGGAGAATATTCTGAGCAAGGTACTGGAGCGCGTCATCGAAATTGTTGAGCACTTCAAGGCAAAAGGTGAAGTTATCGAATTACCTACACCCGCTATTCTTCGCTTCACCATTTCATCCGTTGTTGGGTATTTACTTAATCGCCTGCTGCTACAGCCGGAGAAGGAATGGAACGACGAGGAACAGATTAACCTAACGATCCACTTTATTATGCATGGGATTGGCGGAGCAGTCACTCCTATTTGATGCACACGCCCGTTCTGTTATCATAAGGACTATATTATAATCGGACTTTTCGAAGAACAAGTTACGAGGAAGGAATTATGTTATGGGCTTTAGTGTGACAGAACGGGTAATTAAGCTGCTGTGCGGCAAGTCTATTTTTGAAAAAGGATTGGCTTATTACCAGTCTGGAAGCGTCGATCTAATTGATATTGAAGAACACAATGAATCCATCCCCAATCATCCTCGGTCCCGTTATGAAGCGGTCGTTCAAGGGGGCATTGACTACGAAGTCATGGTTGTCATCGATATCGATGGTGATGTTACCGCAGAGTGTGCCTGTCCTGCTTACTCACATGGAGGGCCTTTCTGCAAACATATCGCAGCCGTACTAATCAGCGTTGATGCCCTTGAGAATGCCGGAGAACGATCAGAGTCTACCGGTGCTTCCCGTCTTTCATCTATTGAAAATACAGGGGGCTTAACACCACGTATCTTTAAAGATTCTACCCGTGACCTGGGAGGAAGATCCAGAGATCAGCATCTAGTGACCAGCCTACTAGGGATGTTCAGCAACCAGAGGCCGCGTGCGAGCGGTACTGGAGCTTTTGTAGATAATAGAATCCCATTAAATGTAGAGTTCATCTGTAAGCCATTCACTTACAGCTACAATAGCACCATGCTGGGTATAGAAATAAAAGTCGGTTTAAAACGTATATATATCGTTCAAAAAATAAGAGGTTTTCTAGAACGCGTACACCGTGGAGAAACGTTCGAATTCTCGAAGCATTTCATCTATGATCCTGCAATTCATAGCTTTCGGAAGGAAGATAACGTCGTTATTCAGAAGCTTATTGAAATTGTTTTAAATGAAAAAATGTATCGCGATAACGTCACTCACCACTCTCCATATGGCGGCAACCTAGGAGGAGATCGCCTCTTAGCTGTCCCTCCTTTTTTCTGGGAGACGCTTCAGCCTGCGCTTTCTGAGGTTTCGTCCGTACATCTGCAACAAGGAGAGATGCTGTACGAAGGCATTTCGATGTCCAATGAAGCACTCCCTCTCCGTTTTCAGTTCGAGCAAGCCGAAGGCGAAGGATACCATCTGGATATTCAAGGACTTGAGCAGATTTCAGTTCTGGAAGACTACGGGATTGTGCTGTCTGAAGGTAAATTATTGAAGTTTTCCGCTCAGGAATGCATACGCCTTGCCGAAATGAAGAAGATACTGGATGCCTCCCGAAGAGATGGTATTGATATTGCAGCCGAGCAGATGGAGCCTTTTATGGACAAGGTTATTCCTGGTCTAAAAAAACTAGGAAATGTCCATATCGCCGAATCCATTGCAGATCGAATTGTTCAGCATAAACTTACAGCGAGGCTCTATCTGGACCGTGTGAGAGACCGACTGCTCGCCGGGCTGGAGTTCCAGTATGGTGATATTGTCATCAATCCTTTAGACGAAAAAGCCCATGTTCGCGGTACAGATTTAATTCTTATACGCGATGGTGAAGGAGAGGCCCGAATTCTGCAGCTAATGGAGCATGAATCCTTCGCCAAAACCGAAGGCGGGTATATTATGACGGATGAGGAAGGCGAGTACGATTTCTTATACCATACGATTCCGTTGCTTGAACCACTACTGACGGTCTATGCGACCACTGCTGTCAAAGAAAGATTGTTCACGGGGACCACGCCTCCAAAAGTGAGCCTTAGTTGGAATGAAAAGACCGACTGGCTTGATTTTAAATTCGACATGGGTGGTATTCCCGAATCTGAGATTGTGATGGTCTTAAAATCACTTCAGGATAAACGTAAATACTACCGCTTGCCCGAGGGGGCGCTGCTACCGCTAGAAAGCGAGGAGCTCCAAGAAATCATCACCTTTATGAACGAGATGGGTATTCGAGAAGGTGAGATTAAAGGTGCAGCATTTTCTCTGCCGGTCGTTCGTGGATTACATTTGACTTCCGCAGACGAGAAAAGTGATTCTGTCAAGCTCAGCAGATCTTTCCGACGGCTACTGGCAAACATGCGGAACCCCGAGAACCTTGATTTTCCTATACCAGACAGTCTAGTTCCAGTGCTTCGGGATTATCAACAGTATGGATTCCAGTGGCTAAAGACGTTGGCCCATTACCGTTTTGGCGGTATTTTAGCTGATGATATGGGACTTGGCAAAACGCTGCAGAGTATCGCTTTTCTGCTTTCCGAGCTTCCGAATATCCGTCAGAGTGGTCTGCCAGCTCTTATTGTCGCTCCTGCATCACTCACCTACAACTGGCATAACGAGCTTAAAAAGTTCACGCCAGAGATCAAGGCTGTCATTGCAGATGGAAGTTTAACGGAACGCAGTCGGATTTTGAAAAACACAGCGAAGGCTGACGTCATCATTACCTCTTACCCGCTGCTCCGCAGAGATGTTCAGCTATATGCCAAGAAGTCTTTTCATACCCTGATTCTCGATGAAGCACAAACCATTAAAAACCATACTACGCAGACAGCCCAAGCTGTGATGGCTCTTGAGGCCCGGCATCGTTTTGCACTTACCGGAACTCCAGTAGAGAACGCGCTGGAAGATCTATGGTCCATCTTCGGCACCGTGTTCCCCGGGCTGTTTCCAGGAAAGAAAGCTTTTCATGATTTACCGAGAGAAGCTATTGCTAAGCGGGCACGTCCCTTTTTGCTGCGGCGCTTAAAGAGTGATGTGTTAAAGGAACTTC
>RCUU01000508.1_pt1 | contig 21309 bp, 12 predicted proteins | sample 2166211 | NCBI WGS metagenome assembly RCUU01 (sample SAMN09932620, study PRJNA488358) | compost metagenome | feature: garden; material: soil; isolation source: compost soil in phenylacetic acid-enriched culture | place: Germany: Experimental Botanical Garden Goettingen | collected 2016-01-27
GGCAAGCGAAAGCATCACCGTTTTTTGCTGAATGTCTTGTTCTTGCTCTACAAGGTTTTGTTTTGCCGCGAGCTTTTGATCCAAAATATTGAATTGCTCATTCAGGTTTTGTGCATGATGATATGCCGCCGTATGCTCTTGGTACTTGACTGTTTCATCTTGCAGCTTCCGCTTCATTACTTTCATTTGCTCAGCGAAATAATCGATTTCTTTATCCAAGGCTTCAAGTACCTGATAGGTATTATAATGCTGTTGTTGAAAAAATACGTTATACAGGTCCGATCCCTCACGCACTGCTAAAGAGCCCTTAACATTACTGATATGATACTCACGCATGTTTCCCAGTTCCGTGCAGAGCTGTTGCATTTCCTTCCGCTTCTCATTTAAATGATCGGCAACATATTTGTATAACCCGGTCTTAAAGATACGGCGCAAAATCTCTTCTTTGTTCTCCGTCTCCGAGGTTAACAGCTTACGGAACTCCCCTTGCGGCAGCATAACGATTTGACTGAATTGTTCCTTCGTAAGTCCTATTATTTCACGAATCTTGTCGTCTACCTGTGAAACGATAAAGCGGTCCGTCATCGGAACCTCTTTCCCGCGGTCGATCTCGTATAACTCATACCGGTCTCCTGTCGCCCCTTTATTGCCTGCTTTAACATGGGCCAGCTGCCGGAATACGCGGTACGTCCGACCTTTCAGCTCAAATTCAAAATCAACGGAGGTGTATACCTGGTCATCGGCGAAATGACTGCGAAGCATTTTACTGTCGTTCCGATCCTCGCCGCTGGCATTCCCATATAAAGCAAAGCAGATCGCATCAAAAATGGATGTTTTCCCGGCTCCCGTATTTCCCGATACGACAAACAATCGGTGTCCCTTCAGCTCTGAAAAATCGATAACTTCTTTATCCTTATACGGCCCGAATGCCGTCATCGTAAGCTTCAACGGTTTCATAGCGCTCACCTTCTTTCTTATAGATCTCCTGCAGCGTTTCAATAAACAAATGTTCTGTTTCCGGCGAAAGCTCTGTTCCTCTCACTTCTTTGTAGAATGCTTTGAACAGCGAAAGTCCGTCCATCTTTGCTCTTCCATCAACTGCTAAAGCTTCCCCTGTGAGTCCTGGGATAGCCATTTTCCGTTCTACATGCATCGCATTGGGATATACGGATCGAACCCGTTCCATCGCCGATAATACTAATGTCTCGTCTAGCAAGCGGACAAACACATAATCATGATTCACCGGATGCTTCTCAATATCTGCCATTAGGCCTTCTACCGTTCGCATATCTCGTCGTGGAGCGAGGGTTCTTTTCTCAATTGTTGCGTTCCCATGCTGATCCAGCTCAACGATAACATATCCTTTGTTATGATGTTCTTCCGATATGGAATACTTCAGAGGCGAGCCGGCATACCGGATCGTTTCGTTCCCGACATGATGCGCCTGGTGCAGATGGCCTAGTGCCGTATAGTTGATCCCGTCAAAATGCTTGGCACTCACATGTTCAGCCCCGCCGATGGATAACGGCCGTTCCGAATCGCTTGTATTATTCTGCGCTTCACCACTAGGCGTGACAAAAGCATGCCCAACGAACACATGACGAGCATTCTGGTCCATTCGGGCTTTGATGGTTTCGACGATCTTCTTCATAGCGTCATCATGAGTCTTGATGTCCTCATCCTCAAGCAAATAACGTACTTTTCCAGGCTCCGCGTAAGGAATGAGATGAAAATGAACCTCCCCATCGTTGTCACTTAGCACTACAGGTTCGAATGGATAAGTAAGTTCACCTGCGATATGTAATCCTGATGCTTTCATAATGCTGCTGCCAAAATCAAGACGGCTCGGACTATCGTGATTACCGGCGACCGCTAATACAGGGATTTTCAATTGGAGAATCATCGTCTCCAACACGCTATCTAGTAATTGCACGGCTTCCGTCGGCGGAACTGCACGATCATATAAATCACCTGCGATAACGATGACGTCCGGTCTTTCCGCTTCAATATCCTTCATAAATTGTTCAAGGACAAATTGCTGATCCTCCGTCATGTAAATCCCCTGAACCAATTTGCCAAGATGCCAATCCGCTGTGTGGAAAATTTTCATTAGTTTCCGTCCTTTCCGACTAATATCTCCGTACCTTCCTCAGCAGTTTTTGTGTAGATTGTTATTCTGTAACCCTATTATAACAAACGTTCTCTGACAACAAGTTGCCAGAGAACGTTTGTTTGCAATAAAATATTAGCTTTAGTTATCAATTCTTGAGCTGATCGACACGGCTCATAAATACTGCCTGGCCACACTAGCATATTCGGAGCATAAAACCACCATCGCATCATTTTGTTTCCTTAGCTCTGGTTGGACAATATATCCGTCAGCTGGCGGTCAACTTGCAACGTCAGCTTTCAGACATTACACTATAGCAATAACACCAACCTACCGCTGCTAAAATCATTCTCCCTTATATTTTTCTAAAACTTCAGTGGTTTTGCTTATAAGCTTATCAAATAACTGTTTCTCTCTTTCTTTCGTAGTCAGCCATAAATCACCATATTGTTTGACAAATGCCTGAAATATTAAGTTTTCGTCATCAGTTTCATTGATCTCTAATATCTCGGACATAATCCTTTTATTTCTTATAACATTAAAGATCTTATTATATAGTTCATTTAGCCGCTCTGAAGCTAATTTAGACACAAGATTTACTGTGTACGGCTTACTCGGAACGACTGAACTTACTTTCCCCCGTCGATGCTTCTTCCCTTTGGTTGTAGTTACAGGCTCTGACTCATCCTCAACAAGTTCAATCTTTATAATATGCTTAGACTCTAATTGATCTCCTTGAATAGTTGACGAGTAAAATTCAATGTTGTTTTTCTGTAAAATGCTTTCAAGTTGTTTTAACTGAAAACCTAATACATCGTACATCTTATCCTTTTCGTCAGTCTTTTTGCGCTTAATTATTTTATCCGATGGCGGTAAAATAAATCTATCAAAGCCAGATAGATCTTTTAAAAGATCAACATGAAAGCTTGCAATGAACTTATACACTTTTTCCGCTACGAATTGGTGTGTTTCATTCAAGATGATTGTATCGAATTTCTCAGCAAGTGTTGGATCGAAAATATTGGTATCACGAAGTACATACTCCATTTTCTTAATCCTCCTGAATAAGAAATATAGTCGATACTGTCATTACTTTCGCTAACTTCCTGACGAAAAAGCGCCGCGGCGACACAAAGCTACCAGATTCATGTGAGTTCTTCCATTCTTAATAACCTAATTTCATTAAGAATGTCGGAAACTGGATCACTTTCTTGAGCACGTTGGCGTACAAGCTGTATATATGCGGTTAGTTGTTCCTTCTTAATTGGATCATCTAGAGTAGAGGTGAATGCCTCCAATTCACCTGCGTACTTTCGAAGTTCCTGTGATTTATACCAGTTCACCATTTGAGCATCGATATTTTCTATGAGATGTTTTTGCCTGCGTTTCTGCTCTTCGATCTTCTCTAGTTTCTTTCTCTTTTCAGCTTCAGCCTCATAAAGTCGCATTTGCTCTTGTCTCTTTATTTCATCTTCGTAACGTGCAATAAATTCGGCTATCAGAGCCTCGGAAGTAATTTTTAATAAAGATCTGAATATTTTCCCAAGCTGTTCCTCTATAGGACAGTCATCAGAATCCGAGAACGTTATTGTTGCTGCAACTCTATTTTTCATTCTGAAATCCAAAATTTCATGAAATTGAAACTCGAGTCTTCCGCTTGGAAGCTTCTCATACATTGGAGCGAACACTGTTGATGACTTTTCATCTATTAGTTCAGACAACAAAGAACGTCGCTTCACCATAATTTCCCTTACTTGTAATGAAAACTTTTGATCAAATAATCTTATTGCTGCATTATCGTCTTCTCTCGAATCAACAGATATTGATCCGCCCAGTTCCTGAATGGACTGAATCAATATGTTCATAATTCTGGATACTCGATTAACTTGTTGATTGGATACAGCTATCGGAAGAACGGCTTTATTACGGCGGTATTCAGTTTTACTTGTCATGGAACGCTCAAGTATATCTCTAAACTTGTGTTCCTTGTCCCTTTTCACTCTATAAGTGATTTCTTCTTGGTAATCGATAATAAGTGGATGATACTGAGCTACCCTTTTATTTACCCGAATTTCATCACACCACTTCAAGAAAATTTCCTCAGATTCGGGTGTAAGTACTTTCATTTCATTAAGTGCTTTCAATTGCTCAATTGACATATGATTAAAATCAATTAATTCTAGTCGTTGTCCCCCAAACACTGCTTTTCACCTTCCTTGTACAGAGAATGTGAAGCCAGCTCTAAGAAGATCATCCGCTAGTTCTTCCAGTTCATTGGTGTTGCTCATTCCATCAGGTACAAAGTAACGACTTAAGTTATCGTTTAATAAAGCAGAAATACAGCCCATTAATTCAGAAATCCGGGGATAATCGTGTTTATTCAAATAAACTTTGTCGCCTTTATATAGGTAATTCGCAAAAGTGGACCTAGTCGATAACTTTGACAGATGTATGCCAACAATTGCATTCCGCATTTCGGCAAGCTGGTTAAAGTCATCTTCAAATTGACTTAAATAGGTCTTATTTTTCATTAACTTCGAAAAGTCGATTGCAAACTTCATTTTAAACTTCATCTCTTTGACAATGCCTCTTAATTTAATAATATCCTCTGTAGTTTGCATAAGGTATTTGGGCTTGGAGCTGTGTCTGTGAGGTCCGTTTACTAGTACAATTTTCATATCTCTATATTTTTTCATAGCTTTTTCCAAAAGACGGTATTGTGTGAAAAACTCTTCTTCATTATATTCTGGTGTACGCAACGGAGGTAGCAGTTCCAAAGCAAACGGTTCACCAAACTTTGCAAATGTATCACTCAGATTATGAATAATCTGAGTCCACTTCGCCGTGTCCTTCCAGAACGTATCATTATTCTTGTCATAATGAAGACGTAAAATATATGTTCCCACCGGTTGTTCCTTAATCAAACCTGTCATCGTTTCAAAATATGAAAAAGAACTTTGTATTTCATTCGGATATTCTATGCCTTTGATCTTCACGGGAATCAAAATATTAACAGGCCCAACGATACTAACTCTACCTGTAGATACACATAAATTCACGTACTCAGGCCAATATTCGGTATCGTTTACATCCTTAAAAATCCAAACATACATAACCAGCATTTCCAATTCACCTTTTCGGCCATTAATGAATGGTCTATGGCGATTCTCTTCATACATTTCATCGATATCAAAAGGGTTGTTGTTATATCTGTGATTGTATCGATTAATATAATAAAATTGTTCCCGTTCTCTATTGTAAATAAGTTCAACATATTCCTCGTAGTAAGGCCTAATGTAACTTTGAGCAAACTGAAATAAATTAACGGCATATTCACGGTACACTTCTTTAATCCAAGCAATTAATGTATGATCCAAATATTTGAATCCGGCGATTGAAGGCTTTTCAATTTCTTGTTCATTAATTTCTTCGGTTAAGATTATGAGCCTATCCTTATATTGTTCGATGCCGGTACCCCTCATTTTACTGCTCTCACAAAATTTATCTACAGCATCAATTAAATCCTCTTTGCAGTAAAAAAGATCAACATATTTGAGCTCGTTAAACCATGATCTATAAATCTTATCAATACGACTCTTTGTTCGTCTGTAGTAATCTACAATAAAGTCCTTGCTTTTTGGAAAAATATTGCCGATCTCCTGTTCAATTTTTGATACTGACTGTTCAACTTTGACCTTCTCATAGTCAACGGCTTCCGGATCAAGATAAGCATTAAAATAATCCATCACGTACTTGATTACAGTCGTCATATTCTCAGCATGGTTTTTAAAATTAAACTCATCCAACTTGTCTTTCTTCTTCATTTTTGAAATGTACTGCTCTACGGTAAGCATCTCCCACTCTCCTTTCATTTTCAAAAAATAAAAAGAAAAGACAAATAAAGTGTGCATCTGAGCTGAATTCGCACTCTATTTGTCTAAACGTCTATACTGAAAGTAATCTCACGAGCTGATTTTCTTCCTTGTGCAATTTTGGATATAATCGAACAATTCTGATCCTCTAACTCCGTTTTCTATAACAAATTTTATTTGATCTTTGTTCAATCCTGCTTCTTGAAACGATTTATAGTATCCTTTTAAAATTTGTGATGTTTCCTTATGTGCCCTCCATGCAAAACTAAAGGGATCTTCTAACTTTCCAGTCTCTTTTTCCGAAACATCATACACTAAAGCGTATACACTTGGAATTTTAAATCTTTTGACAATGCAGGTTCGATGTTTTCCTTCATCTACTACGAGTTCCCCATTACAATTCGCCAGCAGAATTTGATCATAATCGGGTGCATCCTCTCGATATGTATTTGTTTCAAATTTTCTCAACAGAGAGCCGCAGTGTTCAGATCTTCTACATAATTCCAAAAACTCTTGACGCTCTGAAGATAGCGAGAGCATTTCTTGGACAGTAAATGGAGAGTAATCTCCCCATGTGTCTATTAAGCTATGTCTTTGAAACCAGCTCCATACTGCGCACTTCCGAGCATCACCTGTGAGCAAGGAGGGGTAGCTTTTAATCCGACTAACATCAACATAGCTTGCACTTTTTGATCCTACTGTACCGACTGTGCGATCTCGTCTAAATTCATGATTTGTGTACAAAAAGTTCGTATACGCATTATCATATCGAATGGCTATCTTATCTCTTTTGTTTTTATTCCATATTTCAAAGGAAACCAAATGAGTTAGTTTATTGAATTTTTTGAGCCAGCGTTTTATTTTATTATCCTGAATAATTTTTATATAGACTCCCGGTAAAACCTCAACAAATTCTTCTTTGGACTCCGCCGCTTTTTCCAAAGTCACAAAATCTCCGAGGAAAAATTTTCTTCGATTAAAAAGTAACGTTAGATCATCAGAGTAATGATTGAGATTTTTTATGGATATTACATCCGGTTTCATTTGGGTAATCTCAAATTGATATTTCATACTTTAACTAATTCAGTCCCTATCTTTATTTTTTTATTTCTCTGAGGTAATCTGGGTAGTTATTTAACAGGACAGCTTCAGGGACTCCACATCTTAACTATTTTCGACTTCGATATCTGAAATCCTCCATCCACTTACAAAAAATCTCAATTTTCTGAATCCAATAAGGCATGCTTTCGTTATATTTAACTGGGTTATTCGACAGAAGAGGAAAACCAAAAAGCCAAATGATATGACGTACTCTGCGTGTATCCTTATTAAATCATAGATAAATGGTATCAGATTGTCACGGAATGTATGTTCGCACGGAATTTATTTGTTATCTTGTTAATTCGACAAAATATTTAGGTTTTCCTTTACTATGAAAAAAGACGACCTTATTAGTCGTCGTCTCCTTTGCCTTCATTGTTGTTAACGGCTGCCAATTGAAGCCGGGCTAGCATGATAGATATTTTAAATTAGGACGTCGCTGCATATGCCACAGCTCAAATAAATCGACAGTAACATCTCAAAGTGATTTTACTTTCGAAAGCTTAGCAAATATGCAGCAAATAGCTCAGTTGTACATCTTTTCCGCCGCGGCATGTGAAATTAAGTATTCGAACTTTTTATACCAAGCTATCTACTACTCAACTCCAAGGGCCTTGAAAATAGCATCCTCTGCACTTTGGTAGAAGATAATATTAAAACAGCCAATCAGTTCAGACGGGACTGTTCCAAGATCAACAGCTGATGTAATCGGTATTAAGACCTTCTTCGCCCCACTATCCAAGCAAACTTGCAAGGTATTAGCGAGTTCTTCGACTTTCATAATGGTACCACCGATACTTAAGTCTCCCAATATGACAGCAGTGCTCAATGCTGGCTTATTTAATGCTACTGAACAGATAGCCACTACTGCCGGTAGAGTCAAATTCTTGGTCATCCCGATACCATTCATATCCTGAATATGCATGAGATAGTCCTTAGTGGTTGTACTAATTGAACCACTAATGTTCTTTCCATTTGCTTTCAAGTATCGATATGCCGTATCGACAGCTTCTTTCGCTTCACGGTCCGAACCAAGGCCAGTTCTTTCGAATTTTCCGGTTCCAGTACTCATTTGCATCTCTATTTTATAAACGCCAATCATACCGGACTTCCCATGCGAGACTGTGTAAATATGTCCAGGCTTGCCCATCCCCTCTGGGATCAGCTTGCCTCCGCCTTGCTCCGGAACAGAAACAAATTCTTCGTTGAAGGTTTCCTGGTCAATATACGAAAAATTCACATCGTAAAATTCCATGCCGCCGATCTTTTTCAATTGTTCTTTTACTCTCCGGCGCATTTCCAAGGCAAAACGTAATATTTCTTCCACGTTCCCTTTGGTAAATTTACCATCAGGATGAATCAATTTAGTTAATCCCGATACCGTCCTTCTTACAGCTATTACATCCCGTTGATTCAGATTGTTGCCCAACTTGAAGTATTTCTCAAATGCATCCCCGTAGGAGATTTTACGAAGCTCACGCATGATTTCAGCAAAGTAGTCGGTAATAAAACCATAATCATTCGTAAAATATTCAGGCCGATATTTCGGTATTTCCCAACCAGGAATATAGCAATGCATACGATCAAGGAATGCAGAGTCATTGGCCATAGCATCAGGGAACGGATCAAATAAATGTGACGTTTTTAATACAACGTCGACACTCTGATTAATGTTGCCTACGAATGTCATGGAAGCATAGGCATTCTTCTCTTCCTTGCCTCTTGCAAAAGAACCAGAAGCCATATAATCCTTCATGATTTGAACGCCGTCTTGATCTTTAAACTTGATACCGGCCACTTCATCGAAAGCTACACAATCCCACAAGCCAACGAGCCCTACCGTTTTGCTACCCATGTTGTAGAATAGATTGGCTACTGTAGTCTGACCACCGGATACAAGTATACTATTGGGGCTAATTTCTTTGTAAATATGGGATTTCCCCGTTCCTCTAGGTCCAAGTTCACACAAGTTGTAGTTATTTTCGATAAGTGGGATCAATCTAGCTAGATGCAGCCATTTAACCCGCTTGTTAAACTGAGAAGGCTCCATTCCCGTGCTTCTTAGAAGAAGATCGATCCATTCATCATCGCTGAAATTGATTCTTGCTGCCTTGACCTCTTCTATATCCAAGCTTGGCATCTGTATGGGTGTCAGCTTGCGGATAATGAAAGGACAGCGGTTTTTATCTGCCTCATCGTAAAAATATTCCATCTGGACAATACACCAGATTCCCCCGCAGAGCAATCGTTCATAGTCCGAAACATACGTTTCTGCGATAGGAACCCCTTTGATCCCGAGGTTGGAAAATTCCGATTCATAGATATCATTTTTATAATTTAATTTGACCGAAATTTTATCAATAACCGTATAACTGCCGCGCTCACGAAGCTTAGAAATGATCTTCTGAGCCTCATCAGGGCGTACATAATTATCAGCCAATATTTGCTTGACATTAGTGACTCCCGCTTCGATCTCTTCTTCATCCATAGAGGAGCAGTACATACCAAGTAGATATTCAAGTACGTAGACAGGTACGTTAGCTCCTTCTTTGATTCTCTTCGTCAGGTCTTTTCTAACGATTTTACCTGTGAAGTAAGTTTTCAATTTTTCAATCATTTCTGATTGGTATCCCGTCCCTTGCTGAACATCGTCACTCATGCTATCACCGTCCTACACGTTAAATCCAAAATCATTGGCAAAGGCTATATCCATAATTACATCATGACGAAGAACCTCTAGATCATTTTTTTCGTCGTATGCCACGAGATAGTACCGTTTCGATTTATCGTATTTTTTATTTTTAAAGTTAAAACGTAGACGGAAAATTCGCTTTTGCGGCTCTACATCTTTTTTATCAGCAATATAAATGTTCTCATTTGAGATCTTTTCATTGTCATCGGAAACGAAGAACATCTTATAACTGGTTCCCTTCACGACATCGCTGACTGGCTCGTTCTGTATGAAGTCCAACGTAGTAATCAGGTTTGAGATTTTGTGAACCATACTAACCAGCGTTATCTCAACAGTGCGAGTCTCTTTATGACCTTTTTCAGTCTTAATATCCAGCACCGGAACCATCATTTCCTGAGGGGATGAACCACCATGGACATAGTTCTGGCCACCGCCTGCTACCTTGAAAACATTGGAACTGATTGGGAATGATACTACTTTAGTATCATTATTACCAAGTATTCTACTTAAGGGTATAGAACCAATGCCATCCCCCTGAATTTCCTTATCGGAGACTATAAATCGACGGTTAACAAACGAACCTTTCTCAGCGGCATTGGCAATCTTGTCGCTCTCTTGCAGCTTGTCCCGCTTATAGATAAACCCGTGATCTGCAGTAACAATATAATGCGTAGCACTCACATGATCCGTTAATTGCTTAATGAGATCATGAATTTCATTCACCGCTTCTTCACAGGCGACCAAGACCTCGTTCTCTGTATTGAGCTTATCGCCGCGGGCATCGATTTGATTGTGATATATATAAATGACATCCATTCCGACAAATAACTGGCGGATCGCATCCCGTTTCATAGTCTTAATGTCATCATATTGAATGCAACGGCTGTTGGGATTATAACTTTGCAGCACACCTTCACGCTGTTTCAGATCGTCGCATGTAGCACCATCAACCAGAATACGGTGATCTTCCGTCATTTCCAAAGCTTTATGCGGTAGAAGCGCAGCCATACCAAGTCTTGTATAGGACGGCAGCACACTCAGCATGGTTTCCAGCTTGGCTGAGCATTTCTCATCATCCTGTAATCTCTCCCAGAGACTACGGCCTGTCTCATAGCGCATTGCATCAGATATGATGACGACTATACGCTCCTTACTGTTGCGAATATATCGGGAATAGAAATTTCGCTGCAGCGGAAGTACCGTCATCAATTCATCATTTATAATAGCTGCATTCCATTTTGGAATGATCTTTTCCAGGTATTCATTTGTATAGATGTTCTCAATCAGATCACGCAGTTTTTCAAAAGAAGCATTGTCCTTGAGCTTGTCAAAACAGGTATAGAAACACCGATAGTGAGAATCAATCAGGTAGTCAGATTCACGATACTGATTGACAATCCTTATTAAATCATCGGGACAGTTATAATTGGCTTCAAGAATTAAGTAATAAGCATGTTCCAATAGCTGATACTGTTCCTTGTAGATACCACCAAAATGCATTTTACTCCGCTCCTGGCAAATCAGCGGTATGGACATGCCGTTCAGCCTAGCGCCATTATCTTCAACCAATAGCCGTTCGGCGATCCAGTTAATGATCATACTGTCAATAAACGCAAATGTATCACATCGCAACAAATCTTCCGGGCCAATAGCTTCCAACACGGAAACTGCATTCAATCCCGCTGCCACATAATCAGAAAGCTCGTTATATCTGCCGCGGTAAAGCAGGCTATTCATCAGATTGTCCAAGAAAGAAATAATATTACCGGATTTATAAGAAGCAAAACCCTTCCAAGCCCTAGGAAGCTCCGCATCCATATATCGCTCCGTGTAGGTCACGAACATGGTAACGACAAGCTTTTCAAGTGTTGGCTTCACATCAGTATAGCCAAATTGTTCTTCGCACAGCCTCCAGAAAGCAGGAGAGAGATCATACTTTTCAAATTCTGCAAGAAACCTATTGTCTTCTAAGTCAGCATCAGTCAAAACGACACGAACAACTTCCTCAAAGGAAGCTGTTCGTGTCTTGCAGAGTGCGCTCATTAATGCTATTTCGATAGTATCTCTGGTGAAATTCTCAATCTCGAGATCATAAAACCGCTGCGTTCTATCTTTTGCTCCAAAGAACTTGATGTATTTCTGAATGACCGGCTTATATTTTTCATCAATTCCAAGGTCAACTGTGAGCAGAGAAGCACGATCAGCAAAGAATTCTTTTGAATACTTAATTGTATCAGCCAAATGATTATCCCGAACAGGTGGCTTGGGGAACGGTGCATAAATCAAATAATTGGTCGTTCGATCTAACCGCTCCAGAAAGTATTTTGTATAGAACTGATTGTCCGGCTCCAAATAATACAACTTGGCATTAGACAATTCTAGTGTGTTAATATCATAAGCAAATTCAGCCTTGTCGTCGTACCAGAATACCAACTTGCGGGTATCACCGGTAAACTCAGCATTCAGCTTGTCGGCAATCTGTTTCATGTTCAGTTCAGCCATCCGACCAGCCCCTTTCGTGGTTCATCAAATCTTCGCCAAAACATCCAGCTTCTTGCCGTCTGTACCAATCTGTACTTTATCATAATTGACTTTCACGCCGTCGTCCAGATCAATAGAGATACGTGCAAGAGCCAAGTGGGCGATCTTTTCGTCGTACTCCTTTGTTTCTTTCAACTGTTTAGTCAGCTTTTCTTTCCGTTTGGTTGCCGCGGCCACTTCTCTTGCATTATTACTATTGTCTATTGTTTCCTGCATCCGGGCAATCTCACTTTCGTAGACACGCTGCATCCGGTGTAGATAATCAATTCGCAAGTTACCGATTGTATCCTCATTAAATCGGTGCATGTAGATCAAGGCTTTAAAGCCGTCTTCTTTACCGCTATCAAAGATCCAATAGATCGGACGCTTTTGATAAATCTTGCAGTGATCCTTGAAGAATTCCTTCAAGAAGTAATTCCGGATCTCTTCTCTCGAAGTATTGCTTTTGTTGCCAAGTGCTTTGGCGATGAAGGCTAAATTTTCTTCCAGTGTGTCAGCCCCAAATGATTTTTTCAGGAAAGCACAGAACAAGCCAACAATATCATCTTCAAAGTATTGTTCCCCCGTAATTGGAATAACATTATCCATATCCGGGATGTAGGTGCTGTATCTGCTCGCATCCCATTCGCCACCTGCATAGGCGAGTCCGTCAACGTCCAGACTATAGCGACCAAACATACAACCGACGGCATAGGAGATGAATGAACGGACGTCACGACCAAGATCAGCTTTGCGGATTGTGATATCTTTATCCTCAACTTCCGGTGTCAATTCACTCTGCAAGCCATACATATCAATGAAGATACGGTTGAGTTCTTTTTCCATAAATTTGAGTTGATTAAACTGTGTTTCAGTGAAGGAAGACCAGTTCGTGAAAACATCTTCAATGCTGGCTCTTCTTGTTTTAACACCATTATTCAATTTATGACTTTCTGTAGAACGATATTGACTATACAATATACCATTTTCCTTAATTGAGAAGAAACCGAGAAAGGGGTGGCATATAAAATTCCAGCTTGTTTCAAATAAGTCCCAATCTAAATTTGAAATTTCAATACATTTTCTCACTATTGTATTAATATTCTCATTATCAAAAAGAATATAGGGCAGTTTTAATAAAGATCCTTCTGAATAATCTAAAGTAGGAGCCAAAGCACTGATATAATACATTCCTACTTTTGAGTTAAGAAAACCTTGTAGCGCAAATATATTATCAGGATTTCGAACAAAGCACCCCGAGCCCTTTGATTCAAACATCATATGTGGATTACTATAACGCAAAGAAATCGGGCCCGATGAAATTGATGACCAAGTTAAGGCTTCTCTAAAATTATACTGTAAATTTTGCGGACGCGATAATAAGTTTCCTTGCCCATCTTTATAATTACGAATTTCAAATCCATCATCTTCCCAATTTACTACATAATCGAGATTTCCATACCATTTTCTAAAGGCACCACCCTTATTGCATGGAAACCACTTTTTAGCTTCACGATTAGAACCAGGTAAATAGAGCATCAGATATGAAACTTCAAACCACAAACGTAAAAACTTATCATTGTTACCTGTCTTAAATCCTTGCTTAGTCTCAGCAACTTCTGACAACAATTTTGATTTATCATAATTTTTTACTCCACGTTCGCTTACCCAATAAGCAATAGGCATTCCAGGAATATGAGAAAAGTTTTTTGCATCTACAAGATATTTGTATACGCAATTTTCATCTTTAATTGATTCTAGTACTTTTTTTCTTTGTACATCCATACCACCTTTGAATTCAGAGAGCTTGATATAAGTTCCCGGCTGATTATCTGTAGCATTTTTTAATATAAAAGTGCAAATCGGCACTGTAGCCTCTTCAAATGCTGAATATTCCAGTTGAATCAAACTTGATATCGATTTTTGATTGATGATAAACTCTCGCAGCTTTTCGTAAGTTTTAATAAACATCCAGACAAACGGAGACATAAATGCTGCATAACCCTGTTCTTTACAATAACCTAAGTTCCGGTATATAAAAACAGAGAACAAATCTCCTGAATAGTCTTTATAATTCTTGTATACATAGTTTTTTAATTTAGCATCCATTTTATTCAAATATGGCGGATTAGTTGCAACTACGTCGTATTTTTGAGATATTAAGACCGCAATTTCTACTAATTGACGTAATTGCTTTTGAGTTTCATCCATTCCCATTGTTTCCAACGTCATTTGACCATTAACATCTACACTATCAATATATTGGTGCAACAATTCCCAGTCATGGTTATCAAGATGAATTATTGAACCATAGTTTCTAGCGTCATGCATACTGCCCAATAAATGTTTTATCTGGTTCAAGGCATTATTGCGCTCGATCTCCCGCATCCCAAAGCCAAAATATTCGAGCTGGGAACTATTAATCTCGTTACTCTCCTGAATCGAAAAGACATTGCAAGTAGAACTGCCGGTAAGTATTCGTCGATTATATTGCCTAGCTTTCATCATTACTGCAAAATACGCCAGTTGATATGCACGATTATCTATATCGAGGCCGTATAAATTTTTCTCAATTATTTTTTCTGCAGCATCTCTTTGAGAATAACCGCATTCCTCATAGATTGCCATTAACACCTCAAAGGCATAGACCAAAATATGCCCGCTTCCCATACATGGATCAAATATTTTCAAATCTTCAGGAGAAACCTTTTCTTCAATATATATCATTGCATCATTTAGTAAGTATTCAAGTTTATTTTTCAAGGAACTATCTGGATTCCGCTCCACCCAAAATTTCCCCAAAGAGTTATCAATCATATAGCGTACAACCCAGTCAGTAGTAAATAGTTGGGTAGCCGCGGGAATATCCTCTTTTTTCACGACTCCTTTGTAAATATTAATAACCTCATCTTTTCTTTCATCATTATAATACTGATAAAGCCAGCCTATGATCTCAACCTGACCTTCTTTTTCAACATTGAAATCGTCTTCCTGGATATCGTGTACTAGACGATAGACAACACCATCTTTATCAGTAAAGGAGACGTTCATCAGTAGTTCGGAATAGTCGTTGGTTTTCTCAAACAATTCCGGCAGAATGGAGTTCAAGGCATTACACTGTTTGATAAAAAGCATTCGGAAAAGCTCATCCAGCTTATTATCATTTTTCAATTGTATAATCCGCTCAGTTTCATAAGGAGCAAACTCCAAGTCAGCTTCAAAGGGGGAGGTCACCAAGTCAGGTTCGATCTTGGAACTGCTCTCTGAAGATAATACCCTGATTCTGGAAGGCAGGTAGTCGTTCACTTCCATGAAGCGTACAGCAATGAGTCGGTTAAACCAGGTGTAGGCAACCTCATCAATAACGCTTTTATATGCGGTCTTATAATCTGACTGTTTTTCTTTTCTCTGTATGATTTCAACCAGATTACTACGCTGTTCGATTTCCATACCAGTGATAGAGTAAGGTTCTTTTGTCCCGATATCGAAGAATTGAACGTCTTTTGTTGATTGCGGCTGAGGATTTTTAATCCCTTTCTCCGTAATCCCTAGCAGTCCAGCTTTGTATGTGATCTCTGCAATAAGCTTGTTTCTCGCCCATATTGCAAAGTTTTTAATTGCACTTTTATTCATCTGTAGCGTCTCCTCTAGAACTCAATATTGATGATCGTATCTTCAGCCAATTCTTTCAGAATTCGTTCTCGTAGAGTTGTAATATACTTGTCAACATCCTGTGGGGTTTCAATTTGCCACGACGCAGAAAGACTGACACTCTTGATACTGATGTTCTTCCTTTTCTTAATCTTCGGCTGAGGTTTCAGCTCTATATGCTCATCGTTTCTTTTTCCATAATCTGTACTGGCCTCCTGTTCTTTCACTCTATCTAGTACAATCTGCTCATCTTTCTTTGCCAGTTCATTAAGTAGCCGTACTTTCAGCGCATCGGCTTCCACCCTGATATTCTGTAAAGTCGCCACATTGTTGCTTGTTCTTGCCTTTTCCATAATTTCAAGGAAGAGTTGATGGAATCGATTGGTGAACTGGTCCTTGTATCCCTTGGTAACTAATTCATCAAACACACGTTTCCGGGCATCTTCTATTGCCGCGATCACTGGTGCTTCCATATCCTGCAGTAACTTCGAATAAAGCTCTGTAAATCGATCTAATAGTTCCGGCAACTTCGGAATCTCGTTGTATGGAGCTTCTTTTTTCAAGATAGCCTTAATGTCATTTACAACCTGTTCGACCTTTTCATCGACTATATAGGTCTTACTATCTTCGTATATACTTATCAGTTTCAGAGCTTTTTCAAATACTGTCTTCTGCTCTCCGTTAAAGAAAGATTTAACGGGTTCATAATCCTCAGCAAAATCAAAATAATCGTCCCGACCTGTATGAAGCTTCTTGAAAAATTCGATTGGGGACTGAATTTGAATAATTGCACGAAGCAAATTTTTACCAGACGTTATAATCTTCTGTCCAGGATACGACTTTGCTTGGTACATGATTTCAAACTTCTCTAGCTCATTCAGAATATTCCTACTGTAATTCTGGAAGCTGCGCATCATTGCATCATCATCTTCATTAACGCTGGAAGTGCCGAATAATTCCTTCATGACTTCACGAACAGCCTTTTTTTGGTTGTCGGTAGCCTTCTCACGCCGTTCAGTCAACAGTTTTTCTACAAATTCTCTTTTGGTAATGTAGTTGATGATTTCTTCATCTGATTTATTAAGTAAGGTCACACTGGTTCCATTTACGGTGAAAGAAATATCGCCGTTCTTGAATAGTTTGGCAACAAGCCATTCCACATCATCTTCCACAAAGCCATATGGAGCTTTCATAAAGCGATCCATCAAACTCTTCATGGATGTCTTAGTGTGCATGGAGGAATTACCCGAAATAAAACTGAGCATATCGTTTAGAGCGTTGATATTCGGTTCGGTACCGCCCTCCAATGTAAGGGTAAGCTGGTTGACACTCTTGAACATAGACCTGATATTCGCTTCACCCATGGGAACGTCAATATACGGAAGTTTGTGATACACAGTGGATACAAGGCGTCCAAGAGCATCATTAATTCGAGCGGCTACATCTTTTGAACCAATCTGCGCTTTATCACCATTCACATAGATCTCAGCATTCTTCAATGATTCAATCAAGAATAGCTTCGCGTTTCCATTTCTTTCACGCATCTCTACTTGCTTGCTTTCTTTAATCTGGTCAAACTTAGCCAGTGTACCGGACGTATTATGACGTAAGAACTTCTCAATTTTTAGTGCAATTCTGATTTCATCTAAGAAGGCTGAGTCGTTCGGCAGCACAACAAGGATTTCCCTTCCCTGTCCTGAAATCATACGCATTGTTATTTCATCAGTACTGTAGTCAGCATTAGGGGTAAGGACTCTTATCCCGATATCATTACTCTGGTTCGCTTTATAAGGACGATCATCTATGAACTGATTAAAAGAAAAATTGTATCTGCCATTAAACGCTGGGTAACGGTATTTTTTATCACTAAAGATATCTTCGTAAATAAGCTCCGAAACCTTGCTGACGACTTCGGACATCTCTACATTCTGGCTTTCGATCTCACGGTTGATTTCTTGTTCTTCGTCTGTCAGAAATACATAGATATCGCCATGCTTCTGAATGAGCATTTGACGTGCCAGAACTTTTAGTGCTTCTTCTACTTGCTTTTTTAATTCCATTCTATCCGTATCAATATCCGCAATCATCAAACTGGTGATATTCTCAATGTTAGCTGTAATTTCTTTGACGTACTTAATCATGAACAACGTTTTAAGGACATTAACAGCAAAACAGTCTTCCTGCTTATCCGGATTAATATAACTGTTATCGATTGCACGGCTGATAACTCCTTTATGACTGTGATCCAGGAATTGATGTAATGCATCGTAGAACACATTAAAAGGAATCAAAGTGCCCTCGGGGCGATCCATAAGCTTTACCGCCGACTCTTTAAACAATGAAATCATGGAACGCTCGCCCTCAGACAAATGCTTGCCAGAAGCACCGTGAGTTCTTATAGAGGTCAGGACACTTCCAAGCAAATTAAACTGATAGGGCACAAAAGGATAAACGGCAGCAAAATCTCTGTCGTCAGCGTATAGTTTCTTTTCTATACCATCGTTGAATACAATCAGGTTCTTGATAATCGTGGTTTTCTGCTCATATAGTAATCTTAACATCTGCTCAGCAGTTGTATTTTTTCCCAATATCCTCTTCTTAATGACCTCATCGACATTAGCTGACGAAAGGGATAGGCGAGTATCAAATCGTCCTTGAATTTTGGAAAAGTCGTTCCCTCTTGTCTTAGTAATGGAGTCAATATCCTGTTGGCTGGTTACGACAATCCAAACCTTACCCTGACAAGCAGTTCCTAAGTCTTCGGTTACCGTTTGCAAATTAAGCATCAGTTTAGAATCGTCACCTATGTATTGGCCAATCTCATCAACCAAGAATACAATGTGATGATTATTCCCCTTACGGTCGAGATATTCTTTCACCAAACGCGCAAAATTTTCAATGCTAATCGTATACGGTTCCGTCGCTTTCTCACACCAGTTACGAGCTGCAGCCTCGCTCATAAAGCCCATTTCATCCAGCACTTCTACTATGCTGTCTTGAATAAAATCAAATTTGTGTCGGGAAGTTACCCATGGCTTGCCGAAATTCTCATAAAATAGGTTCTTAAATTCTTCAAAACGCTCTTCTTCTACAAGCCGTCTTTCCAGATCTGCAAGGAATGGAATCGAGCCACAAAACCCTTGCATCTCATTGAACACCTTCAAAAATACGGAGACAATGGCATCTTTGGACTGCTTTCCGGTCATTTCACTCTTGGAATCAATATTGAATAAGACGACATCGGTTGGCACACTTGCGGTCAACTTCATGTCTGCCAGTACCATTGGGTCGATGATTTTGTTATCCTCAATAAAATAGTCGAGTGCTTTCTTTCCATGCACTTCTTTATTACCAAGCAGGTAGGATAAGATTTTTAGAAAGTGAGATTTACCACTCCCAAAGAAGCCGGAAATCCAAACACCCATTTTATCGGTATGACCGTTAATCCCTTTTTTATAACTGGAGAAAAAATCCGCAAAGTGCTTTTGCAGCTCTCTTGTCACAACATATTCTTCAAGCTCCTGCTTAATATTTTCTTCATCACCCTGGCCAACTTTTATGACACCTTTAATATCCCGGTCAATCTCTCTTGCGAACATTTCTTTGATATTCATTATGTTAGCTCCTTAATCAACGAGCTTGAATGCTCTGTAATAGTTATCGTCTTTGATTTCTGAAAACAGGATCAGTTCCTGCCCGTCATACTTACCCGGAAAAAACATGACCACCGGTACACGGTCAATCGCTTGATGCAGGTTATTTAATACCTTATGTGACCGAAGCAGAGGGTAACATTTTCCAATTCCAATTAAGAATACAACGGCATCCTTGGGAGTCCGCTCTTGAATATATTGAACTATTAGACTAGCATCATCATTGATCTGGAGAAGATTTCCGACTGATTTTATGATGCGTTCAAGCCCTTTTTTCTTTTCGAACATAAAGCACTGTTCCATAAAGCCTTCCTGCTCCAAAATATCAATCACAATATCGTAAAGATCAAACACCATCAGTTCAAAACCATCCGTTGATTTTGAATTTTTGGCCTTCATGTACTCGATTCGTTCCCTGACTATCAGTTCTTTCTCCGCTGGGTAATCGAATACATAGTAACCAACTTCATTACCAAGCCCTTTGTTCTGACGAAAACTTGGCATTCGGATCATACGCTCTGCAATATCTAATCTTTCTTCCAAGCTGGCCATACTTATCTCACCCCTATCAGGGCATGAATCATTAATTCCATGCCATTTTCCTTCAGACATTGTTCCAGCTTATTATCTAGTATTGGCTTCAGAATCTTTCTACTTCCGGATGCGCGATCCGTTAAACCGGCTTCCATAAGCAATGTCTTATAACAGGTTCCAAGTCTCTTGAGCGTGTAATCCGTCCATTTCGCAACTTTCTCACTCTGCAGCTGTTTATCCTTGAAGAAAATTCGGATATCGCTATCAGCCAGTTCTTCGCTTCCAATAATCAGCTTCTCTCGATAGACCTCATAAATAAAATCAAAGAACAGGCTGTCTGTCATCATGATTGCAATAATCGCAATGATTTTTTGAGTGGATACATCACTTTGTTCAAATAAAGAATAAAACGACGGGTTTAGGATTTTTACACGACCTGACACTGTATTATATATTTGAATGGCTCTTTCCTGAGTTGGTGCTGCAAATATATTTTCTTCTAGGTTTAAAGATTTGATTTCATGCAGCGTTTTTCCCGTATTGATTAGATGTACCACCTTACGAAATTCGGAAAACCAAAAAGAAAGCTTCACCATTCCTGCGCTATATTCTTTCTTCTTCATAACTGTTCATCGCCCGCCGCAACAAGATTGCCAGTTCGGTTTTCTGTATTTTTAGCCATTTCAACGATATCACCTATGTCACAGGCCAATACCCGGCATATTTTCACCAAAACTTCCATTGAAACAAATTCATTGTTCGAAAGCTTCGTCAAGGTGTTTGGACTGATTCCAGTCATTCTCCTTAAGTCTGTTCTCTTCATTCCTTTATCGATTAACAACTTAAACAGTTTGTTGTAACATACGTCCATAAATAAACACCCCTATAAGCATGTAAGATTCTACATGTAACAGGATATCACATATTATAAGTTCTTAGTAGTTATGTATAAGAAGTTGCGATTTTTTCTTACATTAGATTAACACTTATAATTTAGCTACTTTCCCTCCCGTTACCTCCGACACCTGTTTGATAATACATGACGAGCGTTCTTCATGCGATAAGTCGCCAAGAGAGAAGAGGAAAATCAGACGATAACAGTAGCTTCACTTGATCAATCACGGAAGGGAACTATCGAGAACATAAGCGCTAATCGAGAACTCCAGACGAACGTGT
>RCUU01000510.1_pt1 | contig 21256 bp, 20 predicted proteins | sample 2166211 | NCBI WGS metagenome assembly RCUU01 (sample SAMN09932620, study PRJNA488358) | compost metagenome | feature: garden; material: soil; isolation source: compost soil in phenylacetic acid-enriched culture | place: Germany: Experimental Botanical Garden Goettingen | collected 2016-01-27
GGCAAAGATATAAGGGCAAAGCCAAAGCTGGTCACACCTTGCACAAAGCCGGCAAGCAAAATAATAAGTACCCCGGGAACAATCCAATAGTTGATGTCCATCTCTGTCAGGAACCCTCCAAATGAAAAGGCAGCACCAGGCAACAAGTGCCGTGCCGGCCTGTTTGCTTATTTGATCTAACCGACCTCAATTGATTAAGCATGTTAATTATACATCAGAGGATAAACAACCTGCACCGCAACATATACCACATGTAACACTCATGCACATAATATTTGTCCATGGTGTTCCGCCTCTCATTTATCTGAATCAACTATTGTGTAATTTTAAAATAGAAAGCACATGATCATTTCCTTTGGAATACGATATATGAAGAGGTGAAAGTAAATTATGGCCTCAGCTAAAAATAACAATAGTAAATCGAAAACGTCAGCAGTCAAAAAAAATGGCAAAGCAAAAAACAGCTCTTCCGTTCATGATCTATTGCAGAATCATAACCTGGAAATTGTTGTGGCCGCGCTTCTATTGACAGGTAAGCTGCGAGTGGATTCCGTTCAATTGTTCAGACAAGCTACAATGATCGTCAGCCTTACCGGTAAATATAAAACATTAGCAGGTATGAACAACTCAAATGTCAACAATATGATCAATTTTCTAAATAATAATGGGAACATGACCTTGGATGAAGTGATTCAGGCGTTCAAATCGAAGACGCAGAATTAGAGAGGGGAATGGTTGTGAGCGACTGCAATGGCAACGATTTTGATGGAGAGGCTTTTTCAGGACTTATCATCGCGGTTATACTGGCAGGGCTTTTTTTCTTTGGTTCAACAGATATTCAAAACCTATCCGCAGAGCCTACAGACACATAAAATAATTACGGAGCAGCACTCATCAACAAAATCTTTGAGAGAATGAATCACATAGTAAAAAATTATACAAAAAGGTAGCAGTCCATAAGGCCCCGCTACCCTTTTGTATAACCGCTATTAACAAACGCGCAAAAAATCAAAACATCTGACCGGCTAAAAATGAAGCGAACAGCAGAGAAATCATAAATATGGATACACTAAGCTGCACAATCGTTTCGTTTTTGATTTTTTTATAGTAGCCTCTCAACAGCACGTAATACATAAATATAGTGAACACCAAGATGATGCTGGAGAACGCGGAAAGCTTCATATCAAAGGACGAATCAAGCTTCGAAAAAATAATAGTCTCGAACAAGCTGCTGCTGATTCCACCTAAAACCAAGCTTATTAATAGAAAAACAATATCGATCGACCTTACCTTAACCAAAACCTCTCCACCTCTCATTAATTTTTACCGTCGATATTTTCTAAAAATGAAACTTGCTTCACAATTTCGCCCTCAAAATCCTTCACAGCAAAAGCACCGCTCTCCATAATTCCATAGGAATTCGGATAATTATTTTTGGGCAGAGCGATAGAGCCGGGGTTCAGCAAAAAGATACCGTCCCTATACTCTGCTACAGGTACATGCGTGTGTCCCTGAATAAAAATGTCATTCTCCATCAATGGCGGCAAATGGTCCATACTGAATCCATGCCCGTGCGTTACATAGATTCGCCGTCCTTCATGATACAGCATGGCGTAATCGGCCATGATTGGAAACGAAATGAGCATCTGATCTACTTCCGAATCACAATTCCCCCGTACGGCGATTATTCGTTGTTTATTTTCGTTCAGCACCTCGGCAACCTGCCCTGGATTATATCCTTCAGGCAATGGATTTCTTGGGCCATGGTACAGAAAATCTCCCAGCATAACGATTTGATCCGGACGTTCCTCGGACACTTTCTCCAGAGCCCGGTTCAACCAATACAAAGAGCCATGTACATCAGATAAAAACATTAGTTTCATAATTGCATAATCCTTTCTTACTTTTTGAAATGATATGGAACAGTTGTGATAATTACATCCCTACGGTGTAGAAGAAAGGATCGAATCAGCAAGCTGGATTGATTGTGGAGGATGTTATGCCACCGTTTCTTCGTTATAAACTGAGGGATCAATACCGTCACCCTGTAGTTCGATTCTTTCGCTTTGTGCTCAACTGTATCTACAAATTTGGAGAGCGGTTGAATAATACTCCGGTACTGGGAGTATAGAGTGACTAGCCGGACATCAGGCTGCCACTGGTTCCACTTTTCTTCAAACTGCTTCTCCGCATCCTTTTCAAATGCCACATACACCGCTATAAGCTGGTCCGGTGACAAGGATTTGGCATAATTCAAAGTATTTTCTACCACATGCGTAATTCCGGCTACAGGTACAATCATCACATTGCCTTCAATTGGCGCCTCAGGCTCGCAGGTGCTTATTCGCAGCTGATCTCCTACTGATTCATAGTGCTTATTGATTTTATGGAAGACCACTACAATAGCAGGTAAAAAGATGAGAGCAGGCCATACCTGCGGAAATTTAGTAATAAAAAAGATCATCATGACGGTAAAGCTAATAAGTGCACCAACTGCATTAATCGTCAGCTTAACTTTCCAGCCGTCCGGTTTTTCTCTAAACCATTTTATAAGCATCCCTGTTTGGGCCAGTGTGAACGGAATGAACACACCCACCGCATAAAGTGGAATCAAATGCTCCGTCTGACCCTTAAAAACGATAATCAAAAGAATCGAGGCTACAGCTAAAAATAAAATTCCGTTGGAATATCCAAGACGATCTCCACGAACGGTAAACATTCTGGCAATGTATTTATCTTTAGCCAAATTTACGGCTAACAACGGGAATGCAGAATATCCCGTATTGGCGGCCAAAATAAGTATCATTGCCGTTATTCCTTGTATTGCGTAATACATGAAGCCTCGCCCGAATGTAGCTGAAGCGATTTGAGAGACCACAGTTTCCTCCGGCTTAGGCGAAATGCCATAATAATAAGCCAACCATACGATTCCTGTAAATAACAAGGCTAACAGCAATCCCATGGCAGCCAATGTCTTAGCTGCATTATTGGGAGCCGGGCTCCTAAAGTTAGGAATGGCATTTGAAATAGCCTCTACCCCAGTCAAAGCGGAGCTGCCCGAAGCGAAGGCCCGCAGAAGCAGGAACAGTGTTAAGCCTGCCACCGGAGAGCCTATTGGAGCATGAAGCTCGGCAGATACCCTTCCAGTCATAATCTGGAACAAGCCTGCACCGATCATAATGAAAATGACAAGGACGAACAAATATACCGGATAAGCAAGAATCGAAGCCGACTCGGTAATGCCTCTTAAATTCAGAACTGTAATAACAACTACAAGCAAGCATGCAATAAGCACATTGTAAGGATGCAATGACGGAAATGCAGAAGTGATAGCATCCGTTCCAGCCGAAATACTAACCGCTACCGTCAAAATGTAGTCCACCAATAAAGCTCCGCCAGCAAGAAGGCCGGAGTTGACTCCAAGGTTTTCTTTTGAAACTACATACGCCCCGCCGCCCTGAGGATAAGCAAATATCACTTGTCTATAAGATAAAACGAGCGCAAGCAGCAGAACGAGAATTCCAGCTGCGATCGGAATGGAGTACCAGTACGCTGCTGCGCCAATCGTCATCAGTACGATTAAAATCTGCTCCGGTCCATAGGCTACTGAGGATAAGGCATCTGAAGAAAGAATGGCCAGCGCCTTTGTTTTATTCAGCTTTTGTTCGCCTAGCTGGGCCGATTTTAACGGTTGACCGATAAGTACCCTTTTGATAATTGAAAACATACTGTACACCACCAAGATTAAATAATTATTTTGTACTAACTTAGACAGCAAAAAACCACAGAGGTAAGAACCCCTGCGGCCCATTAATCATTAAATGGTCACAGTATCATCCTCTCTCAAACAACGCTTACGAGGTTAGCTGTCGGATTAGGGTAGTGAGAGTCACCCCTCCGCAGGATGTCTTATTCAAAACATACTGCAGATTCACCCCATGTCATCAAGAAGGACGCTTACGTCCAATACGACGACACTTGGTTCCCCCGTTTTCCCGTTACTTCAGGAAATTCAGCGATCAAGAAATATAAATTACATGAGTGAATATTACTCCTGGTCTTCATTTCTGTAAAAGCCAGAAAAACTCATAATTTACGATTTCCAGACTTAAAAAGTATGAAAAAGCGCTTTCTTCAGCCGCTCTCATTGATTATCATGTATTTTCTAAAGCGCAATATGCATTTGGAAAAATAAAAGGCTATCCCGACATAAACTATGACGGAATAGCCTGTAAAAGCTCAGATATAAGCGATAATTAAGAGTTATTCTCCATTCAAACGGTAGCCTGCGTGGAATACAGGCCCAACATATTCATTAAACTGATAGCCGGAACGGATCGCTGCTGTTACAAAGGTTTTGGCTTTGGTCACAGCTTCCTTCACGGTTAATCCATTAGCAAGACCACCTGTCACAGCAGCTGCAAAGGTACATCCTGCACCATGGTTATGTGCCGGTTCAATTTTGGCTGTCTCCAGAATTGTAAATTGGTCGCCGTCATAGAACAGATCGATAGCATTGTCACCTTCAAGCGCCTTACCGCCTTTGATAACTACATTTTGAGCACCGCGGTCATGAATGATTTGCGCTGCCTTTTTCATATCCTCAACGCTGGTAAGACGTCCTAAACCGGACAATACTCCAGCCTCAAACAAATTAGGTGTAGTAACCGTAGCTAGCGGCAGCAGCAAATCACGAATTGCATCCGCACTGTCCGGATTAAGGACCTCATCTTCTCCCTTGCACACCATTACGGGGTCAATAACTACATTTTTTTGATTATTTTCCTGAATCAATTTCTGTACTACTTCGATAATAGGCACACTGCCTAGCATTCCCGTTTTCATAGCATCTACCGGTCCACCCGCAAATACGGTCTTAAGCTGCTCAGCAACCAGCTTAGCATCTATTGGATAGACATTATGATGCCAGCCATCATCCGGATCCATCGTTACAATGGTTGTCAAGGCGCTGAAGCCATAGGTTCCATATTCTTCAAAGGTTTTCAGGTCTGCCTGCAGGCCAGCACCGCCACTGGAATCGCTACCGGCAATGGTTAAAGTTTTTCGAATGGTTGACATTTGTTCTAGTTCCCCTTTGCTAATTACTTTACTGTTCCTTATAATACCACAAATTTCTCACTTCAATTGATCAATCATTTTCTCCGCAAGCCGTTTATATGTATTTGCATGATGAACAAGTGTAAGAATAGTTAATAGAGTCTTTTCTCTTTGATTATGATCTGTCTCGGAGACACCTAGCTCCGCTTTTTCAACGTGTTCAAAAATAAGCTTGGATTGATACTGCTTCAGATCCAGAAATCCCTGATAGACCTCTTTAATGTTGACCTCTTCATGATGCAGCGTTTCTTGGAACAAGCTCTTAATATCAGCAATCGACAAGGTCTGCTTCAAATGATAAATAAGCGCCATGAGAAGGATATGCTCAGATGTATATTTCTTATTGACAGCGGGCATAAGAATTTTATCTTTTGTATAATTGTTGATCATCGTTTTTGTTAACAGCTTGTCCTCAGGATAACGCTTGCTCGTGCCTAAGGCATTCTCGAAAATCGTGATCACCTGATCCATATACAAATCGATATTAGGAATATCGGAAATCTGGATGTCTCCTTGTTCCATGATTTGCCCTAATAAAAGCTGTATATCTTCTTCTAACATAAAGCCTCCTTATAGTTTACAACCCATTATCATTTACACATGAATTTTAACACTAAATTTAACAAATATATTATACACATAATTTGCATGGCATGATATAATGAGTTCATCACGTAGTAATGATAACTACATAACATTGTTACATCAACCTTAATAGGAGGTATTATCCATGCTTTCAAGAAAGGATCAATACAACATTGTTCTCTTCGGAGATTCGATCGCCAAAGGCGTCATATTAGATCATGAGAATGGAAAATATAAAGTGCTGAACAACAGCTTTGCTAATCTTGTACAACAGCAGTTCAAAGGCATCATCCATAATGCGGGACGATTCGGCTCTGTCATTACCAAAGGCTTCTCGACCTTGTACCGCGATGTGCTCAGCAAGAAGCCTGATATTGTGATCCTTGAATTCGGCGGAAACGACTGTGATTATAACTGGGAAGAAATAGCACTTAATCCACAGGGTGATTTTTTACCGAAAACAACATTAGAGCATTATATAACCACCTTAAAGGAAATGATCGAGAAGCTGCGTCAGGAAAAAATCGTTCCTGTGCTTATGACATTACCGCCTCTTGATGCAGACCGTTATTTCAAATGGATCAGCAAAAATAATGATGCCAAGGCCAGCAGCATACTTACCTGGCTGGGCTCCGTAAATCATATCTACAACTGGCATAAGTTATATAATGATGCTATAGTTCAGGTTGCCAAGGAGCTTCAAGTGAAATGGATCGATATCCGGGATTCATTCCTGAATACGCAGGATTATCGGGATTACATGTGTGAGGACGGCATTCATCCGAATGAACGAGGTCATAAGCTTATTGCTGATAATTTCCTCCACTTCATGAAAAATAACCATCAGGAGCTTCTTAAGCCGATATGAAATCATAGATAAAGCCTCATTGTCGCTTGTTACTGGACGATGAGGCTTTTTTAGTATTGCAAGCGTTAATTGAATTTTATATCACAGGAACACATCTACCCTGATGATATACTTGGTACTAAATCATTAATGAGGTGGGATAATTATGCAAATTTCCATACGTCTCTTCGCAGGTCTGGCTGAGATAATCGGCACTTCTTCCTTGTCATATCATGTCGAGCACCAACCTTTGACTGTAGGAAAATTGAAAGAGCTGCTCTCTTCTACGTATCCCAATGCTGCTTCTCAGATCGCTATTTCTATGGTGGCTGTCGATCAGGAATATGCTCCTGATGATATTATTGTTGATGAAGCCTCCGAGGTTGCCATTATTCCTCCAGTATCCGGCGGATAAGCTCTTGACTAATTCCCGATATATCGGGCATACAGATTCTTCGCTCGAACAATATCATCGGTACCCTGCACCAGCACCCGTCCGTCAGCGAACAAAACCAGTCTTAAATCCTCTTTAAGCTGGACCCGAAGCAAAAACGGATTTGCTTTAACACCACTGACAGCCGGCTCCAGCTTTTCCCGCCACCATGCTAAATCAAACGGAGCATGTCCGGATATCTGTACGGATTCCCGCCCGCAAAGTGAAATTTCCGTCTCTTCCTTGTGCATTAAAGCAGGATATTGCTTTAACTGACAGCAGGGGCAATCTGCACGTTGTTTACCCAGCTTCATCGTGTAAAAATGATTGTGCCAGACATCTATACTAACAAGTCCGTTTCTTTGTTCACCTTTAGCTTCCACCAGGTATTTGATAGCTTCAACCGCCTGATAAGAAGCGATGATGTCTACAATGGGCGAAATTACACCAATGGTATCACAGGTTTGACCGCTGGCATCCGGCGACTGCAGCAAACAGCGCAGGCAAGGCGTACTTCCTGGAATAAAAATGGCGCTCATGCCTCTCGAGCTAACCGCTCCTCCGTATACCAATGGAATCCCCATCGAATAACAAGCATCATTGAGCAGGAAACGAGTCTGAAAATTATCTGTTCCATCCAGCACTAAATCCATATTCTCCAATAGGTTGTGGATATTATTTGAAGTTGCATCCTCAAACAAAGCTTCCAATTGAATTGCAGAATTAATTCGACCAAGCCTCCGCTGTGCAGCTATAACCTTGGGCAATGCTTCCTTGGCATCCTCCTCGTCGTACAGCATTTGTCTTTGCAGGTTGCTGTATTCGACATAATCCCGGTCTACCATCCGCACACGGCCAACTCCCGCTCTGACCATATGATTAGCCAGCACCGTACCGAGAGCTCCCATACCTACAATACAGACTGAGCTTTGTGCAAGCTTATCCTGTCCGTTCTCACCAATACCCGCAAACAGGATTTGTCTGGAATAACGTTCTTTCATTTTGGCATCCCGCCCCCTTTATGCATATCATTCACGCGAGCATATCCAGGTATTAAATTCATATTACTTGGGTTCTTTTTATTTTTCAATGCATGATATGATCCCGAGCTTTTTCGATATATTCCGCATAATGTTATTTATCACTACGTTATACGTTATATTAAGTACCATAAAAACAAAACAAACTGTGACGATTTACATTTTTTTCTAATCTGTATGATGTATATCACTTATTCCCCTCCATGCAACCTGTAATTTGAATGAAAAAGAAGCAAACCTTGGACTCGTCAAGTCATTTTAAGAAAGGGGACATGTGTATGGGAGGTCTTCCGTTAGTTAACAAGTTAGGTTTTTTTGAAATTCGTCTGGAAGCTATTGGGGGGATGGGGGCTAATCTCGCCGGAAAAATGCTGGCTGAGGCCGGAGTGAACGGGAGCGGACTGAACGGTGTCAGCTTCTCCTCCTACGGATCAGAAAAGAAGGGCTCTCCTGTTAAGGCTCATATCCGTTTTTGTGAGCTAACTACGCAAATTCGCGATACATCATCGATCGAACGTCCGCATATTGTCGGTATTTTTCATGAAGCACTAGCCAAAACCGTTCATGTAACCAGCGGAATTGGTCCGGACAGCATCGTGCTGATCAACTCCACGAAAACGCCAGCTCAATTAAAGTCATTCCTTCACATGCAGGGAGGCACAATCGCAGCGGTTGATGCTACTGCCATCGCTTTAAAAGAGAAAAATCGGGTCAACATGGCCATGCTGGGAGCTCTGTTCAAAATATGTCCTTTTCTGGACCCGCAGGCTATGAAGGATATCGTTACCAAGTCGCTGGGTACAAAATACCCTCAAGCTGTGGAATCTGCACATCGTACCTTTGATCGTGGATATGAAGAGGTGATATCAGAGCTATTCCCTATGGATGAAGATAGTATTTTCCCTGAGTTTAAGCGTTCAGACAGTGTTGTCCTGGGGTACGAAAATCAGCCGATCGGAGGCATGATTATCAATCCGGGTGACAGCTATCTCAAGGACCTTAGCATATCGCGCTCCGGAATGATACCCGCTTACGACCCGGAATCCTGCATCAACTGCGCCGGATGCGATAATGTTTGCCCTGATCTATGTTTTGTGTGGGAGGAGAAAATCGACAGAAAAGGCAGGTCGCAAATGTTTTTGAAAGGCATTGATTATCAATACTGCAAGGGCTGTCTCAAATGTATACAGGCCTGTCCAACCAGCGCATTGTCCAGCATCCGGGAAAAGGATGGATATGCGGAAAAGCATTCGATCAAGCATCAATTTGATTTCGTGTCGCAAATTTAACATAGGAAGGGTGGGTTTACGTTGGCTATTGATTACAGTAAAGAAATCGGTTCCTCCAAGGTGGAGCAGCAATATGTATATGAGTCAGGTAATGAAATGGCTGCCTATGCGGCCCAGCAAATCAATTATCACATCATGGGATACTTTCCGATTTCACCATCGACAGAGGTAGCTCAATTTCTGGATCTGACCAGAACTAGCGGACAGCATGATATCAAGTTGATTGCTTCCGACGGAGAGCATAGCTCGGCAGGCATTTGCTATGGCGCTTCAACGGCAGGAGGACGCGTATTTAACGCGACCAGCGCTCAAGGATATATGTACATGCTTGAGCAGATGCCCGTTCAATCCGGCACACGACTTCCGATGGTAATGAACCTGGTCTGCCGCTCCATATCAGGACCCTTAAATATTCACGGAGATCATTCCGATTTATATTTCGCTCTGAATACAGGCTGGCCTATTCTGATGTGCCGGGACCCTCAAGCAGTATATGATATGAATATTATAGCTCTAAAGCTTGCTGAAGACCCTGAAGTGCGCCTTCCGGTGCTGGTCGCCTCCGATGGATATTTTACTTCCCACCAAAAGCGCAGAGTTCAAACCTTCATGCATCGTGAGGATGTATTAAAGTTTGTCGGGGAAAAGCCTCCTGCCAATTTTCCGCATACATTGGATCGCGAGCACCCGGTTTCCATCGGCCCCTATATGAATGAACCGGATTACATCAACAACCGCTATCAAATGTCTGTTGCCATGTACAGGGCCGGTGAAGTATTTGAGCGAATAGCCAAGGAATACGGCGATTTGACCGGACGCTATTATACCTCTCTGGATCAATACCGAATGGATGATGCGGAGGTTGCGGTTTTTCTTGTGAACTCTGCCTCCGAAATCATTAAAGATGTCGTGGATCAGCTTCGGGCTGAAGGAATCAAGGCCGGCTCAATCTCCCCCAATATCATTCGTCCTTTTCCACAGAAACAAATCGCTCACGCTCTAAAAAATGTCAAAGCCATCACCGTCGGGGATCGCGGGGACTCCACAGGGGGACATGGCGGAAATATGGTAAATGAGCTTAAAGCCGCTTTGTTTACCTATGGCAATCACACCACCCAAGTAATAAGCCGCATTTACGGCCTTGGCGGAAAGGAGTTCTATGCCGAGGACGGACATCATTTCTTCCAGCTTGCTATCGCGGCAGCGGAAAGCGGCGAAGTTGCCGTACCGTTCGATTTTTACGGACACCATCCCGGGGAAAGCAATCAAACGCCCGAGCGACGGCTCAAGCCATTAAAATTCGAGGATCTCAAAACCGGTTTGATCGAGATTGAAAGGGATGACACTACAGGGAAGCTGAAGGTGAAGGTCCCTCCCATGCGCTCCTTGGTCAAGAAGCCCAAGCGCTTGTCTCCCGGTCACGGAGCCTGTCCGGGATGTGGTATTTTCTCAGGTCTGGAGCTGTTCTTCAAAGGGATCGAGGGAGATATCGTAACCTTGTTCCATACCGGATGCGCATATGTCGTATCTACAGGCTATCCTCATTCTTCACATAAGGGAACCTTCATCCATAATCTTTTTCAGAACGGAGCGGCCACACTATCCGGTGTCGTTGAAATGTTCTGGGAGCGCAAGCGGCGGGGTGAGCTGGATGAGCTTGGGCTGCAGGATAACTTCACCTTCGTCATGGTCACGGGAGACGGCGGCATGGATATCGGAATGGGTCCTGCAATCGGCGCAGCATTGCGCAATCACAAAATGATTATTCTGGAATACGACAACGAAGGCTATATGAATACCGGGGCACAGCTGTCCTATTCCACTCCCAAAGGCCATCGAACCTCAACCTCAGGCGTCGGAAAAACCCAGCAGGGCAAAAGCAGCCATCATAAAGATACTCCGCAAATCATGGCCGCTACCAACATTCCGTATGTATTTACCGGAACGGAGGCCCATCCGCAGGATCTGGTAAAAAAAGCGGCAAAAGCCTGGTGGTATGCGCAAAACGAAGGGCTGGTATACGGCAAAATCCTCAGCGCATGCCCCTTGAACTGGATGAGTGATGATAAAGCCGGTACATCCATTGTAGGTACAGCGGTTGATTCCTGCTTTTTCCCTCTTTACGAAATTGAGCATGGGCTCACCACGATCACTTATGATCCGGAAGCCAAAAGTCAGAAGGTCGAATTAACAGAATGGCTTAAAGAAATGGGAAAAACCAGACATCTGCTGAAGCCGGAAAATGAAACGCTCCTTAAATCCTTCCAGGATGAAGTAGATCGCCGTTGGAATCTGTTAAAAATCAAGCATGCGCATCCCGAGCTGTAAAGCTGTACAAGAGCTATACAAATAAAAGACTTCGATTCCAGCAACTCCTGAAATCGAAGTCTTTCTCTATCCGTATTAATTCGGGGCTGTTCGGCTGTCACCGCGCAATCTCCTCCTCCGCCCAACGCTTTAGCTCACCGGTACCAACTACCCCCTTACGCTTATCAGCTGTATGTCTTATGCGCAGCAGCAGAGCTTCAACCGTTCTCTCGTCGGCATCCACACCTTCCATAAGCAATGCCTGTCTTACCGAGCTCCTTCCGGAATGCTTTCCAAGCACGAATACGTGGTCTGTACCAAGCTCTGCTGGATCAAAGGACTGGTAGGTGCGACGATCTTTGATCATACCATCGACGTGTATTCCAGATTCATGGGCAAAAGCAAGCCTGCCCAGCAGCGGCTTAGTTTCCGGCAATTCCCGACCGGACGCCCTTGATACGAATTCAGCCAATGACCGAAGGTTATCGGACCTCACAGCACACTCGCCATGATACAAATGCCTCCAGCCCATAACCACCTCCTCCAGCGCCGTATTTCCAGCCCGCTCCCCTATGCCCAGCACCGTTGTACTGGCCCATTTGGCCCCCGCTTCAATACCAGCCAGCGTGTTGGCAGTCGCCAGACCAAAGTCATTATGACAGTGAACCTCGAGCTCGATATCCGGCGGACATACCGTCAGCAATGTGGAAATCCGGGCATAAATCGTACCCGGATGATGGACGGACAAGGTGTCGGCATAACGGAATCTTGTGACGCCTTCACGCCGCAGCATTCGAATTAATTCAACAAGAAAGCTGAATCCGGCACGGGAAGCATCCTCAAAGCCTACGGACACCGTGAGACCTTTTTCTAAAGCATAATTCACAATCGCCCGCCCCAGCTCCCTGATTTGATCAGGTTCGGCATTCAGCTTGGCCTTCATCTGTATCGGGGATACAGGCAAGGCGATGTGCACCCAATCCGCTCCCGTCGATATAGAAGCATCAATATCAGACCGAATGGCGCGATTCCACGTTAGTAGCCGCATAGGAAGTCCAAGCGAGACAATCCGTCTGATCGCCTTGCGCTCTTCCTCCCCCATGGCAGGTATGCCCACTTCTGCCTGCTCTACACCGCTTGCGGCTAAACGTTTGGCGATCTCCAGCTTTTCGTCCCCAGTAAACGCCACGCCTGCGGCCTGCTCGCCGTCACGCAGCGTAGTATCACATATATGCATGATCCTCATCCCGCCTACCCCCTCATTACCTTTGACAGCATGTACATATCGGATTCCGTTTCATTACTATAGCGTAACTGCTCATATCTAACGTATTCAAACGATACATTACATTCGTAAACGCCTCACCGATTCCCGTTATCCATTTCACCGCTTCCATTGCCGCCATACATCCCGCCAAGCCGGAGGTAGCTCCCAGAACAGGAAATCCAAGCGGCTCCCAATCCTTGCTGACCTGAGGGTACAGGCATTCGAGACAAGGCGTCTCCCCCGGAACAATCGTCGTTATAGAAACCTCAAATCCATACATTGCCGCTTCAACTAACGGCTTGCCTAAAGCTACACAAAGACGGTTAAGCTCATATCTCTCGGGAAAGTCATACCTTGCATCAATAACAATATCTGCTTCACTGACCCAAGGCGCCGCTCCTTCAAATGTAATTTTGGCATTATGACCTTCAATGATTACCTCCGGGTTAACTCGACGCAAGCTTTGCATCGCCGTACCCATCCGTTCTTCTCCTATCCGTGAGGAATCCATTAAAATCTGTCTGTTCATATCCGGCAGCTGGATCGTTCCTTCGTGCGCAAGAATCAGCTTGCCTACACCCGCTGCAGCCAGATACATGGCTGCCGTTCCTCCCAAGCCGCCAATTCCCGCAACCATAACTACTGAATTTTTCAGCCTTTTTTGACCTTCCTCACCTACCAGCTTCAATTGTCTATCATACCGGAAGGTTTGCTGTGCATATGAACTCATCATCCAACATCCCTCCCATCAGGCTTTTAATAGCAGGTACAAGTCAACCTTAATATTTTAGCGTTTCGCTGTAATCAGATCATGCTTGCCGTGCCATTCAAGCGCTTCTCTAAGCGTCATTAGCGCAAATTTATCCAGCTTGGTCAGAGATGTAAACGGAAACCGCAGCCCTGCCCGCAATGTAGTTGAAACCAGGATTAAGCGACCGCTTGAAACGATCGCTCTTCCAAATCCTTCTGAATTCATATCCACCATGCTTTGGACAAGGCTATTCGTTTCAATCTCCAGCGTAAGAGCCAACGCTCGAAATACATTCTCCACCTGCTGACGCAGTCTGGGGCTGGGTCTGCAATCTACTCCTAATGCGGATTTCTCCTCTGGAGTGAACAAAGCCAATCGAGTGATTTTCTCTTCCGTATTCAAACCGCTTCCCTTCTCAAAGTAATCATAAGCGTCCAAAATTCGGGATAATGATTTGTTAAATATCGAAATCAGCCTTTCAGCCTCCACTTCCGCACAGCTTCCCTTTGCCGCTTTATATAACGGTCCCAGCTCTTGCTCCTCCTGCACGTCGTCATATATTTTCACTTCGCTCAAGTCTTATCCCTCCGATCGAATTTCGTTCGAAAGCTCCTCACGACTCCCTGATTGCTCGGCTTGCAGCACTTTACTCAGCCACATAGGCGGCTTGCCCCGAAGCATCTCCAGCAGCCGCGCAATCTGATCCTCAATCGAGCTGCCGGCAGGCACTTTAACAGGCATCATTTTACGGCTGGTAACCCTTGCTGCCGCAGATGCACCGATCTGCATCAAAAACACAAGAGTACAATCCTCGATCAAATGAATCCTCATCTCGATTCTGCTTCCCTCATCCTGGGATATTTGTACAGGAACAGGACGGTTCTCAACAAAATTCGCTTCACCGGGACGAACCTCATACACAGAGAACATAGGACTTTGACCAAAATGAGAATTAACCTTTAGCCCGTCATCTGTGGCAAACGCTACTTTCATGCGCATTCTCCTCTCTTTGAATCAGAAGGTTGCCTGCCTTGTTGATCTGCTCCATCGTCCCTCTGTATCCTACGGTTACAGAAGTATAGCTTCCCAACTCGTCAACTACAGGAAATCCAGCCGACATAAACGCGGCGTTACAGCGCTTAGCCCCGCTTTTGCCGTGGGAATTACTGATCCATAAATCCACTCCCTTGGCCAGCTGCTCCGCATCGTCCAGATCACCAATCCATATCTCACGATCCAGCTCCTGCAGCAGCGTCGTTTCATACGAAGCGATCATAGCCCGCAATTCAACGCCCATCTCCTCAAGCCATGAAGCAACCGACAGGAGATGATCAGGCTCAAGCGCTATAACAGCTGATACCCCAGCGTAATTGAACTGGGCATCCAGCATGCAATCCAGCAAGCTTTCGCGCTGCCACCGATACCTGAGCGGAACCGTCTCACGACTGAGCTTCTGGAGAAAATGAAAGAACTCATCGCAAGAGGCAAGACCCGACACGCCGCTAAATACGCGGTAAGGAATTCCAACAGCGTTCTGAAGCCTTCTGGCAGGGCGCTCCATACTGGCGCCAATTGCAATCGTGTACCCTGAGCGCAGGATTTGACGAGCTGAATCAATGGGAACACCACCACGGGTCATAGGCGAAAATCCGGTCATCAGATGACCGGATAAAGATGTTGATAAATCCGGAAGGGTAATAACATCAAATCCAAAGGAGCTGATCATTTCCTTCAGCTCCATTACGTCTCCGGCTGTTAGAAAAGATCCTGGAAGGAGATTAATTTGATTCTTATGAGGCTTAAGCGGCTTACGGCTTGACTGCTCCAGCAGGCCATCAATGATGGATTCCACCATCTGGCTGTAGCCTGATTCCAGTGATCCCCGATAATCCGGCAATGAGCAGCTGACGATAAGATGGTTTTTCAGGTTATGATCCCGTTTGAATTTTTTAACCTTCGCTCCGTAATCCGTACCTGAAGCTTCCGTCAATGCAGTACTCAATACCCCAATGACATCGGGTCGATGCTTGGATAGCACCGTCTCCAAGGCTTCCTCCAGATTTGTATCAGCATCAAAAATAACGTCCATTTCCTGAAGTGCCGTTGTTTGAACGGCGATCGGCTCGCGAAAATGCCTTGTAAGCAGCGTCTTGGCAAAGGAGGTGCAGCCTTGGGCTCCATGAAGGATCGGCATTGAGCGAAAAATGCCCTGTATAGCCAATATTCCTCCAAGCGGCTGGCTAACCTTGAGGGGATTGCAGCTAAGCGGTTTTTTGGTCTTGCGAATGGTCATGTCATTCCCCCCTGTCCCACGGAGCCGGAGTGCGAACCATTTGCCAAACCGGATTCTCCATAGCATAAACCAGCTGTTTAGCCAGGCGCATCAAGCCCTCATACCCGGCATATGCCGTATGCCGCTCCTGATTAATGTCTACAAACGGAATTTGCTCCTTCAGCGCCATGTACATATTGCGTCCTCCAGCTATAACGATGTCCGCCTTGCGCTCGCGAACCGCTTTGAGAACACGGCTTGATCCGCCCTCAGGAATATAGACAGCTTCGTCCCCAACTCGTTCCGAGATTCGGGCGATATCGCTATCCGAGCTTTTATTCGTTCCCACGCCAACGACCTTAACTCCAAGCTCCTGAAGCGCAGATATAACTGACCAGCTTTTCACGCCGCCCGTATACAGCACGGCCTTTTTACCTTTAAGAGCTTTTCGGTAAGGCGCCAGCTCGCGCATGAGTCGCGATTCCTCCAGCTCAACCAAACGATCTACTCTACGCTCTATTTCACGATTATTCAGGAGATAGGCCAATTGACGTAACGAATAACTGGTCTCCTTGGCACCGTAGAAGGAGCCTTCAAAATAGGGGATTCCATACTTTTTCTCCATTTTGATCGCCAAGCCCAGCAAAGCCCGGCTGCATACGATCATGTTAGCCTTGGCCCTATGTGCTCCTGCAACCTCCCTATACCTGCCGTCACCGGTTATCCGGGCATGGAGCCTCATCCCCGTCTGATTCAGCAGCTTCTCAATGTCCCAGGCTTCACCTGCGATGTTGTATTCACCAATAAGATTCACATCGCAATCCGATACCAGATCAGGCTCTTCACTGCCAATTACATACTGGAACAGCGCTTCTCCGGCAAGCCGGTTACCCAGATTTTTACTGCCTACGAATCCCGGACTGTTAATAGGCACAACAGCAAGCCCCAGCTCCGCTGACGCCTGCTTGCATACTGCATCTATGTCTTCGCCCGTAAGAGCTGACACACAAGTGGAGTAGACGAATATTGCCGGCGGAGAGAAGCGGTCCGCAATATAACGGATCGCTTCTCTCAGCTTCTTCTCGCCGCCAAAAATAATATCGTGCTCTCCCATGTCCGTTGTAAAGCCGTAGGAAGAAAGCCGAGGGCCGCTTGATAAGCTGCCTCTCGTTTCCCAGCTGTTGCCTGCACATGCAGAAGGGCCATGAACCAGATGGGCAGCATCCGCAATCGGCAAAAGAGTGATTTGCGCACCATCAAAAGAGCAGCCTCCTGCCGCTTCTCCGGGCTTTGGTCTCGGACAGGGCTTACTCTTAGGCTCATCCTTGCCGCATGAGTCCCCGTCTACTGTAAAGCCTGTCTTTTTGATCGCTTCCATCCACTACAGCTCCCTCCTCAGGCCAGGTAAAATCCCCATCGCCTTCTGCTATAATCTAGCGCACCAGGTCAAAGCTGTGGGCAGGAGCATCCGCATCAAGCTGCTCCAGCACCGTGTTCACAAACATAGTAAGCAGATTCAATGTACCTTGATAACCTATAATAGGAAAACGCTGCATATGATGACGGTCGAAGATAGGAAAGCCTACTCTCAGCAAAGGAATGCCCGCCTCCTTGGCCGCATATTTCATATGACTGCTCCCTATGGCGAGATCAACCTTCTCATTGAACAAGAGAGAACGTAGATGCCATAAATCCCGGCCTACATGCACCTTGCCTTCAGAGCCATATGGGCTGGAGGCAAGCAGTGCATTCGCTTCCTGCTCGAAATCAGAATCACCATTGGAGCAAATAATATGAACCGGCTCCATTCCGAGCTCCAGACAAAATCCAATCAGCCCTAGCAGCATATCAGGATCTCCTGCCATCGCTACCCGTTTGCCGTGCAGGTAATTGTGCGAATCCGTGATCGCATCGACCACTTTGGAGCGCTCCTGCAGCAGCGCTTGAGGAATCGGTTGACCCGTCAGACTGCTAAGCGTCTCCAGCAGCTGATCGGTTGCGGTTACTCCAAGAGGTGTATACATTGCCTTGGTCGTTTGTCCCCATTTTTCTTCCACGTATTCTTTCGTTTTGCGCAAACCATATTTTTGCAGAGCGAGCGTTCCTATCGCATTGGCCGCATCCGGTACATCCGCCAATTTAGTACCGCCGTAATAATAACTGTACGTACCATCAGCGCCTGAATTGAAATTGTCGCTATGATCTCCCAGCACGGTGTACGACAGGTCAAACAAATCCAAAATACGCTTCATTTCTTCAAAATTGCCGGTATAAGGCTCAAATCCCAACATAATATTCAGCTTCCGATCGCTGCCCGGTTTGGCCTGCTCTCCCGACCTGTCAAACAGATAGCTCAAAATTCCCTTCAGCATATTGTCATATCCGATAATATGCGAGCCTGAGAAGCTTGGCGTATTGGCAAACGGTACCGGCATATCCTCAGGCAGCACGCCATCCCTGCGAGCATTCCCGATAAAGGCCGACAGGTCATCACCGATCACCTCCGCCATACAGGTCGTGCTCATCGCTACCATCTCGGGTTTGTACAACGCAATACTGTTCGCCAATCCTTCAATCAGGTTGCTCATGCCTCCAAATACCGCCGCGTCCTCTGTCATTGAGGAGGATACAGCGGGAACCGGTTCTTTAAAATGTCTGGCAAAATGACTGCGGAAATACGCTGTACAGCCTTGTGAGCCGTGGACGAACGGCAGCGTCTTCTCGAAGCCCAGAGCAGCCATGACCGCTCCAAGCGGCTGGCAAGCCTTGGCAGGGTTAATCACAACCGATTTGCGGGCAAAATTTTTATCCATATACTCTTCGGTTCGAGTATACAATGCAGTCTGTAATACCTCCTCTTCGGGACAGGCATTTTCGAACTGTCTTTTATTTTCCCTCTGCCGGACGTACTTCTCAGATTCAAATAGCCGATTGTGATCTAAAATCCGATTGCTCCCGCTCATGCCATCACCTCCACCTTGCCCATAGAAGGCTTGAGCAGCTTCCATACAGGGCTGCTGATCGCCATATCCATGTCACGGGCAAAAATTTTAAAGCCGTCAAAGCCATGATAAGGACCGCTGTAATCCCAGGAATGCATCTGACGAAACGGAATGCCCATTTTGTGATACACATACTTCTCTTTAACACCTGCACCCATCAGATCGATATCCAGCCGCTGGGCCAGCTCCTCCAGCTCAAACGCTCCCGGATCATCCACAAGAATGGTCGCCTGCTTCAATTCAGGAATCGTCTTCAGGTAATCGTCCTTATGGGCAAATTCATAGCCTGTAGCCACAATTTCCATCCCCAGATCCTCATACGCTCCTATCGTATGGCGGGCTCGAAGCCCGCCGATCAGCAGCATTACCTTTTTGCCTTCCAGACGAGGACGATATTTGGCAATAACGGCATCCATCTCTTCCTTGTATTTGGCGATCACCTTTTCGCAATTTTCCTGAATAGTTTCATCAAAATGCGCAGCAATGGCTCTCAGACTTTCCACTGTTTTGGTCGGACCGAAAAAGTTGTATTCGAGCGACGGAATTCCGTACTCTTTTTCCATCACTTCGCACATGTAATTCATGGAACGGAAGCAATGGATCAGGTTCAGCTTGGCTTTATGAGCCGTCATAATCTCATTTAATGTTCCGTCACCGGACCATTGAGCAATGACTCGAAGCCCCATTTCCTCCAGCAAAATGCGTGAAGCCCATGCATCGCCTCCAATATTGTAGTCACCGATGATATTAACATCGTACGGACCGCATTCCTTAAGCTCCGCGCGACCCATTACAAAGTCACGGATAGCATCGTTAGCGATGTGGTGACCCAACGACTGGCTGACCCCTCTAAATCCTTCGCAGCGTACTGGAACGATCGGCATATCCAGCTCTTTGCTCATCTTTTTGGCAACTGCCTCGATATCGTCTCCAATCAAACCAACCGGACACTCGGATTGAATCGAGATCCCCTTTGCAAGAGGAAACATTTCTTTGATCTCCCGGCATATCACCTCCAGCTTCTTATCTCCGCCAAATACAATATCCGTCTCCTGAAAATCACTCGTTACCTGCATCACCGTAAAATTGTCAACGCCGAGCGTACCATTAGCATAATTCCGTCTGGTTCCCCAGCTATATTGACCGCACCCGATCGGCCCATGACTAATATGGACCATATCCTTTATCGGACCCCATACAACGCCTTTCGAACCGGCATAAGCACAGCCGCGGATCGTCATGACACCCGGTCTGGATTTAATATTGGATTTGATCGCACATTTGCTGCAATCGAGCTTATTGTCTTCCTCCATCACCTCGTAATGCCTTTTCCGATCCTTCTTGGCCTTATCAGGGAAAACTTCCAGAATTTCTTCAACGATTTGTTTGTTCTTCATAATATCCATGCTCATTTCCCAACCTCCCATTCCGGTCATTATGATTCAAACCCAAGGCGTAGAAGCTTGAATCCTCATCCGTGATTACAAAGCCATTTTCTTGAGTGCAGTAGCTTCGTCCTCAATGACACCGAATTCCATCAGCAGCTCCTCCAGCTCCTCCATACTGATAGGTGTAGGAATCGTGAGCATATCATTATCCAAAATTTTACCTGCCAGCTTCTCATATTCAGCAGCTTGTGCATGCGCCGGATTATATTGAGTAACCGTCATTCTTCTCAGCTCGGCATGCTGCACCACATTATCACGGGGAACAAAATGAATCATTTGCGTATTCAGGCGGCGTGCCAGCTCGGTAATCAATTCATCCTCACGATCCGTGTTCCGGCTGTTGCAGATCAGGCCCCCGAGCCGAACCCCTCCGCTATTTGCATATTTTAAAATTCCCCGGGCAATATTGTTGGCCGCATACATAGCCATCATCTCACCGGAGCAGACAATGTAAATCTCTTCGGCTTTTTTTTCACGGATCGGCATCGCGAACCCGCCGCATACGACATCACCCAGTACGTCATAGGACACAAAGTCCAGACCTTCATATGCCCCTTCTTCCTCAAGGAAATTGATTGCGGTTATAATTCCCCGACCTGCACAGCCAACGCCCGGCTCAGGACCGCCGCATTCCACGCATTGGATTTCTCCAAAGCCCTCCTGAATGACATCAGCCAATTCAAGATCCTCCACCGATCCCAGTTCAGCCGCCATATGCAGCACCGTTTGCTGAGCTTTCGTATTCAGTATCAAACGGGTAGAATCCGCTTTGGGATCACAGCCGACGATCATAATTTTTTGATTGAACTTCTTGGCTAGCTGAGCTAACGTATTTTGGGAAGTTGTCGATTTACCGATACCGCCTTTACCATAAAACGCAATTTGTCTCATTTAAAT
>RCUU01000513.1_pt1 | contig 21121 bp, 19 predicted proteins | sample 2166211 | NCBI WGS metagenome assembly RCUU01 (sample SAMN09932620, study PRJNA488358) | compost metagenome | feature: garden; material: soil; isolation source: compost soil in phenylacetic acid-enriched culture | place: Germany: Experimental Botanical Garden Goettingen | collected 2016-01-27
CCTCTGCGGCAGGAAAAGGATGGCTTCTGCTTTAAATGCTCCCATTTCCTCTTAAATACTATTGGATTAAGATTATCCATGATTCAGTCTTTTTTTTACGCCTCCGGGCGGGTGAATAAAAGGAAATTATAGTCATTTGGCGTGCTTAGGGCATACTTGGATAACGTGCGGATGTTCCCTGGCTCCCTCTGCGGACATGATGGGTTCCTTCTCGATCTATCTGTGAGTGATGCGGACAGGAAATCCGCTATTGGGGCGGATCAAGTCATTCTGCTGGGCAAACGGACTGAGATTCCGTTATTTGCCCGATCTCCCCTCATTCTGGGCTCCAACGAAGGATATAACGGCTCCTGAGTCCGAATCATCCAGAAAAGCAGGCTTTTTCGCAAAATAAGGTCTTCCCAGTCCGTCCCTCGTATTTAAGGGGTATTCTCACGAATACTCACTCATTCGCAGGATTTCATCGCAATGAAGGGTGGAGAAGGTTAGTTTGGGGTGGAGAGGGATCCGCGAGAATGCTAGCGGGCATGCAGGAACAGAAGCAACGCATGACGTGCTTTTGGATCCTCGATATCCTGCACACTCCACTTGGCCCACGGAGGTTGTAAATGATTTGGTTGATGATAATAACAAAATCGTTCCAGAAAAACTGGATGACATCCTGAAAACCGGCTGCGGCCACATTTCCAGATCAGCCTGGATGCTCGGTGAAATCGAAATTGAGGATGCTACAAAGCTAATCAATCAAATTCAGGAGTACTTGAAGCAGTCTACAAGACTTGGAATCCCGGCGATTTTGCATGAGGAATGTCTTAACGGTGTTCAGGCCAGACATGCGACCGTCTTTCCGCAAAGTATCGGCGTCGCGAGCACATGGAACGAGGATACCGTTCTTTCAATGGGAGACTGTCTGAGAAAAAAGCTTCGGGCAAAGGGGGCAACACCAGGCCTGGCACCTGTACTTGATGTGGTACGGGACCCAAGATGGGGACGCACCGAAGAAACATATGGAGAAGACCCCTATCTGATCTCTTCTATTGGCGCAGCATACGTTAAAGGAGTGCAAGGCAACGACCTCAAGGATGGAGTTATTGCTACGGCCAAACACTTTCTGGGATACGGTGCATCCGAAGGAGGCTTGAATCAAGCCCCCACACACATTAATGCCAGAGAATTAAGAGAAATCTACGGTCTTCCCTTCGAAGCCATTATTAAAGAGGCTAATTTAGGCTCAATCATGAATTCTTATACAGAAATAGATGGCGTACCTTGTACTGTATCAAGAGAATTATTAACTGAAATTCTGAGAGATGAATTCCAGTTCAAGGGCATGGTCGTTTCGGATTATGGTGCAATTGATACAGTTGTCACCTATCATCATGCTGCAAAGGATATGAAGGATGGTGCTATAAAAGCCATTCATGCAGGCATGGATATGGAGCTTCCTTTCACCACCTGCTACGGCGATCCGCTACTGGAAGCGGTTAAAGAAGGCAAAGTCACAGAAGAATTAATTAACCGTTCAGTAACTCGAATATTGACCAAGAAATTTCAATTGGGATTGTTCGATGAGGTCATCGTCGATTCCGAAAAGCTTTCCGAAGTATATAAGACTAAAGAAAATAAAGAAGTTGCCGCTAATGTAGCCAGAGAATCCATCGTACTGCTCAAAAATGAAAATAATACCCTTCCATTAAGCAAACATCTTAAATCCCTGGCCATTGTCGGACCGAATGCAGATAGTGTCAGAAATATGCTGGGGGATTATAATTATGCTTCCAATCTGGAGGGCCAGGTTGGCATGTTCGAATCGTTCAGCAGAAAAGAAGATGAAGAGCTTGACATTGATAAAGTACTTGATGTATGCAGACATTATGAAGCCTTTGTATTGCCGTCAATCGTTAAGACAACAGGAGTCCAATACAAAAAGATCGATGAAGTCCCTCTGGACATCCTCATTCCGCTAATGCCTGAACTGCAAGAAGAGAGAACCCGGGATACTCAGAAAAAATTAAAAAAATCGATTCAATTTATGCGTGAACAGGGAATAAACGGCATGGTCAAGAGTTGTACCGACATTATCAGTATAAAGGAAGCACTTGAAGCCTACCTCCCTTCAGAAACCGTCATCCGGTATGCAAAAGGCTGCGAGGTTAACGGCGGAACTAAAGACGGTTTTCAGGAGGCTATTGATGCCGTAAGCGCCTCAGAAGTAGCTATTGTGGTGATGGGCGACAAGTCCGGTCTGGATAAAGGATCTACCTCAGGTGAAGCACGGGACCGTGCAGACTTAAATTTGCCGGGATATCAACTGGAACTGTTACAGGAGCTAAGAAAAACAGGAACACCACTCGTACTGATCCTGATCAATGGAAGACCGGTCTCTGCTGTATGGGAAAACGAGCACCTGGATGCAATTATCGAAGCATGGCTGCCTGGAGAAGAAGGTGCAAAGGCAGTGATAGAGGTGCTGTTCGGCGACTATAATCCAGGAGGGCGGTTGCCGATATCCGTTCCGAAGACGGTTGGACAAATTCCAGTGTTCTATAATCATAAGCCTTCTGGTGGCCGTTCACACTGGCATGATAATTATGTGGAAATCGATACGAAGCCGCTATACGAATTCGGTTATGGTTTGAGTTATACCACATTTAATTACTCGGATTTCAACATTGATAAAACCGAAGCTTCCATTCATGAAATTGTTAAAGTGAGCATAAAAGTTGAAAATACCGGTGCCTGCAAAGGAGATGAGGTTGTCCAGCTATATCTGCAGGATGTTGAGGGTAGTGTTACCCGCCCTGTCAAGCAACTTTTCGGATTCAAGCGATTAACGCTGGAAACAGGGCAGCAAGCCACAGTATGCTTTGAGCTGCCGGTTGATATCCTTGGTTTCTATGATGAAAATATGGATTACGTAGTCGAACCGGGAAAAATAGCTGTATTTATTGGCTCCTCTAGCAATGATATTCGTGATCAGGGAGAATTCGAAATTGTCGGGGCAGACAAGACTGTTATTACTGATAAAGTTTTCTTCACAAAGGCTCAAACAATGATGCTGTAATTAACAAACCTGCAGTATTTCCAAAAAAAGCTGTACAAGCAGCCGTACAACGGCTGTCAGTACAGCTTTTTTCTGTCTTCTCCATCATGAAAACCCCGCCTTGAACAGGTCGACGATTTCTATAAGATCGCTTCGATTCAGTAATTTTACTGCATTATATCCAGCGAGCTCTTCACACGCCGCTGTATATTGATTCGAAGCTATTACAATAGACTTCTTCGCACGATAATACCGCATAGAACAGTAGACCTCTTGGGGAGCCCCAAATCCTACAGGATAAGAATAACGCTTTGCCTGAACGACATTTCGATACCCCTCCCGAACTGTAAAAACTAAGTCAGATCCGAAATCCCTGCTTCTTCTAGTTTTATAAGCATCATTGTACCCCAAGCTAAGAATAACCGATACAGATACTCCTTAAACTCCGATCCATCTTCCATCAGAACAATATCCTTTATTGTAATTTTCAGAGGATCAATAGTCTTTTTTTTTCTAGGCCTGCCCACTTAACAAACAGACACGGGTTCAGAGGCGATTTAAATAAAGGTTAGGGTCTTTGCGGAAGCGAAGACGCTTTGTTCCTTCGAGCAGTCGAGATTCCCAACCCTTACGTTCGAGGAGATAGCTTTCATAGTCTACACGGCTCAGCCGTTTCAACAGATTCTCTTGTTTTAAAGCGTCATCTACCCAAATGATAAATTCACCACTGCGCCAGATGCAGCGATTCCAACTGCGTAGTCCGGTCATTCGGCGAGACGTATTTTGGTCCGGCGGAAAAATCGTTCATGGTCATTATTGGTCCTTGGCAGGTATGGCGTATCGTAACACGCAAACAAACCGTCCCAGAATCCGGTGGTATATCGCTCGAAGTTCTCGACCATTTCGGTGTATTCTTTTCGGGTATAGCTCTGCTTTAATTCGGTAACCACTGCTTTTGCACACGAACACAGTCCGCGGTTTGCGGCTCTGGCGCACTTAAAATATGTGCAGCACCTTGTAAAGGCTTTAGCCAGAGCTTCACTTTTTCATATGGGGAGCGAAAACCGTCCAGTTTTTCAAACAACTTCAGGAGTTTTGGACTGTAGGTGAACCCCCTTTTTTAGCACTTCGCTGAAGCGAGTTCCGAATCGCCAAGGCTTCTTCGTACACTCGAATACCCGGGAGATCTAGAGGCGGGTTGCCATCCTCTACTTTAGACGAAATTTAGACGTGGTAGCAGCCGATCAATGTGGTCTGTCCTCCTTGGAGTCGGTGTGGCCATGAGGGGGCTATAGCCTATCCATTAAAGCTGTGATTTTGTGGATGAAGTCCTTGTGATTCAGTGCTTTAGTCAATTCCTTAATATTGTCCCATTCGGACAGAATATTGATAAAACTCTCGAACACATGGCTAAAAGACTGTCTTTGTGTTTTGTTGATGGCGATCATGGCAATGATCTGAACCTTTTCTTCCCCCCATTTGACAGGCTTGTCATTAATAATGAGGCAAATCCCGGTTCGGATGGCATCCATCTTCATTGAGTGGGGAACGGCCACATTGTTGTTGAACGCGGTCGAAGACATTTGCTCCCGTTCTAGCACGGAGTTGCAATAATCTTCTCGGACATACTGCCTATCATAAAGCCTCTGTGACATGAACTTGATATAGTCTTCGTCGCTGTCCAAGTAAATGTTTCTCAGGAACAAGTCCTCATGGATAAACATTTCGAAATAATTTTTAACGTTTAGAATCTTCTTCCGTTCGCTTAAATTAACGATCAGCTTCTGAATTTGATCGCAATCGTCCCTCGTGATGAATGGATGCACGAACAAGGTCGTAATTTGTGACGACTTGCCGGGAAGAGTCGTAAGAATGAATTCGATCTTGTTCGTTTGATTCAGGTTATCGATCTCCGAAGCGACTTCTATAATCTCGATGGCATCCTTGAAACTCGCTTCGATTTTTTGAACCAGGCTCAACTGCATCCCATAGTAATTAGGGCAGACAACGGCGCAAAGTATTTTGGTTTCCAACTCTTTTTTGCGTTCGAAGAAAGAGCCGATATGAAATGAGATATAAGCGATCTCGTCCTCCACGATCGAGATATTCTCTAATTTCTGCATTTCATTCGAGATAAAGACGGAAATCTCATGGATCAAGGGGTACGTGTCTTTGAAGTTACCCGTCAACGGATTCCTTGACCACTGCTTATTTCTCGCCCGGAACACCAAATTGCGGATATGAAGCGTGAACTTGACGATGAATTCATCTTCGGAGAGATCGATAAAATAGGATTCATGTACCTTCTCCAGCAGCGTCTGGACCAGCTCAATATAATGCTTGTCCACAAAGTCGGTTAACGTCTCCGCAGACAGTGTTTGATAATTCAATAGCGTCGTTTTGCTTGAGAGCAGGAGCATCAGGTAATACAGTTCGGCTTCGTTAAAGAAGATCGAATACTCGGCTCCGATGCTGTTCGCGATATCGATGGCGGCTTGCATCTCCAAGTTACTTTTTAAGCTTATGGTCTGCGATGGGTGTTCAATCGACTTGTTGATTCGGATCCGATCCATGGTAATAACCAGATGCAACAGGATGCTGTTGATGGTGTACTCGTTAATTAAGAGATTGTACTTCTCCAGAATTCCCGTAATGATGAGTTTGATTCTGGCAATGTCATACCCCTCGAAGATCTCCTGAACTTTAACCGTGCTTAGAAAATGCGGCGAAGCCTCTTGGGTGATAATATGGCTCATGAGCTTGCGTTTCTCCGATTCTTCTCCCACTAGGACCAGCCGGTTCCCTTTGCGTTTCACTTTTAACAGAAGGGGGCCCATCTGATTATTGGCTACGATGACATCATTTTCTATGGTGGATGTACTCACGAAGATTTTCTCGCTCAAGTCGAAAATATCGAGTCCATCGGAATTAACAATCAACTCCTTAAGAATCATGTTCATTCGTTTGGACGGAGTATCGGGAGATGAAATCGCAGCGGTCGTATTCCGATTCTCTTGCGTCATTAATTTATAACCATTCGGAGTGGAAGCAATAATGGGCGACTCGCTATTGATCGTGTTTACGTAATTACGGATAGTACGGGTTGAGACTTTGAAATAGTTGGCTAAGGTAGAAGCCGTTATCCAGTCGTTCTGGGCCTCCAGGTAGTTGAGAAATGCAGTGAGTTTAGAACTCTTCACCCATAACCCTCCTTTATCATTCTTATATGTAGTATAAGGCAGAGCGAAAAGATGTCGGGTCTTAGAACTTTCCTACCCTTAGGAAAGTTTTTTGTGTTTGATGGACATTCCTTATAAGGATAACCCGTATGTGGTAAAATCCATTCCTCAAGTTTCCTAGGGGTAGGAAAGTTTATTGTTGGAATCGTTTTTTTGAACATGGCATACTGAGCATGTAATCTAAAGGAGGTTAAACACCATGACCAAGAAAGTATTGTTGATTTGCGGAGCGGGCGCGTCATCCGGTTTTATGGCGGCAGCTGCGCGGAAGGCCATTAAAAATTCGGGCGAAGATATGGAGTTCAAGGCCAGAAGCGAATCGGAGATGACCGAGAACTTGAGCAGCGTCGATCTTCTACTGGTGGCACCGCACTTGAAGTACATGATTGACGGAGTCAAAGGCGTATGTGAAGCGGCGGGCGTTAAATACGGCATCATCCCGCAGAGAGTGTATGGATCGTTGGATGGTAAAGGCTTGATCGGCGTCGCCAAAGAATTATTGGAAGGCGGGAAGTAAGAATGGAAAAAGTAACACTTGAGGAACTCGCGGTTGTATCGATGAACGTGATTCTACATGCCGGGCACGCGCGGGATTTCGTATTCCAGGCTGTAGATAAAGCATCTGCAGGGGAGTTTGAAGAAGCCGATAAGCTCATGGACGAGGCGAATAGCGAGATTGTTATCGCCCATAAGGCCCAAACGAAGACGTTGCAGAAAGAAGCTGACGGGATCGAGTTTCCCTTCTCGCCGTTGTTCGCCCATGCCCAAGATACCATGATGACCGTGAAATCCGAGATTAATACCTTAAAGGAGATCATTAAGCTATACAAGACGATCCGGGGGAGCAAATAGGATGGATAAATTCATTGCATGGATGACAGATGTTTTTGCGCCAAAGATAAATGCCCTTGCTAGGAATCCATGGGTTTCGTCTGTCCAAACCGCAATGTTGGCGGCTATGCCAATGGTTTTAATCGGTTCCTTTGCTACAATATTGTCTATTGTTAAAGATTATTGGAAGGGCTTTCCTGACTTTTCATTACTCAGTACATTTTCATTTGGACTATTCTCATTATTCTTAGCTTATTTGATTCCAGAGGCCATCATGAACAATAAAGGCCATAAGCAAGTATCCAAACAAGCTGGGCTTGCCGGGTTGGCCTTCTTCCTCATTCTGATATTCCCAACAATTACGGAGGATGGTCGGATTAGCTTTGATTTAAATACTTTTGGAACGGCGGGAATGATTGCCGCGCTGATTGCAGGGCTGTTCGTTGGAATAATTATGAACTTGTTCTCCAAATGGAAATTCATTGGTGAGGATTCTGCCATTCCAGACTTTGTTGCTGTTTGGTTTAACACATTAATTCCGATTACTCTGATTTTATTAACTGGTTGGATCTTTTCATTTGAATTGCAAATCAACTTATATCATGTTGTAAATTCGGCTATTTCACCCTTAATCAATCTTGGACAAGGCTTCTGGGGTTTTGTAATCATTAGCTTCCTTGCCTATGGGTTTCTATATACCTTTGGCATTTCCAGCTGGGTTTTATACCCGGTTGAAGTTGCTATTGCTCTACCAGCTATTGGAGCAAACCAGGCAAACTTTGAGGCAGGCAAAGCCGTAACCAATATCTTTACGGCTGAGGCAATTGATTTATTTCTTATCGGCGGTGGCGGTGCAACATTATCACTCGTTATCATGTTGGCATTTTTGGCTAAATCACAAAGATTAAGAATGATAGGGAAAGCATCTCTTATTCCCGGGATATTTAATATTAACGAACCAGTCGTGTTTGGTGCCCCAATTGCTTTTAACCCGATTTTGATGATCCCAATGTGGATTAACGGATTATTAGGGCCTATTTTAACCTGGGTTGTCATCAAAATTGGTCTCGTACCTATTCCACATAAACCATTCCAACTTTGGTACTTGCCTACACCAATACAAAGTTGGATTATTACGGAATCAGTACGCGGAACGATTCTCTTTGTAGTATTGTTTGTCATTTCATGGATGATATACTATCCGTTTTTCAAGATTTATGACAAACAAGCAGTTCAGCAAGATGCTGAATTAGCAGAGGAAGGAGAGTAACTCATATGAGACAAAATGAATTTACCGGTTTTCCAAAAGATTTTCTGTGGGGCGGGGCCATTGCTGCCAACCAGGCGGAAGGCGCCTATAGCGAGAACGGAAAAGGCTTAAGTGTGGCAGATATTAATGAATTTCATGCAGATATTCCAATCCAGAAAAAGTCAAACAAAGAAATCAGTACCCAATTCATTGAGGATGCCCTTAACAGTACTGGTCGCGTTTTTCCTAAAAAATGGGGGATCGATTTTTACCATACCTATAAAGAGGATTTGAAACTATTAGCAGGAATGGGTCTGAAAACATTTAGGACTTCAATAGCTTGGTCACGCATCTTTCCGAATGGAGACGAAGTAGAACCGAATGAAGCAGGTCTACAGTTCTATGATGACTTAATTGACGAAATCATTAAAAACGGTATGGTACCGATGATTACTATCTCACATTATGAAATGCCGTTACATTTAACAACAGCCTATAATGGCTGGTATTCTCGCGAATTGATCGATTTATTTACCCGCTTTTGTAAAGTTTTATTCGATCGTTACCACGAAAAGGTGAAGCTTTGGATTATCATTAATCAAATAAACCTTATTATTCATGAGTCATTTAATCACTTAGGGATTGCCGAAGATAAAGTTGATAACATTCTTGAAGCGAAATATCAAGGAGTTCACAATGAAATGGTTGCTTGCGGTCACGCGACAAAATACGCTCATGACAACTATCACGACTTACAAATCGGCATGATGTTATATGGAAGTCTTGCTTATCCAGCAACTGCAAAACCAGAGGATGTATTCGCTACCGTTCGCTATAATCAAATGGAATATTTCTTTGCTGATGTATTGATGCGTGGCTACTATCCCGGTTATGCCTTCAGATTTTTTAACGATAACAGCATTAACATTGATTTTGGTGAAGGCGACGAAGAAGCGCTGAAAAATACGGCCGACTTTATGTCCTTCTCCTACTACAATACAACCGTTTGCGACGCAGAAAGTTATGCAAACGGTTATGAAAGCTATCGTAATCCACTATTGGATGCAAACCCTTGGGGCTGGAGTATCGATCCAATCGGATTAAGAACATACCTTAACCTATATTACGATCGTTATCAATGTCCAATCTACATCACAGAGAATGGCGTTGGATATTATGACAAGATGGAAAATGGAAAAATTCACGATTCTTACCGGATTGACTACCTTCGCGCACACATTGAGCAAATGAAAGAAGCAATCAATGACGGTGTTGACTTACGCGGATACTATACCTGGGGACCAATAGATATTATCAGTTGTTCGTCAAGCGAAATGTCTAAACGTTATGGCTTTATCTATGTGGATCAAGATGATTATGGCAATGGCAGCAAGAAACGGCTCTTGAAGGACAGCTATAAATGGTACAAAAAAGTCATTGAGACAAATGGAGAAGATTTGAAGTAAATACTGAGACTTACTTAAATCAAAGAGAAGTTTTGATCAGTACAAATAGAGTCTTTAGAAATAGGAGAGAATTTCCATGCAAAGAACCTACAAGATTACCAACGAAGACGGCATTCATGCGCGTCCCGCCACAGCGTTGGTCAATACAGCTACTAAATTCAAAAATGCTGATGTGTTTGTTGAAGCGAAGGGTAAGAAAATTACTCTGAAATCGATTCTGGGAGTACTATCCCTGGGTCTTGAACCCGGCGACACGTTGACCTTGATTACTGAAGGCGGAGAAGCTTCTGAAGCACTGGTTGCAATGCAGGAAGTGATGGTTAAGGAAGGGCTGGGCGAGGTTCATGAATAAACTCGCAGGAATCGCGGCCTCCGCCGGCATTGCTGTGGCTCGCGCATTTATCCTGGAGCCTCCGAATTATACCATCACGAAGACATCCGTCAGCGATGCGAACGCCGAAATTGACAAACTGGATGCCGCCCTTGAGAAATCGAAAGAAGAGCTACAGCGTATCAAAGAACGTATGCTGCAAGAGCTCGGTGAGAAAAAGGCAGAGATTTTCGAATCCCACCTGCTAATTCTTGAAGATCCGGAGCTGATCGGCCCTGTGAAGGATAAAATCCGCGAAGAGGCTGTCAAAGCAGATTACGCCCTGCAGGAAGTGGCCACCCAGTTCATTGCCATGTTCGAGAACATGAAAAGCGCCTACCTGCAGGAACGCGCCTCGGATATGCGTGATGTTACCAAACGTGTATTGAATCATTTGTTAGGTATCACCTATGTGAGTCCGGCTGAGATCAACGAGGAAGTAATCGTCATCGCCGAGGACCTGACACCTTCGGATACAGCGCAATTGAACCGTGAATTTGTTAAGGGTTTCACGACAAAAATCGGCGGCCGCACTTCGCATTCGGCGATTATGGCCAGATCGCTGGAAATTCCGGCGGTAGTCGGCACCAAAAATGTGATGTCTGAGGTCAAAGCCGGAGATCTTGTAATTGTGGACGGACTGAGCGGAGACGTTCTGGTGAATCCGGGTGAAGCTGTGGTTGCCGAATACACCCGCAAGCAGGAAGCGTACAATCTGCAGATTGCTGAATGGCGGAAGCTTCGTGAGGAGCCTACGGTATCCGCTGACGGCAAGCATGTCGAGCTCGCGGCCAATATCGGTACGCCGAATGATGTAACAGGCGTCATCGAGAATGGCAGCGAAGGCGTAGGCCTCTACCGTACCGAGTTCCTCTACATGGGCCGCGATAAGCTGCCGTCTGAGGAAATCCAATATAATGCCTACCGCACAGTGCTTGAGAATATGAACGGTAAACCGGTAGTCGTTCGCACCCTGGATATCGGCGGCGACAAGGAGCTGCCTTATCTGGAGCTTCCGAAGGAAATGAATCCATTTCTCGGCTTCCGTGCAATACGTCTGTGCCTGGATCGCCAGGATATCTTCCGTGCACAGCTTCGTGCCTTGCTGAGAGCCAGTGTTCATGGCGATCTCCGCATTATGTTCCCAATGATTGCCACCCTTGGTGAATTCCGTGCAGCCCGCGATTTGTTGCTGGAAGAGAAGGCGAAGCTGCGTGAAGAAGGCAAGGAAGTATCGGATCACATTCAGCTCGGGATCATGGTAGAGATTCCTTCTACTGCCGTGCTGGCAGACCAATTTGCGAAGGAAGTTGATTTCTTCAGTATTGGCACGAACGACCTGATTCAATATACAATGGCTGCCGACCGTATGAACGAACAGGTATCGTACCTGTACCAGCCATACAATCCGGCAATCCTGCGTTTAATTAAAAACGTAATTGACGCAGCGCACGCAGAGGGCAAATGGGCCGGCATGTGCGGCGAGATGGCCAGTGACGCTACCGCGATTCCGCTGCTGCTGGGCCTGGGGCTTGACGAGTTCAGCATGAGTGCGACCTCGATTCTGCCAGCGCGCAGCCAGATTGCGAAACTGTCGGCCGCTGAGATGAAGGAGTTGGCCGCGAAGGCACTCCAGCTTGGCACCGCCGAGGAAGTCGCTGCGCTAGTACAAAGCATCGCGCAGTAAAGCTTGGCCGAGTCTTTTCTGATCAAATTTTGTTACCGCAGGTTCACTTTCCGACTACTTTTGCCAGTTCCCCAGTAGGGAGCTGGCTTTTTTGTGCTATATTAAGATTTCGAGAATTGGGTGCCAATATGCATGTCACTCAAGAAAATCAGGAATGTTTTCCTCTAAATTAGAGTAAGTATAAACTCGACTTATCAGTTGTGTTACATTGGGTATTGTGACTACCAGCGGTATTCCCGGAGCTACTAATTTGTTAGTTCCACACATTGCTGCCATTCGGTCAGCTTTAGCATGATTGATTAGCGCCTCCACGTACGGCCACGGCTGATCTACGATTGATTCCCGGTATCGGCCCGGTATATCCGCCAGCTCCAATTGCCTCTGGGCTTTTCTGAACACATAATCTAGATTCTCGCCTTGCTTAATTGTTCCGTCTTGCTCCAAATGCTTAATCGGTATCCATACATTTTGAATGGTTTCACCCAGCTTATAGCGTTTGGCTTTGTAGTCGGTATAATTCAGCTTAATCAACTGAAGTACGATTCCTTTATACCGCTGAATGCCATAATTCATAATTTTCCTCCTCATCGTAATCTCTTTATCCGCACCCGCAGTCCTTCCAACGGAATCTGTCCATAATTCACGAAGTAGTAGTCGCGCCCACTATGCTCGATACGGGATTTCACCCAGCATTTCTCTCCACCATCCTCAAACAGAAATTCAATAGTCGCTCCAGAAGTAAATTCAAAGCCATTCAGCGAGTATCGGCCATTGTTCCCCTTTTTCAAGCGACCTTCATCAGCAACCTCAGCAAAGGCCCGTTCCAGTATCCAAACGATGTCCTCCAGCTTATCCTCTGCTTTGACATACACCCCACGCTGGTACATAGATTCAGGATCGCCGGAGTTGTAATGCCCCGACCAATCCTGTTCGACATCCTTAATCATGCGAGCGACTTTCTTCATTTGAGGCAGCAATCTTTGCAGTTCAGCTTTGATTTGCTCAGGTTTACTCATATCCATCTATCCCTTCCTTTTCTTCAGCTTTTGTATGGTCAGATGCCCAATTTCAGACGCGCTCATCACCGGCTTACTCGCTGCTTCTTCTAACGTCCATCCCCGGCTAACACGGCTACGAAACGTACTATAGGAGATCCCCTGCCGAGCGACCTGTTCCAATATTTCAGCAGGATACTTCCCCCGTTGTTCGCGGGCTTTACAAGCCTGTTCCTGTCGATTAGCAAGCATTGTTGTTGCTGCTTCCTCCTGCCTCCAACCCAATTGATTCACACGGTAGATGAACGTGGAGTAGCAAATTCCATTTCGTTCGGCTAATTCTACCCACCGCTGCTCTACTCTGTTCTTGGGCTGAGGGGGAGTAGTAATGGCTCTCTCCTTCGACCAAGCTAATGTACGAATTCGCTTTTCAAGCAAAGCAGGTTCAATCCCTACCTCTTTCGCCATTTGGTAATCCTTTGGAGCAATATAAAATTCATCCCATAATCCCCCATCCCCCTCATTTTAAAAAAAATGGCAACCACCGCAGGGGTAGTTGCCATTCGTTGAATATGATTTCAGTTCTTTTTCCAAGTAAAATTCATTATGCTGTTTATGAAATTGAGATCCTTGAAAAAAACCTTGCTGATAAATTAAAGGTATCTATAAAGGACTCAACAAAAAAGAAAGAAGCTGTAAAATATCATTCTTTAAGTGAATTAAACAAACTTCTTGATTTTATGAAAGAATACAAACACCAACGATTTGAAGGCTATCCTATATACTACACTCTCATGTATTTTCTGAGCCGGTCTGGGCTACGGATTAGCGAAGCACTAGCATTGAGGTGGTCAGATTTAAAAGGAGATAAAATAACAATCGAAAGACAAACCAGGAGAGATAATAACAATGCCCTGAAAGTGACTACCCTTAAAAATACATCTTCCTATCGTACAATTCGATTAGAAAAGGATGCGATAGAGGTTTTGGAGAAATTTAAAACGATTCAAGATAACCTTATACTGAATAGTCTAACATTCCATCAAAACAAAGACGGGATCATTTTCCAAAACTATCTTGGCAATTACTTAACTCCTTCGACTGTGCGTGAGTCAATTGAAAAATACTGCACTAAAGCAGGGGTTGAATATAAGGGGACACATGGATTCCGGCATACTCATGCGGTTTTGCTTCTTGAGTCTGGAGCAAGTCTTCTGTTTGTATCCAAGCGGCTGGGTCACAAAACAATAAAAACCACAGCTGACATATCTTTCGATAACTCAAAAAATAGAAGAAGACGAACTTGAAAAGTTCGCCTCCTACACTAAAAGAGAAATTGAATCGGCACAAAATCGGCACGACCTTTTAATTTCCTCGCAATAAACCCCCAAAAAGGCTGATATATCAAGCTTTTCAGAAGGTTATCCTATACTGCCTTCCATCTCGAACTTGATGAGGCGGTTCATTTCTACCGCATACTCCATCGGCAGTTCTTTGGTGAATGGCTCGATAAAGCCCATGATGATCATCTGAGTCGCTTCGGCTTCGGTAAGGCCGCGGCTCATCAGGTAGAACAACTGCTCTTCGGAGACCTTGGAGACGGTCGCTTCATGCTCAAGCACGATATTGTCGTTCATGATCTCATTGTAAGGAATGGTGTCCGAAGTGGACAGGTTATCCAGAATGAGCGTATCGCATTTGATGTTGGATTTCGCACCTTCCGCCTTACGGCCGAAGGAAGCAAGCCCACGGTACGTTACTTTACCGCCGTGCTTGCTGATCGACTTGGAGACGATCGTCGAAGTGGTGTCCGGCGCCAAGTGAATCATTTTGGCCCCCGCATCCTGGTGCTGGTCTTTGCCTGCAACCGCGATGGACAATACAGACCCTTTGGCTCCGCGGCCTTTGAGCACCACCGCAGGATATTTCATGGTCAGCTTGGAACCGATGTTGCCATCAACCCATTCCATCGTAGCGTTCTCTTCGGCAACAGCACGTTTGGTAACCAGGTTATAGATGTTCGGTGCCCAGTTCTGAATGGTTGTGTAACGAACACGGGCGTTCTTCATACACAGGATTTCAACCACCGCACTGTGCAGAGAGTTCGTGCTGTAGATTGGAGCAGTACAGCCCTCTACATAATGCACGAAGCTGTCTTCATCGGCAAGAATCAGGGTACGCTCGAATTGGCCCATGTTCTCGGAGTTAATACGGAAGTAGGCCTGCAGAGGCACTTCGCATTTCACGCCTTTAGGAACATAAATGAAGCTGCCGCCCGACCATACTGCGCTGTTCAGTGCCGCAAACTTGTTATCCGCAGGCGGGATAATGGTGCCGAAGAACTTCTTGAACAATTCCGGGTGCTCACGCAGCGCAGTGTCGGTGTCGGTAAAGATTACACCTTGATCCTCAAGATCCTTCTGCATGCTGTGATAGACAACCTCAGATTCGTACTGTGCCGAAACGCCGGCAAGGAACTTCTGTTCCGCTTCCGGGATACCCAGCTTGTCGAAGGTCTCTTTAATCTCGGAAGGCACTTCCTCCCAAGTCTTTCCTTGTTTCTCCGATGGTCTTACATAGTACTGGATATCGTCAAAATCCAGCTCATCGAGATTGCCGCCCCATTTAGGCATCGGCATTTTGTAGAATTGCTCCAGAGCTTTCAGACGGAATTCCAGCATCCACTCAGGTTCGTTCTTGATGGCGGAGATTTCTTTAACAATTTCGGCCGTAAGTCCCTTACCAGACTGGAATATCGACTTATGCTCGTCACGGAACCCATATTGGTACTCTTCCATATCAGGCGCTTTCTTAGCCATGGTGTCAGCCTCCTTGTTTTTAATGTTGCTGATGATGCTCTTCTTCCACGTCTATGCCTTTGCGCAGCGCGTTCCATGCGAGTGTCGCACATTTGATCCGCGCCGGAAATTTATTAACACCGGAAAGGGCTTCGATATCTTCGTAGTCTTCAAAATCCACTGCTTCCCCCTTCATCAGGGAGGAGAAACGGTCTGCCAGCTCAAGCGCATGCTCTACGGTCTGGCCTTTGACCGCTTCCGTCATCATGGAAGCCGACGACATGCTGATCGAGCAGCCTTCGCCGGAATAACGGGCGTCCTTCACGACGCCATCCTCCACCTTAAGCTGAAGCGTAATGCGGTCGCCGCAGGTAGGGTTGTTCAGCTCGATTTTCAGGGCGTCATCTGCAAAAGAACCACGGTTCCGGGGATTTTTATAATGATCCATAATTACGCGTCTATACAAGTCATCCAAGTTCATAGGCGAAATACTCCTTTGCCTTGATTAAGGCTTGGACCAGCGCATCTACATCCTGTTCCGAGTTGTACAGGTAGAAGCTGGCCCGGGCCGTCGAACTGACCTCCAACCAGCGCATGAGCGGCTGGCAGCAGTGATGCCCGGCGCGGACAGCCACACCTTCGGCATCCAGCACCGTAGCCACATCATGAGGATGAACATCCCCCAGATTGAAGGTAACCACACCGACTTCACGGTTTCTCGGACCATAAATCGTCAGGCCATCTACCTCCGAGAGGCGCTCCTCAGCATAAGCTGCAAGCTCCATCTCATGGCGGTGGATTTCATCCAGCCCGATCTCCTGCAGGAAATCAACCGCGGCTCCGAGGCCGACCGCACCGGCAATAATAGGCGTGCCGCCTTCAAACTTCCAGGGAAGTTCCTTCCAGGTGGAATCATAAAGGCCGACGTCGTCGATCATTTCACCGCCGAACTCCACCGGCTCCATAGCTTCCAGCAAGGCCTTCTTGCCGTACAGGGCTCCTATGCCGGTAGGCGCGAGCATCTTGTGGCCGGACAGTGCGTAGAAATCGCAGTCCAGATCCTGAACATCCACCTTCATATGAGGGGTGCTCTGCGCTCCGTCCACAACGATTACAGCGCCGTGGCGGTGAGCGATAGCCGCCAGCTCTTTAACCGGATGGGCAACGCCCATTACATTGGAGACATACGCGATGGCGACGATCTTGGTCTTATCCGTAATCGTCTGCTCGGCATCCTCAAGCGTAATGTTCCCGTCCTTCTGCAGAGGAATGAATTTCAGGGTTGCCCCCGTCTTCTTCGCCAGCTGCTGCCAAGGAATGAAGTTGCTGTGATGCTCCATCTGGGTGATGACAATCTCGTCACCTACACCAACGTTGGCCGGGCCGTAAGATGAAGCTACAATATTCAGAGCCGTTGTTGTGCCACGGGTAAAAATAATCTCCTTCGTGCTCCGGGCATTAAGGAATTTGGCCAGCTTCTCGCGGGCTCCCTCATAAGCATCCGTAGCCCGGCTGCCCAATGTATGGACACCGCGGTGCACGTTGGAGTTATCCCATTCATAATAGGACTTTACGGCTTCTATGACCTGGCGCGGCTTCTGTGAGGTTGCCGCACTGTCCAGGTACACCAAAGGATGCCCATTGATTTTCTGGTTCAGTATGGGAAATTGCTCCCGGATAGCGCTGCTAATCATTGGCCTAACTTCCTTTCCACAAGAGATTGGAGCTGATTGCGCAGTCCCTCCAGTGGAATTTGCGACACTACAGGAGCAAGGAAGCCGTATATGATCAGTGTTTCTGCATCATGCCGTGAAATTCCGCGGGACATCAGGTAGTACACCTGCTCGAAATTGACCTGTCCTACGGAAGCGGCATGGCCTGCTGTTACATCGTCTTCGTCTATGAGCAGGATCGGATTCGCGTCTCCACGCGCTTTTGGACTCAGCATCAGAACTTTTTCGGTCTGCTGTCCATCGGCCCGGGTTGCGCCCTTCTCGATCTTCGTGATTCCGTTAATAATGGAGGTTGCCGCATCGCGCATCACCGCACGGGTGATCATGTCACTCGGTGTGTTTTTGCCGAAATGCTGGGCCTGAGTGGTATAGCTGAGCTTCTGGGAGCCTGATCCCACGGCAATGACTTTGGCATCAGAGCTTGCTCCATTGCCCTTCAGCACCGACTTGGTATCGCTGGCTGTATCGCCATAGTTCATCTCGCCGACAATCCATTCGATGGTTCCGTCATTCTCAACAACCGCGCGCCGGTATGTCACGTCCGTCGTATCCTCACCTAACTGATGTACAGTGGCATAACGGACCTTGGCCCCTGCGCCTACGAACACCTCAACTGCACCATTGTGCAATCCGGCTTCGGTTTTGTCCGACACATAATTGTCGACATAAGTAACTGAGCTGTTAGCTTCGGCAACAATCAGAATATGCGGAACAAAAGCCGCTTCGGCATCATCCGTTAGCAGCACCGCCTGCAGCGGGGTCTCAATAACAACGTTCTTCGGAACATAGAGGAACACTCCCCCGTTCCAAAGCGCCGCATGCAGCGCAGCTATAGAGTGCTCATCAGGCAGTACCGCCTTGTGCAGATAGCGCTGCACCAGATCGCCGTGCTCTTTGACAGCAGTCTGCAAATCGGTGAAAATAACGCCCTGTGCGGCCAGCTCCGGTGCAAGGCGGACATATACGGCGCTGGAGTTGCGCTGAATAATCAGGCTGCCTTCCTCCTGGTCCTTGATCAGTGCCGCAACGGAAGCAGGGGCTTCACTAAGTGCTGTGATGGCCTGGCCTGCTTTGTAGCTTCCATAGGTGTTCACGTTCCAGCGGTCAATCCGGGTCTTCTCCAGTTTCGGCAGTGCTAAGCCAGCGGCCAGCTCCAGTGCCTTCAATCGGCTGTCCTTCAGCCAGACCGGCTCGCCGCTGCTCTGCGACAATTCGCCTAGCAGCTGTGCATCCACCGGAAGAATGGTTTGCGTCGTCATAAGTGGTTTCCTCCTTCCTGGCGTCTCTTAAGCTTCCTGCCCTACAGTTTCATCTTCAATGCCGAGTTCTTCCTTCACCCATTCATAACCTTCTGCTTCCAGACGTTCGGCCAGCTCAGGACCGCCGGATTTTACAATCCGTCCCTGCATCATGACATGTACAAAATCCGGCTTAATGTAATTCAAGAGGCGCTGATAGTGGGTAATCACCAAAAAGCCGCGTTCCGGGCTGCGCATCGAGTTGACGCCTTCAGCGACAATTTTCAGCGCATCAATATCCAGGCCGGAGTCAATTTCGTCCAGAATAACGATCTTCGGATCCAGCATCATCATTTGAAGAATTTCGTTGCGTTTCTTTTCACCGCCGGAGAAACCTTCGTTCAGATAACGGTGGAGAAACTCAGGGTTCATATCCAGTTCTTTCATTTTTGCTTCCATTTGACGGATAAAGCGGATCAAGGAAATCTCGCTTCCTTCTTCGCGGCGGGAATTAATTGCACTGCGCAGGAAGTCGGAGTTCGTGACACCGCTGATTTCACTCGGATACTGCATAGCCAGAAAAAGACCGGCGCGTGCGCGTTCGTCAACAGCCATCTCCAGCAGGTCCTCGCCTTCAAGAACGGCTGTGCCCTCGGTAACCTCGTACTTGGGATGGCCCATCAGAGCCGAAGCCAGGGTACTTTTACCGGTACCGTTCGGTCCCATGATGGCGTGAATTTCGCCGCCCTTCATTTGAAGGTTGATGCCCTTCAGAATTTCTTTTCCTTCAATTGTTGCTTTCAGTCCTTCAATGACAAATTCTGCTGCCATAATAATGTTCCCCCCATTGTTCGATTTGCGAAATCAGAAAGCTGTATTGAAACAGGAAATCCCTGATGCCAACAAAATTAGATTTTATATCATATTATAATAATTATAAAGTGTAATGCAGTGATTATCAATGATTCTCACTAATTTTATTACAAACCAATTTTTTTTACAAACATGTATTTTCAATTTCAGTTTTCATGACAGACAACATGCAAAAAATAAAGCCCCCGTACAGGAGGCTCTACTCTTTTTGTGATCTGTGTTTATGCGCCAGAAAGGGATCAGCCCAGGAAAGAACGCAGCATCCATTGATTTTTCTCCAAATCGCTGCGGATTTTGATGAACAGATCGGCGGTTGGCTGATCGCTCACCTGCTCGGCCAGCTCAATGCCTTCTGTAAGTTCTTCGGCCACAGTGGCGAAGTCCTCAATCAGCGTCTGCACCATGCCACGGGTATCTTCCTTGCCTGTCGCTTCCTGAATGGTCGCGAGTTCAAGATATTCTTTCATAGTTGCTGCAGGACTGCCCTTGATGCTCAGCAGACGTTCAGCCACCTCGTCCATTTTGAGGGTAACATCATCATAGAGTTCTTCGAATTTTACATGGAGGGAAAAGAATTGCTCGCCCTTTACATACCAGTGATAATTATGAAGTTTGACGTACAGCACATTCAGGTTGGCAACCTCACGGTTGAGTACTTGTTCGAGTGAAGTGGTGTTGACTTTGTTCGATGCTTTAGCCATTGTATAATCCCTTCCTTATCCATAATTTAGCCGGCTGCCTGTCCATGGTCCGGCAGTGCAGTTGTCTATACTGAATTTACCCTTCCGCACAGAAGACGAAACAAGAAATATCCTCGCCGCGCACCGCCTGAACGCTCGACGTCCCCCTAATCGAAAGCTACAGTATAGGATGAGCCAACCCCGCCCGCCTTATCCCTGTTCCCGGTAAAACAGCCTTCGCCTGGCTTAGGCGGCACAACAAAAAGAGGCCCACAGGCCTCGCTTGATGATCACACAATGATAGGCATCAGCCTTACAGCATGAGGAGCAGGGCCTCCGCACCGGTCATCCCGGGTACAATCCCCAGCTTCTCTGCCTCTATAGTTACAGACTCCAGAGGAGCAGCCAAAAGCTGCGGCAATGTTCTCACCCCAACTGCCCGGGCTGCTATAATTCCCCGGTCGCTTAGCGTTTCGTTAAGAAGGCCCACATCGAGCGCTCCGCACATAATATAACCTCTGCTAGTGCTGATGGACAGCAGCGTAGTTTTGGGAAGCTTCACCTCAACACCAACCAGCATATGCTCACCTACGGCAACAGGCTCCATTGTAACCACTTTGCACTACCTCCTTTTTCCTGATCCTCCATCACGATGTATGTGTATGCTTTTATCAGGAACAGCGTGTGGACGATGGACCTATATCCCCTGTAAAATTCAGGGCCAATAGTCCTTGTTTTTTCAATGGCGAGGTATATGCTTATTGTTTAATTAATGGTATAGTTTATATACTTTAAAAATTGTATTTTTAGATAGTGTCTACTGACAAAGCTGGGGGATTTATGGACAAGAAACTACAACACACGGACGGCAATTATTTATTTAACGTCGACATCCTGATTAATGCCCGTACCAACCCGC
>RCUU01000516.1_pt1 | contig 20950 bp, 12 predicted proteins | sample 2166211 | NCBI WGS metagenome assembly RCUU01 (sample SAMN09932620, study PRJNA488358) | compost metagenome | feature: garden; material: soil; isolation source: compost soil in phenylacetic acid-enriched culture | place: Germany: Experimental Botanical Garden Goettingen | collected 2016-01-27
CGAGCACGCCGACCACCTGGAAGGGGACGTTTTCGATCAGGATGTACTGGCCGATCGGGTTGGCCACGTCCTTGAGCAATTTGGTCCGCACCTTGTGCCCGATCACCGCGACCGCCGCGGCGTTCTGTTCATCGGCGTGGGTGAAGTAGCTGCCTTCGACCACCGGCCAGTTGAAAATCGCCGGGAAGTTGGTGTCGTTGCCGCCGACGTAGCTCATGTGATCAAGGTTGCCAAAGCGCACCCCGGCCTCCTGGCCGTTGACCGGCATGATCCGCATCACCTGGGGCAAGCTGGCAATCGCGGCGACCTCATCGAGGGTGACGATGCCCATGGGCGTGCGCGGGTTGGGCGCCGAGCCGCTGAGGTAAATGATGTTGGAGCCGAACGCGCCCATCTGCGCCATCACCTGGCGCTTGCTGCCTTCGCCCACGGCCAGCATCACCACCACCGAGGCGACGCCTATGATGATGCCGAGCAAGGTCAGCGCGGTGCGGAACTTGTTGATCCACATCACTCGCCACGCCGCATGCACGGCATCGACCAATTCGCCTTTCCAGGCGCCGGTGGCTTCGGCGCCTTCGCTCAGGCGCTTGCGCAAATCGACGGCTTGCAGGGCGCCGGGGTTGGCAGAGTTTTGCGCGGTGGGATTGTCCCGGGCGCTGTCGCTGATGATCTCGCCGTCGCGAATTTCAATGATGCGTTTGGCCCGGGCCGCCACTTCGCGGTCGTGGGTGATGAGGATCACCACGTGGCCCTGGCTCGCCAGCTCGTCGAGCAGCGCCATGACTTCCTTGCCGCTGTGGCTGTCGAGGGCGCCGGTGGGTTCGTCGGCGAGGATGATATGGCCGCCGTTCATCAACGCCCGGGCAATCGACACCCGTTGCTGCTGGCCGCCAGACAACTGGTGCGGGCGGTTGCCGGTGCGGCTGGCCAGGCCCAGGCGGCCGAGCAGGGCGCTGGCACGGGCGTGGCGTTCGTTGGCGGCGAGGCCGGCATAGATGGCCGGCATTTCGACGTTTTCCTGGGCCGAGCCCGAGGGGATCAGGTGGTAGCCCTGGAACACGAAACCGAAGGCTTCGCGGCGCAACCAGGCCAGTTCGTCGCGGCCCAAGTGGGCGACATCTTCACCGGCAAACAAATACTGGCCGCTGCTGGGGCGGTCGAGGCAGCCGAGGATGTTCATCAGGGTCGACTTGCCCGAGCCGGACGCGCCGACGATGGCGACGAACTCACCGGCATGAATCGACAGGCTGATGCCCCGGAGCACGTCCACTTGCGGGCTGTCGCCGCCGCCGTAGGACTTGCGGATATCCTGCAGGTCGATCAGTGGGGTTTCCATTCAACCCCCAGTGCCGGTTGGGCCGATCAACAGGTAATCGCCTTCGCTCAGCCCATCGAGAATCTCGACGTGCTGACGGTCGCTGATACCGGTGCGCACCTCACGGGACTCGACGTCGCCGTTCCTGGCCACCACCCGGGCTATCTGTTGTGCCCCCGCGCCGTCGCTGTACAAAGCGGCGATGGGGGCGGTCAGGATGTCCTTGGCGTGTTGCGAGACAAAGAACACCTGGGTCGTCATTTCCGCCATCAGGCTGTTGTCGCTGTTGTCGACATCCAGCAGCACGGTGTACAGCACCACACGGCCGCTGCCGCTCTTGCTGGTGCTGGCGGGGCTGCCACCGCCCTGGCCGGTTGGGTCCAGTGGTTTGGGCGGTACCGGCAGTACCTGGCGCACGGTGCTGGTCCAGCGTCGGGTGCCGCCGCTCAAGGTGGTGAAATAGGCCTGCATGCCGGGTTTGACATGGCCGATGTCGGCTTCCGAGACCTCTGCCCAGACCGTCATGGGCGACAGTTTGGCGATCCTCAGGATCAACGGCGTCTGCTGTTGGGCGTTGAGTGTCTGGCCTTCGCGGGCATCGAGGGCCACCACCGTGCCACTCATGGGCGCATAGATTCGCGTGTAGCCCAGTTCGGCTTCGTCGCTGCGCAGGCTAGCCTGGGCCTGGCGGATCTGTGCCTGGAACATGTCGATGCGGGCCTGGGTGGTGCGCAGCTCGGCTTCGGCGCTTTGCACGTCTTCTTCGCGGGTTGCGCCGCCGCTGGCCAGCTTGTGCTGGCGCTGCAGTTTCTGCCGGGCCAGGTCATGCAGGGCGCGTTGCTCCTGCAACTGGGCCTTGAGGGTCTCGATGGAATAGCGCCCGGCGTCGAGCTTGGCCTTCTGCGTGGAAGGGTCGATTTCCACCAACAGTTGCCCTTCCTTGACCGAGTCGCCGACTTCGACATGAATCTTGTGGATTTGCCCTGACGCCTGGGCGCCCACATCGACGTAGCGCCGGGGTTGCAGGGTTCCCAGGGCCGTCACGCTGCTCTCGATAGTGCCGCGAGTGACCTGCACCGTGGCGAATTTGTCGCGCCCAGGCGGCAGCAACTGCCAGGCGGCGACCGCGACGACAGGGATCAGGCAAAGCAGGACGAGCAGGGCACGTTTGGATTTGCGAGGGTGTTTCATGCAGGGTTCCGACCAGTGAAAATCGACCCTTGGCACCGCCATCACGCTGGAGGCGACGGCAGAGCAGACTGCCGGCGGCGCGACAATCGAGGGTAGCTGCCAGATAAACGAAGCTTCTTCGCGCGAATTTAAACCTTTCGGCGACCATGTTTATCCGGATGTTTCACGGTGTTGCACCCTATTTTCTTTAAATCCTGATGAGAATTATTTAAATTAACGCCCCTGCATTGCCATCAATTTGATGTTACTCATTTTCGTACAGCCGGAAGGCTCAAGGACAGGTGCGTTGTTTGCAGCCGGGAGTCATTTTGGAAAACTACTACCGCGAGCTGGTGAGCTTTCTCAGCGCCAGGCTGGGCAACCGCCAGGCGGCCGAAGATGTGGCGCATGACGCCTATGTCAGGGTGCTGGAGCGTTCCAGCGAAAAGCCCGTCGAGCAACCCCGGGCGTACCTGTATCGCACCGCGTTGAACCTGGTGATCGACGACCACCGGCGCAACCTGGTACGCCAGGCCGAGCCGCTGGAAGTGCTCGACAGCGAAGAAAAGGTGTTCGTTGCCTCACCCCAGGCTTCCCTCGATCATGGGCAACGCCTGGACATGCTGCAGCGGGCCCTGGCCGAATTGCCTGGCCCGTGCCGCGACTGTTTCATGCTGCGCAAGCTCGAAGGCTTGTCTCACCCGCAGATTGCCGAGCGACTGGGAATCTCCCGCGCCATGGTGGAAAAGCACATCGTCAACGCCATGAAACATTGCCGCGTGCGCCTGCGCCAGTGGGAGCAGGGCTGACCTGACTGCCTGCTGTATCGTTAAATTTTGCTTGCTCGTCCTCGTTCCTACTCAACAGACAGACCTGTCCTACGTATTTAAAGGATCCGGTCACCCCAGGCTTTCCCTCCCCACTGTTGAGGGGCTTATCCAGAGGACACTGGAAATGACACAGGCAATCGCTTCAGCCGCCGTTCACGATCTGATTGGCATTGGTTTCGGCCCTTCCAACCTGGCCCTGGCCATCGCGCTGCAAGAACATGGCCTGCGGCACGGCAAAATGGATGCGCTGTTCCTCGACAAACAGGCCGATTACCGCTGGCACGGCAACACCCTGGTGACCCAGAGCGAATTGCAGATTTCCTTCCTCAAGGACCTGGTGACGCTGCGCAACCCCACCAGCCCGTATTCGTTCGTCAATTACCTGAAAACCCATGGCCGGTTGGTGGATTTCATCAACCTGGGCACCTTTTACCCTTGCCGTATGGAATACAACGACTACCTGCGCTGGGTGGCCGGGCATTTTCAGGAGCAAAGCCGCTACGGCGAGGAGGTGCTGACCATCGAGCCGGTCCTGCACCACCAGCAGGTCGAGGCCTTGCGCGTCATTTCCCGTGGCGCCCAGGGTGAGCACATGGTGCGCACCACGCGTTCGGTGGTGGTCAGCGCCGGTGGCACGCCGCGCATACCGCAAGCGTTCAAGGCACTCAAGGGCGATGCCCGGGTGTTCCACCACTCCCAATACCTGGACCGCATGTCCCGCCAACCCTGTGTCAACGGCCAACCCATGCGCGTGGCGATCGTCGGTGCCGGGCAAAGCGCGGCCGAAGCTTTCATCGATTTGAACGACAGCTACCCCTCGGTACAGGTCGACTTGATCCTGCGTGGTTCGGCCTTGAAACCGGCGGACGACAGCCCGTTCGTGAACGAGGTGTTCTCACCGGAGTTCACCGACCTGATCTACGACCAGGACACCGCCGAACGCGAGCGCCTGATCAACGAGTACCAGAGCACCAACTATTCGGTGGTGGACATCGACCTGATCGAGCGTATCTACGGCATTTTCTACCGGCAGAAAGTCTCCGGCATTGCGCGCCACGCGTTTCGCAGCCTGAGCGCCGTGGAGAAGGCGGTGGCCAGCGAGGCCGGTGTGGAACTGGTCCTGCGCAGCATTGCCAACGGTGAAAGCAGCAGCCATCGCTACGACGCAGTCATCCTGGCCACCGGTTACGAACGGCAAATGCACCGCCAGTTGCTGGCGCCGTTGGCCGAATACCTGGGTGACTATCAGGTCAATCGCGACTATCGCCTGGTCACCGATGAGCGCTGCAAGGTCGGTATCTATATGCAGGGCTTCTGCCAGGCCAGCCATGGCCTGAGCGATACCTTGCTGTCGATTCTGCCGGTGCGGGCCAATGAAATTGCCTCGTCTCTGTACACCCACGCCAAGGGTGGCGCGCGCAATGTACTGCTGGCGACGGCCAGTTGAGAACGGCTTGCCTTGGACCCCAACGATTAATCCACCAGGAGTCAGCGTGATCATTTCCCGGCCCTTGCCCAGGTTCTGCCTTACTGCACTTTTCATCGGCCTGAGCCTGGGGGCGCAGGCGCGCAACCAGGCCGGGGACGCGAGCGCCGATATACGCCGCACCACCTTTGGCGTACCGCATATCCTGGCCGCCGACGAGCGCGGCCTGGGCTACGGCATTGGTTACGCCTACGCCCAGGACAACCTGTGCCTGCTGGCCAATGAAATCGTGACGGTCAACGGTGAGCGTTCGATGTTCTTCGGCCCCGAGCAGGTGACGGTGGAGCAGCGGGATAACCTGACCAGCGATGTGTTCTTCAACTGGCTCAATACCCCGGCCGCCGTGGCTGCCTTCTGGCAGGCGCAAACGCCGCAAGTCAAGCAACTGGTCGAAGGCTATGCCGCCGGTTACAACCGCTGGCTCAGCGAGCGCGGCACGGCGGCTTTGCCAGCCGAGTGCCAGGCTGCCTGGGTGCGCCCGATCACGGCGCAAGACCTGGTCAAGCTGACCCGGCGCCTGTTGGTGGAAGGCGGGGTTGGCCAATTCGCCGAAGCCCTGGTGGCTGCCGCGCCGCCACAAGCGGTCGCCCAGCGCAACCAGGGGCAGCCGTTTCAGCTGGCCGCCGAGCGCATGCAGCGCTTTGCCCTGGAACGCGGCAGCAATGGGGTCGCCATCGGTGCGGACCGTTCATTCAATGGCCGCGGCATGTTATTGGCCAACCCGCACTTCCCCTGGGTGGGCGGCATGCGTTTCTACCAGATGCATTTGACCATCCCTGGCAAGCTCGATGTGATGGGCGCCGCACTGCCGGGCTTGCCGGTCATCAACATCGGTTTCAGCCAGCACCTGACCTGGACCCACACCGTTGATACATCCAAGCATTTCACCCTGTATCGGCTGCAGCTCGATCCCAAGGACCCGACCCGCTATATGCTGGACGGCAAATCGGTGGCGATGAACAAGGACACCGTGAGCGTTCAGGTGCGCCAGCCCGATGGCAGCAGCAAGGCTGAAACAAGGCAGGTGTACAGCTCGGCCTTCGGGCCGGTGGTGCAATGGCCGGGCAAGCTGGACTGGAACCACGAGGTGGCCTTCAGCCTGCGCGATGCCAACCAGGACAATACCCGGGTGTTGCAACAGTGGTACGCAATGAACCTGGCCAACAATCTGAAGGCGTTCCAGGCATCGGTACACAAGATCCAGGGCATCCCGTGGGTCAATACCCTGGCGGCGGACGACCAGGGCCAGACCCTGTACATGAACCAGTCGGTGGTGCCATACGTGGATGCCGCCAAGCTCAAGCAGTGCAGTGATCCAAGCGCAGGCCTGGAGCTGATCGTGCTCGACGGCTCGCGCGGTGAATGTGCCTGGGATGTCGCGCCGGGCAGTGCGCAAAAAGGCATCTTCCCGGCCGACCAGCTGCCGCAACTGCGGCGGCGCGATTACGTGCAGAACTCCAACGATTCGGCGTGGCTGGTCAACCCGGCAGCGCCGCTGACCGGTTTCTCGCCGGTGATCAGCCGCGAGGGGTTGCCCTTGGGGCCGCGTGCGCGCTTTGCCCTGGACCGTCTGGCGCGGCTGCAAAAAGCCGGGCCGGTGCAGGCCCGGGATCTGCAACGGATGGTGATGGACGACCATGTGTACCTGGCCGACCAGGTGATGCCTGATCTGCTGCAGTTTTGCTCGGCAGGCCAGGGCAGCGATGCGCATGTACTGACGCCGGTCTGTGTCAGCCTCAAGGCGTGGGACCGCAGTGCCAACCTGCAAACCGGGTTGGGCCTGGTGCACTTCCAGAATGTAATGGATGCGCTGTTGGAGCATGAAGACATCTGGCGGGTGAAGTTTGACCCGGCCGACCCCTTGCACACACCGCGAGGCTTGAACATCAAGCAGCCAGAAGTGGCCGACGCCGTGCGCATGGCAATGCTGGCGTCAGCCGCAGGCACCGCGGAACAGGGGTTGGCGGCCAACAAGCGCTGGGGCGATATCCAGGTGTTCAACAATGGCAGCCAGAGCACGCCGATCCATGGCGGCCCCTCGGAGCTGGGCGTCTACAACGCGATCCAGAGCGTGGTGGGCGAGGGTGGCAAGCGCGAAGTGGTCAGCGGCAGCAGTTATTTGCAAGTGGTCACCTTCGATGGGGCCGGGCCCCAGGCGCTGGGGTTGCTGGCGTTTTCCCTGTCGAGCGATCCGCAGTCTGCACATTCGCGCGACCAGACCGAAGCGTTTTCCCGCAAGGAATGGGCGCTGCTGCCCTTCACCGAAGCGCAGATCAAGGCCGACGCCCATTATCGCCTGCAGGTGATCCATGAGGCAGACGCCGTGGTTTCCACAGACGAAAAACGTGTCAGCGCCAAGCCTTGAACTAGCGGACGGCCCGGTTCCTGGAAGAACCGGGCTCAGCCTTGCGGTGGGGTGCCTGGGGCGGAACTGATGACCGAGTTGCCATCGTTGTTTCGGGTCAGGCGAACCGGCAGCACCTTGGGCAAGGATGCGACCAGGTCCTGGATTTGCGCTGTGTCGTAGATGCCACCTAGACGAATCTGCCCGACCGCGCTGTTGGCCAGCAACACGGGCTTGTCCAGATAGCGATTGATCAAGGGCAAGGCATCGGCCAGTGCAAGGTTGTCGAGAATCAACTTGCCGCTGCGCCAGGCCAGTGCGACATCATCGCTGTCGGTCTGGTTGATCCGCGGCTCGAAGTCGCCGGCCTTGTAGCGGGCCTGCATGCCCGGATCAAGGCGGTAGCCTTGGGTATCCTGATGGCTGCCGACCAGCACCGAGCCCTGCAGCAGGGTTACCTGTACCTGGTCCTGATACTTCCACACATTGAACTGGGTGCCGGTCACCCGCACCTGCCCCTCGCCGGCCTTCACCACAAACGGATGTTCGAGCGAATGGCTGACCTGGAAAAACGCCTCGCCCTTGTTCAGGACGACCCGGCGCTGATCCTTGTAGTTGCTGTAGGTCAGTTGGGTACCGAGGTTGAGCTCCACCTGGCTACCATCGGGCAGCGTCACCTGCTGCCGCTGCCCGGTGGCTTCAAAACGTTGATAGGCGTTCGGCACCCAACCCAGGTTCCAGCCGATGTATCCAGCCAGCGGGATGGCCAACAGGCTGACCGCAGCGGCAACGCCGTAGCTGCGCCAGGCGCGGCGCGGCGTGGGCATTGCCAGCACTTGCGCCTTGGGCGGGCGCGGCAGGTGATCGGCCACGTCCCAGATTTCCTGCATTGCCTGGTATTCGACGGCATGCCGTGGGTCGGCCGCAAGCCATTGGGCGAACGCGTCGCGTTCGGCGTCGGTGCAATCGGGTTCATGCAGGCGCATGCACCAATGCGCGGCGGCATCGGTGATTGCGTCGTCGGATTCTGGGTGGTTTGTTTCGCGCATCGGCTCTCCCGGTTGTGGGCATTCTAACCTTTCGTGATGGAGGCGGAACAGGGAGATATGGCAAATGCACATCATTTCTTTGCAGGGTTTGGCATACCAAATTGGTGCCATGACCTTGGCGGCCATTTTTCATGCAGTCGGGGCCGGGAAGCGCGCCATCCAGTGCCTGGCAATCTCTTCACGGCGGCAAATCCAGACTGCATCGAAGCCTTGCACGTAATCGAGAAAACGCGCCAGCGCAGTGGCGCGGCCAGGGTGGCCGCTGATACGGCCGTGCAAACCGATGCTCATCATTTTTGGCTGCCGTGCACCTTCTTGCCACAGGCAATCGAAGCCGTCCTTGAGCAAGGCCAGGAAGTCCGCGCCGCTGGCAAATCCGTGGGGCAGCAGGTAGCGCGCGTCATTGGTGACCAGGCTATAGGGGATCACCAAATGGGCGGCCGAGCCCGGCAGCCAATAGGGCAGGTCGTCGTTGTAGGCATCGGAGCTGTACAGCAAGCCGCCGGCCTCGCGCAGCAAGCGGCGGGTGTTCTGGCTGACCCTGCCGGTGTACCAGCCGACCGGGCGTTTGCCGCAGGTGCGCTCGATGACCGCAAGCGTCAGTTGGATATGCCGGCGCTCTTCGTCTTCCGGGATGGTGCGATAGTCCAGCCAGCGGTAACCATGCCCGGCCACTTCATGCCCGGCGGCGCACAACGCCTGGCCGATTGCCGGGGTGAGTTCCAGGGCCCGGCCGACGGCGAACGCCGTCAGTGGCAAACCCCTGGCGGCGAACAGCTCGAGGATGCGCCACACCCCGGCGCGCGAGCCGTACTCGTACAGGCTCTCGACGCTTAGGTCCTGTTCGCCCTGGCGCGCCGGGCGGCCCGGCAACTCGTGCAGGTAGGCCTCCGATTGTGCATCGCCATTGCCGATGCAAGCCTCGGCGCCTTCTTCGATATTGAGTACGAACTGGACGGCTACCCGTGCATCGCCGGGCCATTGCGGGTGGGGAGGGTGGCCACCGTACCCTGCAAGGTCACGGTTGGCCATCAGCCCAGCTCGAAGGTGGTGACGCCGAACACACGTTCCTGGGCGATCTCCGGCACAGGCCCGAGGTACATGCGGGCGCAGCCGAACACTTCGCTCATGCCTTGTTCGCGTACCAGCGTCATCGCCGCCACGTTGTTTTTCGGGATGTCGAGAAACAGTGGCCCACCCGCGGCGAAACGCGCCAGGTGCAGGTAGAGGGCATGGGCCGTCGGTGCATCGTCGGCAAACAGCGGGCCGACCTTGTAGCCTTCCAGGCAGCGCCGGGCCACGCCATAGCCACGCAGATGGCCATCGCGCCGGCAACCCACGGCCAGTGCATCGTCCTGGGCGATCCAGCCGCGCAGGAAGGCGGGCCGAGGGGCTGGAAAGCAGGTGCTGTCGTAGGCCACGAGTTGTTCGAAGGGAATGGACGACAACGGCACGATGCCCAGGTTATCGCCCTTTGTCGTGGCCGGACGTTTGCCGATTTCGGCACGAAAACGCATATTGCGGTGGGAGAAGACGAAACCGCCCTTGGCGTAGTAATCCTGCATGGCGAACACGCCGTCCATGCCGATGGTCGCCCCTGGATTCAAGCGTTCGCGCAGGCGTCTGCAGCGCGCGTGCCAGAGGGTATTGCCGAAGCCATGGCCGCGAAACGCGGGGCGAACGATGAAAAAGCCCATGAAACCGAATTGGCCACTGTAGGAGGTAATGGCGCCGCCACCGATCAACTCGCCGTCCAACTGCGCCCCGAGAAAGGCCTCGGGGTCGGTCGCCCAGAACAGCTCGGCATCGTGAAGGCCAGGGTTCCAGCCCTCATCGGCAGCCCAGCCGATCAGCTGGTCCAGTTCGGTGCGGGTCATGTTGCGGATGACCAGCGGAGTCGACACCGCGAAACCTCCTCCATCGCGCGGTTCCGGAAAACATCGGGGTGAGCCGCCATGGATTGGGTATAGCTGCAACTGCCCCATTGAGCCAGGCGGCGCGACGATCAGTGCCTGTACAGCATAACCGTCAATCGAACGCGGCGAGGGAGCGGCTGAGCGCGGCGTGGCAGTCGGCGACGATGCGTGCGATCAACTCGGCGCAGGTCGGCAGGTCATCGATCAGGCCGATCACCTGGCTCGCACAGATCAGCCCGTCATCGATCTCGCCCGACTCCAGTGCCAGACGACCGCGAGTGCCGGACAACAAGTGCTTGAGGTCGTCAAAGGTCGCGCCACCTGGACGCTGTTCCAGGGTGACGATCTCGCGGGTAACGGCATTGGCGAAGAAACGCCCGGTGCGCTTGAAGGTACGCTTGATCAGCAGGGTCTCGCGCTCGTTCGCGGCCAGCAGCCGTTGCTTGATGTTTTCGTGGATGGCCGACTCCTGGGTCAACATCAGCCGCGTACCCATGTTCACCCCGTCGGCACCCAGCGCCAGCGCTGCCGCCAAGCCACGACCGTCGGCGATGCCGCCCGAGGCGATGACCGGCACCGTGACCTGGCGCAGGACGGCGGGCAGTTGCACCAGCAGGGGCAGGTCATCTTCACCGGGGTGCCCCGCGGCCTCGAAGCCGTCGATCGAGATGATGTCGGCGCCATAGCGCTCGGCCGAGAGGGCATGGCGCACCGTGGTGCATTTGTGAATGACCTTGATGCCGTGTTCCTTGAAATGCGCGATCACCGGCGCCGGGTTGTTGCCGGCGGTTTCGACCACCTTCACGCCACTCTCGATGATGGCGTTCATCCAGGCGCTGTAGTCGACATCCTGGACGGCCATCGACAAGGTCAGGTTGACGCCAAACGGCTTGTCGGTGAGCTGACGGGTCCGCTCGATCTCGGCGCGCAGGTCATCCGGCGACGGTTGCGTGCGTGCCGTCACCATACCGAATGCTCCGGCGTTGGAAACGGCTGCCGCCAACTCCGCGCGACCAACCCATTGCATGCCACCTTCAACGATTGGATAGTCGACGCCCAGCAATTCGGTGATTCGGGTTTTCATGAACAGCCTCTGTCTGAAGTGAGCTTCAAGGCGGCAAGTACGCCGCACTGGGTAGCCCAAGCATACGCAAGGGAGGCTTGCAAACCACCACCTCTATCGGGGTGGTAGGGGGGTCAAGGCGCGCCGAACAGCATCGTCCAGTAAATGCCCGAATCGCTGCGCGAGTTGGCCGCGTAGGCGGCACCCACCTGGGTGAACATCGGGTTCATCAAGTTGGCGCAATGCCCGGGGCTGGCCAGCCAGCCGGCCATCGCCTGGTTGGGCGAGCCCTGGCCTGCGGCGATGTTTTCGCCGATTTGCCGGCCACGGTAACCGGCATCCCTGGCCCGGTCCGCCGGCGTTTCGCCGTCAGGGTCGCGGTGGGCGAAATAGTTGCCATTGGCCATCGCCCGGCTGTGGCCCTGGGCTGCCGAGCCCAGGGCGCTGTTCCAGGCCAGGGGCCGGGCGGCGGCAAAACGTTGCCGGCCGCACAGGCGCGGTTTGGCCCGCGCGGCATTGACCTGGGCCAGCAGCGTCTTGCCTGCCGTACGCGAGTCTGCAGCGGCGCTGTCGAGCAAGGGCTTGGCCAGCACCACGCGCCACTCATCGCCATCGCGGTTGATGCCGATGTCGGCGTACTGGCTGTCGAGCAACGCCCCGCAGTAGCGCCGCTCAAGCATGGCAAAGGCGTCGTCGGCATCGTCGGCGCCGACCAGCAGCATCGTGCGCACCGCTACTGCCTGATAGCCCGATTCCCTGAGTGTCTCGCGCAGCCCACCGTCGTAATCGATGGGCAAGGCCAGTTTCGGTTTGAGCGACAGCGGCCGCAGGCCCTTGACCGAGCGATGCTCACAGCGGCCGGGGTCGGCGCGGTAGCCATTGATGGCCGCTACCAGTTGGCGCTCGCCACTGGCGTAGGCGGGGCAGGTGAGCATGGGAAGCAAGGGAACAAGGCACAGCGAGGCAATGCGGGAGGGGCGAACGGTCGGGCGCATCGGCGAACAGCTCTGGAGGGGGATCGGGATTGATTGCGTGCGGATGCACGTCAGGGCTGGTCTATGACTGTGGGGTTGAATCTAGGTTCACGGAGGGCCTGGGGAAATTTCACGTGGCTGTGTCTGCACCCTCGCAGACGCAGCCTGGCGGCAGCTGCTACGAAAGCGCTTCTCAGCCTTACCTCGTCCCGTAGCAGCTGCCGCCAGGCTGCGTCGCTTTTGCGCGGCGGTGCTGATGGAAGTGGAGGAGGGGATAAAACCTTAAAAAATGACTGCACAGGAGATTAACCTGATCCCGCGATCCTGTGTACCTAGCAGATCTATCAGCTTACCTGGCACCTCAATCGCGCGCTAAGTTCCCAACGAGCCACATTTCCCGTGGCTTGAACCTGGCAGGAGCGAACGATGGCAAATCACCCTGAGAACGCTGATGACTTTCTTTTACACCCACCTTTCGTGCTCAGGGCCAGAGAGGTGGAAGGCTATCATGGCGGGGTCGGTATCGCCGAGGTTGGCGAAGACCTGGCCATTGTGGTTTACCCCTGGCTGAATATGTTCGCTGGGCAGGTACTGTCACTCTACCTCAACGATGACCCTGAGCCCTTGCATATCCGGCCGATTCTCCAGGACGAGGAAAACCAGAATGTGCACCTGTCGATTGAACGAGAGTACCTGTTCGCGCGTACCCTCGAAATCCATTACGACGTCAGAGATATCAATCTTCAGCCTTCGCAACGCTATCGCCTGCTGATCAAGCTGGACCGCCCGGGTGGTGTCGACCCTGACCCGGAAACCGGCATCAGCGATGGCTTGCTTGCGCCGCAAGTGCCCAAGGACATCGAAGATTTCGGCGTCGGCCCGGAGCATCTGGAGGCCGGAGTCGAAGTGACTATCCCGCCTTTCGCCAACCGCAGTCCGATTCAGTGGATCACCCTGTACTGGGGCGGGGTTTCCGTGCGCCAGCAAGTGCAGGTCGCCGATCCCCTGGCACCGGTCATCATCCATGTGTCCGGGGAGACGATTCTGCAGGCGGGCAATAACGCGCAATTGCCGTTGTTCTATGACGTGCGCGATGAGGTCAACAATTGGTCCGGGCACTCACCCAATACTGTGATCAGGGTGGTGGTGCGCGAGGGCGACTTGCCCGAGCCATTGGTGTTGGATGCTGTCGAGGGCGAGCTGGATGTGGCGGCACTGGGCAATCGACCCGCCAGGGTCAAGGTCGAGACGCCCGCGCCTGATTTTTTGCCAGGCGACACCGTACGCCTGCACTGGGACGGTATCGATGCCGACGGCAAGCCTGTCGAGGTAATGCTCGAGCTGCCGGTGTCGAACGGTGCCGGGCTCGAGTTCGAGATCGCCAACGCCCGGGTCCGCGATATCGTCCACGGCCTGGCCAGGGTGTCCTATGAACTGTTGCGAGGCAACGAGCCACCGCGGCGTTCCTGGCAAACCACAGTACGGGTAATAGGCGAGATCTTTGAAGTCTATGGTGCGCGTTCGCAACGCGGCGCTTATTACTACGCCAATTTCAATCGCCTGGTCGCCCGTTCGCGCAGTGGTGGCACGGTGCATTGGCGATATGCCGGCGACAGCAGTGGCCATGAAGGCCAGAGCTTTATCGATACTGCACCCGAGCGCGTACTGCAGGTGACTTACAGCAGCCGCAAATCCGCTGGCCGCACAACCGTCCTGAACCTGCGAGCGGGCAACGTTGCAGGGGTGTTGTTGCGGGGCAGTCATGACAGCGGTTGCCTGGTCAAGGATGACGGCAGCCTGTTTGGCTGGAGCCAGAATAATGACGGGTTGCAGGCACCTGCCGATATCTCCGGTGTGCGCTTTGTGCTCGGTGGTGGTCGCGCCTATGCGGCGATTACCCGCACGGGCGGTGCCAGGGCCTGGGGGGTGGCAGATGCGGGCGGAGTGATACCCGGGTCGGTTGGCGCATTACTGGTCGATGTGCAAATGATCGCTGCCAGTGGCGCAGCGTTCGCCGCACTGCTGGGCACTGGTCGGGTGCAAGCCTGGGGTTCGGCCGAGGCCGGTGGAGCAATTCCACCCCATATCAATGCGAACCTGATCAATGTGCAACAGATTGTCGGCAGCAGCACGGCTTTTGCCGCACGAACGGCGCAAGGGCGTGTGTTCTGTTGGGGTGCCGGCATTGAGGAAGGTGAGATCGCAGGCGCCGAAGGCGCGCAACAGCTAGTCGCCAACAACCAGGCCTTTGCCGCGCTCAACGGTAACGGCAGCGTCCATGCCTGGGGCTCGGTCGAACATGGCGGTGAGGCTCCGGCTGGGTTGAACAACGTGCGGCTCCTGGCTTCCACCAGCCGGGCATTCGCGGCCTTGAGGGCAGACGGCAGCGTTGTCGCCTGGGGCGATCCAGCCTTTGGCGGAGCAATTTCGACCTCGACCCGTTCAAGCCTTTACTCGGCGGTGCACCTGCAAGGTTCCACCTCGGCCTTCGTGGTGTTGCGAGCAGATGGTTCGCTGGTGGCGTGGGGTATTGCCAATGAGGGCGGGACTGTCCCGGCAGGGCTTGGTCCCGTCGTCGCCGTATCGACGGGCTACGGTGGTTTTGCCGCACTGCAGGATGACCGGCGTGCCATTTCCTGGGGCGCCAACCCGCAAAACCCGGGTAGCGAAGAGGCCTTGGCTGTGTACAGCGCGGGCGGTGGCCTGGTGGCACTTCGAAGCGGCGGGCAGATACAGGGTTGGGGCGCTGCTGTCCCCGATCTTTCAACCTTGACCGGTCTCATCTCATATCAACTCGACCCAACCGTTGATGGCTTTGCAGCGGTTACCTCAACCCTGCTTCAGGAGCATGTTCATGAATAGGACTCAATATCCACTGGCAGCCCCCATCGTTCGCCAGGTGGCAATCATTGGTGATGTGGTGGTAGGTGCAACGGTTCGTGGTAGCTATCAGTATGTGAATGAGGACGAGAACCCGGAAGAAGGTTCTACGTACAGGTGGTACGTTGATGGTGAAGCATTGGATGTGACGACAATAGACCTGTATTTGTCCGAAAGTTATGCGAACAAGCAGCTGATTTTCGAAGTGACGGCCAGGGCCGCCTCAGGAGAAATGGCCGACCCCGCACAGTCAATGGCCTATTTGATTGAACACCATGTGCAAAACATCAGCGATGAGGAGAACCAGAACTCATTCCTCAAGCAACGCGGTAACTTCTCGTTCTACCAGAGCGAGCCCATGGATCGCATCTTTACTTCAACCTCCGGGGCATTTTCGTTGGTCGATGGTCGCAGTCAGAATGTGCATGTAGACGGTGCACGCGACTTCGGGGGAGAGTTGCCTGAGGAATTCAGACAGTTTCTGACCAATAATCCGGCGGTTCGCCTGTTCTCCACGGAAAAGGACTTTGGCGCATTGGTACGGGTGCAGGGAGACAACAATCGCTTGCTGTTGTGGGGCACCAACGTCGCCACGCTCCCACCGGACCTCGATCTGAGTAACATCAAGTCGGTGTACACTAATCGCTATGCCTTGGCCTGGATTTATAAGGACCGCACGGGAGGTCAGCACCGTATTGGTGCGGTCGGTCATGCCACTTTCGGCGGCGTCGTACCACTGGAGATTCAGTCGAAGCTGTTTTTTGACGAACCCCGGGCCATTTACGCCATTGAAGATGCCTTTGCCGTATTGACCGAGAGCGGCAAGGTTTATGCCTGGGGCAACCCGGCTACGGGCGGGGTTATTACCGGTGTCACCCAGCAATACCTGGACATCATGGAGGTCAATCGTATTATTTGTACCGCTGGGGCATTTTGTGCGATCGGCCCGTACCGTGGCGAAGATCCGCAGATCCAGCAAATTGCAACCTGGGGGCCGGCAAACAGTGGCGGCCATTTGAGCCCGCAGAACATCGAAGATCTTGTAATGCTCGATGGTGTGATCACCGTCGTTGCCTGCCGTAATGCATTTTGCGCGATCACCAAGCGCCTGCGCAGGTTGGTGACTTGGGGGCATCCCAGCTACGGCGGCGTGATGTCCGACGCTGCACGCGAATTGGCCGCCCGCGGCAGTATCGTACTCTGCAAAGCGTCTGCCTGGGCATTTTGTATGGTCAACAGCAGGGGGCAGGCAGAAGCGTGGGGATACGTGGGCTACGGCGGTAACACACCTGGCGGAAACGATGAAGGTTCGCAAGAAGCAGGGGAGGCGCTGAACCAAAGCGCAATCAAACCCAAGCTTCAAGCCCTGTTCCAGAGCTGGGGTATCGAAAGCCTTTATCAGGACCGGCGCGGCAATCGCAATCGTGGCTTGCGTGATATCGGTTGTGACTGCGCGTCAAGTAGCACGGCGTCACGGTTGATCTCCACAGAGGGCCATATCAGTGTTTTTTCCAATGATTCGGCGTTTTTTCTTCTGGCGCAGGATGATTATGGTCTGACGCACGAGGTGTTTACCTGGGGGTACGCCGCTTCCGGCGGAACCTTGCCGCAACCGGTTCGTCAAGTGTTGATGGCCAGCCTGTTGAATGCGGTGTACTGCACCAACAACTCCTTTGCGGTGATATCCACGCAAGGTGGCGTTGCCGGAGCGGTGACTTCCTGGGGCGCGACCTTGGCACAGAATGGCGCGGGTCAGGTACCCGATGAGTTGCAAGAACACACCCGTGAGCGGGTTGTAGAGCTGTATTCAATCAAGCAAATACCTGCCTACGACGTAACCTCGATCATTTACCACGGGGCAATCGCTGCTCGTCGCGACGATCACCTTTATGTTATTTGGGGGGCAGGTACCCGTATCGTCAACGAATTGCTCGACCCTAAAGAGGACGACGATTCCCGGCACTCTTCGACACACAACTGGCCGGGACCGCAGGCCAACCCGGAGCGTCGGCCTGGCTACCAACCCAAAGCACGGCCAATCGCGAGCAATGTCGCGATCATCGGCCGGCCGGTGGTCGGCGGCAGTGTCCGCGGCAGTTATCGCTTCACCCACAATTCCCATCCTGAATCAGGTTCTACCTACCGTTGGATGGTCGACAACGAACAGGTGGGCACCTCCCTGGACTTGAAATTACTCAACGCCTACGCCAACCGCAGCCTGGAGTTCTCGGTGACACCGCGTGCGGAAAACGGCGAGGTCGGTTTCGAGACCTTTTCCGCCCCCGTGTACATGGAAACCGGGTTTCAGGGGATAAGCGACGAAGAAAACAGCAACAGCTACCTGGCACAGGAGGGTAATTTTTCCTTTCATGTCCCTGAACCGCGAGACCGGCTTTTTGCTTCCACCGGCGGCGCCTTCGCCCTGATCGACGGTGCAACCCAGAGTATCTATGTCGAAGGGCAGAATGACTGGGGGGCAAATGTGCCCGAGCCGATCAAGAACTTTCTGGTCAACAATCCTGGCGTGGTGCTGTATTCAACCGAGCGCGACTTTGGTGTGTTGGCCAATATCCAGGGCACCCCGGCCAATCAGTTACTGGTGTGGGGGAACAACATGCCGGCAGTGTTGCCGACCTTGCGCAATATTGACTCGGTGTACAGTAATCGCAGTGCCTTCGCATTCATTTACCGTAACCCCACCGGAGCAGATGATCGGATCGGTGCGGTGGGACGGCCCAACGACCCGAGTGCGACGGTGCCCGTAGCAGTGCTGCATGAGTTGCTGCACGATGCCCCCGCGGCGATTTACGCCACCGAGGATGCCTTTGCCGTGCGTACGGTAAGCGGTAAGGTCCATGCCTGGGGCAATCCTCGACACGGTGGCGAAATCCCACCCCATGTCAGGGCGATACTCGACGGCATGATTGTCGAGCGGATAATTGCCTCGGCCTTTGTCTTCTGTGCCATTGGCAGCAACGGTGAGCTGGCGACCTGGGGCCCGGCCGCCGAAGGCGGTGATATCCCCGCGGACAAACTGCTGCAAATTATCAGCGATGGTGGGGCACAGACGGTCGTTGCGGCAACTGCGGCATTCTGCGCCATCACTCGCAACAGCCAGAAGGCGGTGAGTTGGGGCGCGAATGACCAGGGTGGAACCATGTCGCCTTCTGCGCTTCAACTGGCAGCAGGCGGGGATATCCGGATCTGCAAGGCCAACCGCTGGGCCTTCACGATGATCAACGGCCGCGGCCAGGCCGAGGCCTGGGGAGCGCAACTCTATGGCGGTGCGTCCTTGACCCGCGAGGTCAAGGACCAGATCGAGACGCTGTTTGCCACCTTTGCGGTAGATCAAAACGGAAAGACCATCATCGTTCCTGGTGCCTTGAACCTGTACCAGAATGATGTGAGCTTCTTCCTCTTGAGCCGTCACCCCGATGGGCGCACCCAGGCCGCTATCGTCTGGGGTTTCCGCACCCATGGAGGAGAGTTAACCCCGGCGCAACATCAGGTGCTGATGGCCAGCCTGATCCGTGATGTGTATTGCACCAATGGTGCATTCGGCGTAGTGCATCAGCAGGGCTCCGTCGAGGGGGCGGTGACGGTATGGGGCGCGACCCTGGCCATGGAAGATGCGGGGGAAATTCCGCCTGAACTTGCCCAGTATCTGAGCAGCAACGTGACCGAATTGTATTCGATCAAGCGTTATCCGTTTGTACAGCAGCCGCCACCGCCCATTCGGCCGCCGCATATCGACCCTTCATTTGCAGCCAGGCGTGATGATGGTACCTATGTGTTGTGGGGGGGCAACGTTCATGATCAGTTCTATGACCCGGCCAACCCTGCACATTGGGGAAAGGTGAATTTCAAGACGCTGTCACCCAAGGCATGATGAAAAAAAACGCGGCCAGTGGCCGCGTTTTTTCGTTTACCGTCCTGTGCTAGAACAACTTCAACACGTTCAGGTAAAACCGCGGTTCCTTGCCATTGTCGTTTTCCAGCTCTTCGGCGCTGACCGACCGCGTCAGCGGGAAGGCCAGTTCGGGTGAGATGAACAGGTCCTTGGCCAGTTGTATGTGGGCGCCGAAGCCGGCCGAGGCCAGGCTTTCGGAGCTGGCGTAGCGGGGCTTTTCATTCCACACCTTGCCGATGTCCCAGTAGCCGTAGTATTGCACCGGTACCACTTGGTCCTTGACCTGGTGCTCGCGGTTGTATTGCAGTTCGACCTTGCCGGCCACGCCGCTGTCGCCAGTGATTTCCGATGGGTCGTAGCCGCGGCCGAACTGGCTGCCGCCGACGCCGAACTGCTCGGGTGTGAGCAGGCGCTGGCCGAAAGCAGTCTGGCCGGTCACCGCCAGGTACAGGTTCAGGCCGGCGGTGATGGCGCTCAGGTCCTGGATGCGTTGGGCATCGAGTTGCAGCTTGGTGAAGTCGGTTTCGCCACCTTCGCGGGACGGGTTGATCCGTTGTTCGGAGCTTGCACCCAGCACATTCAGGCCCTTGCTGACTTCGCCCTTGAGCAGGTTACGGCCGCCGTGTTTGTCGGTGAAGTCCCAGCTGGCACCCAGGCGCAGGGCACGGATGCGGTCTTCGCTGGAAGGAGGCAGGCCCGGGTCGTTGAAGTATTCGGATTCGCCGTTGAACCAGGTAAAGGCAGCGGACGTCTTGAAGGTATTGTCCCGGGTGCGGATCCAGGGGTGGATCACCCGCACGGCATAGGTGTCGCCACTGCTATTGGCATTGAGTACCGGGGCCACATCGGGGTTGCCGTCGGTGTGCTGGGCCAGCACGCTGAGCATGGTGCCCTGGCTGCCGACCGGCATTTCGTATTGCCCTTCGTAGAAGGCCATCTTGTCGCTTTCCAGCGAGCGACCGTAACGCAGGGAAATCTGGTCGCCGATGTTGAACGGGTCGTTCAGGGCCACGCCGCCGTAAGCCTGCCATGGGCCGAAATAGCGGCTGTCGCGGTTGTCCGCACCGACGAAGCCTTCCCAGCGCCGGCGTTCGGTCTTCACGTTCAGGTCGGTGCCGGCCACCGCCGGTGATGCCGACAGTACGCCGCGGGCTTCATAGCCTGGCAGGTCGTTCATCAGTAAAAGGTTACGTTCCAGGGTTTCGCCCTTGAGCGGTACTTCCTTGCTGATGTTTTGTGCGTAGCGGTCCACCGCACGGTTGCTCTGGCCGTCGATTTTTAAAGTGTTGACGCGGCCTTCGATCACCTGCAGGTGCAGTTCGCCGTTGTCCAGGCGCTGCGCCGGCACGAAGGTGCGCACCAGGACGAAGCCGGCGGCGCGATAGCGCTGAGTGATGGCATCGGCGACGGCATTGACCTGGTCCAGGGTGACCTGGCGGCCTTCCAACGGCTGCACCAGCGGGCGGAAGGTGGCTTGTGGGTAGCTCTTGACGCCGTCGAGGACCACCTTGCTGACCTTGAACGGTTGGCTACCGGTCATGGCGGGGGCCTGGGCCGGGTCCTGCACCAGTGGTTCTGTCGGGCTGACGGTGCTGGAAGGCAGTTGCAGGGTGCCGGGCATGTCGCTGGGCGAGGTACGCAAGCCTTGATCGCTGGGGACTTCGACCCGCCCCGGGTCAAGGGGCTTCAAGGGGGCGGGGGTGGCTGCCAGGCTCAAGGGAGCGAAGGCTGCGCTGACCAGGGCGGCGCTCAGGGCAATGACAAGAGGGCGCAGTTTTGACAGTGGGCTGGAAGTGTTCATGGCTTACTCGCCTCCCTTGGCGGAGTGGTCGATAACCTTGGGCATGACGCTGCGGTTCCATTCGGGGAATGGGTAGGTTCCGTGGTCGATCAGGCGGTTGGCGTAGTCCAGCAGGTCGGCTTTATCGGGCAGCTGTTGCTCCGCCGAGCCGTGCGAACGGGGTTTGCAGATCAGCTGCACGCTGTAGGTGCGCACGATGGCGGGGCTGG
>RCUU01000517.1_pt1 | contig 20948 bp, 15 predicted proteins | sample 2166211 | NCBI WGS metagenome assembly RCUU01 (sample SAMN09932620, study PRJNA488358) | compost metagenome | feature: garden; material: soil; isolation source: compost soil in phenylacetic acid-enriched culture | place: Germany: Experimental Botanical Garden Goettingen | collected 2016-01-27
CCGGCACCGCCGTTGAGGACATCATTGCCCGCGCCCCCCGTGAGGGTGTTGGCGGCCGCATTGCCGGTCAGGGTGTCGTTGAAGTTGCTGCCGGTCAGGTTCTCGAAGGACAGCAGCGTATCGCTGCCTGAGCCACCCGTGGCCTGAGCGGTGGTCACAGCCAGACTGGCCACCACCGCACTCGTGGCAAAGGCATAGGACGCGGTGTCGATGCCGTCGCCGCCATTGAGGATATTGTTGCCGGTCCCGGCAAACAGCGTGTTGTTCAAGGTATTGCCGGTGCCGTTGGCTGCCGTGGTTGCCAGCAGCCGCAGGTTCTCCACGTTGGCGCCCAGCGTATAACCGGCCAGGGAGCTGTAGACAGCATCCGTGCCGCCGGTGGCGGCGACCGCATTGGTTTCACTGACCACATCGCCGACGTTATCGACAACGTAGATGTCCGAGCCGTCGCCCCCCACCATGGTATCTACACCGGCACCCCCATCGAGGGTGTCATTGCCGGCACCGCCATTGAGGGCATCATTGCCCGCGCGCCCACTCAGGGTGTTGGCGGCCGCATTGCCCGTCAGGGTGTCGTTGAAGTTACTACCGGCCAGGCTTTCGAAGCCCAGCAGCGTATCGCTGCCGGAGCCTCCCGTGGCCTGGGCGGTGGTGACAGCCAGACTGGCCACCACTGCACTGGCGGCAAAGGCATAGGACGCCGTATCGATACCGTCGCCGCCATTGAGGATATTGTTGCCGGCGCCGGCAAACAGCGTGTTGTTCAAGGCATTGCCGGTACCGTTGGCGGCCGTGGTTGCCAACAGGCGCAGGTTTTCCACATTGGCGCCAAGGATGTAACCACCCAGGGAGCTGTAGACAGCATCCGTACCGCCGGTGGCGACGACCGCATTGGTTTCACTGACCACATCGCTGACGCTATTGACGATGTAGATGTCCGAACCGTCGCCCCCCACCATGGTGTCATTGCCGGCACCACCATCGAGGGTGTCATTGCCGGCACCGCCGTTGAGGACATCATTGCCCGCGCCCCCCGTGAGGGTGTTGGCGGCCGCATTGCCGGTCAGGGTGTCGTTGAAGTTGCTGCCGGTCAGGTTCTCGAAGGACAGCAGCGTATCGCTGCCTGAGCCACCCGTGGCCTGAGCGGTGGTCACAGCCAGACTGGCCACCACCGCACTCGTGGCAAAGGCATAGGACGCGGTGTCGATGCCGTCGCCGCCATTGAGGATATTGTTGCCGGTCCCGGCAAACAGCGTGTTGTTCAAGGTATTGCCGGTGCCGTTGGCTGCCGTGGTTGCCAGCAGCCGCAGGTTCTCCACGTTGGCGCCCAGCGTATAACCGGCCAGGGAGCTGTAGACAGCATCCGTGCCGCCGGTGGCGGCGACCGCATTGGTTTCACTGACCACATCGCCGACGTTATCGACAACGTAGATGTCCGAGCCGTCGCCCCCCACCATGGTATCTACACCGGCACCCCCATCGAGGGTGTCATTGCCGGCACCGCCATTGAGGGCATCATTGCCCGCGCGCCCACTCAGGGTGTTGGCGGCCGCATTGCCCGTCAGGGTGTCGTTGAAGTTACTACCGGCCAGGCTTTCGAAGCCCAGCAGCGTATCGCTGCCGGAGCCTCCCGTGGCCTGGGCGGTGGTGACAGCCAGACTGGCCACCACTGCACTGGCGGCAAAGGCATAGGACGCCGTATCGATACCGTCGCCGCCATTGAGGATATTGTTGCCGGCCCCGGCAAAGATGGTGTTGTTCAAGGTATTGCCGGTACCGTTGGCGGCCGTGGTTGCCAGCAGCCGCAGGTTTTCCACGTTGGCGCCAAGGACGTGGTTCGCCAGGGTGCTGTTGACCGTATCGATACCACCGGTAGCAGCAACGGCATTGGTTTCGCTGACGACATCGAACAGGTTATCGACGAAGTAGGTGTCCGAGCCGTCACCGCCAGTCATCCTGTCTCTGCCAGCACCACCATTGAGGGTGTCGTTGCCGGCATCGCCGTTGAGATGGTCGTTTGCGCTGCCGCCCGTGAGGGTGTCGTCACCCGCGCCGGCATCGATGACGACGCTTCCGACACCCGCCCAGGTCAGCACGTTGGCCGCGGCATCGCCCGCCAGGCCGGTGAGTTTATTGCCGTTTGCATCGAACCGCTGGAAGTAAGTACCTTCACCTGCCCCGTCCTGGCCGGTGGACTCCCAGACAACCACATAACCACCATCGGCCAGAGTGGTCACCCGCGTGATGACCTGGTCGCCCACTACCGTCGTATTGACACGGGTTTCCGCACCGACCGGAGCGCCGCTGGCATTCAGACGCTGGGTGAAGACACCGGAAGCATCACCCGGACCGTTACCCACCCAGGTGACCAGGTAGCCACCATCGAACATGGCCGAAACATGAGGCTCCGACTGATCACCGGCGATAGTCGTGTTGACCCGGGTCTGCACACCCACCTTGGTACCGGCGGAGTTATAGAGCTGGGCAAATACGTCTATCTGGCCCGGGCCGTTGATGGTTTCAGGGTAAGACTCCCAGACGACCAGGTAATTGCCGTTGGCCTGCACCGCGACCATATGCTCGGTCTGGGTATCCACTGACGGTGTATTGACCAGGGTTTCCGAACCCACCTTGGCGCCCGCCGAGTTAAAGCGCTGGGTGATGATGCCATAGTCATCACCCGGGCCATTCCCTTCCCACACCGCCAGGTAACCACCGTCGGGAACACCAAAAATCTGCGGAAAATCCTGCGCCCCCAGGGTAGTGGTGTTGACGTGAACTTCCCCACCGACCTTGACCCCGCTGGCATTGAAGCGCTGCAGAAAAGACCCGAAGTTGCCACTGGCTTCCTCGGCCCCCCATGCCACCACATAACCACCGTCGGCCAGGGCAGTAATTTCAGGGGAGTCGCGCAAGCCCGCCAGGGTTGTATTGACAACAGTTTCGCCGCCGAGCCTGGTGCCGTTGGCGTTGTACTGCTGAGTAAAAATGCATTGCTGCCCCCCGGTATTGAGACCGGACCAGGTCACAACGTAGCCGCCGTTAAGCAGCCCGACCACCGAAGGCTGAAACTGCTCGCCCGCAAGCGTGGTATTGACCAGCGTCTCGCCCCCCACCTTGGCACCGCTGGCGTTATAGCGCTGGGTAAATATTCCAGTGGTCTCGCCAAGACCATTGCCCTGCCAGGCGATGACAAAACCACCGTCGATCAACCCATAGATATTCGGATCCTCCTGATTGCCTGCAGTCGTGGTGTTAATCAGAGTTTCACCAAAATTCGGCATGACACAGTCCTTCTGCAAGATGACGAGAGACCGGGAGACTTGTGAGTCTGAGAATATCTGCGCGCCATCAAAACGCTAGCTCGTCCGTCGGATGAGTGGCCGGTTGATTGGCGATTCGGGGAAACAGGAATTGGTAGCGGTGTATTCCGGTAAGGCATCCTTGTCGAGGTTGACTTGCAACGTATCAGTCGTTTTGCTCGTACTCATGGTCGTTTTCCTCGGTAACGGCGTGGGTCACCCTTGGGTATCACGCAAATTTTTGGCATTGAAGCCACGAGGAAGACGGTTCTTTTCACCCAAATCTCCCAGTCGAAGTGCCCAAGCGTCCCTCCACCCCAGTCCCTGTAGGAGCTGGCTTGCCTGCGATGGGCTGCGCAGCAGCCCCATAGCGGCCTTGAGCAGAGGGCCAGCCGTAACGGTGATATCTGGCCCGCCGCTCACCAATGATCCAGCCTAACTAACAGGGTCCTGGCCGTTTCGCTCCATCACCTTCCCACACTGCTCACTGGCCAAACGGCTGATGATCCGGATCGCCTGATGGATACCGGCCGTGTTGCGAAAGCTCAGGTGTGGGTTGTGTTCGCACTCCAGCATTTCGTCGTGCTGGACCAGGGCTTCGCCTAGCAGTTCGAGGGTCCAGGCGTAGCTTTGGATGGTGGATAGGCGTTCTTGGTCAGTCATGGCGTGCCTCCGATTGGGCGGAGACGGAGCGGGGCTGGCTGGAGGTGAGATCGCTGAGGGCAGTCGAGGAACGACGGTGGAGAACGAATGCGAGGATCCTGGACGGACTTGAGATAAGCATGCATGACACTCCAAGTTTTAGTTGGAGCTGCCACGATCCTTCCTACGGGATTGGGTGGCAGCTGTGCATGGGGTAGGAATACCGGGAAACTTGGAAACCCGGCCAGGCCGAAGCCTGCCCACACACAGCCGCCATGACACAGCACGGCAGGCACAAAAAAAGCGCCAGCTGTGGTGCAGGGGCGCCTAGTGCGTGCGCCAAGTTTACCAACGGGTTCCTACGCCCGGTCACGGAATTTTCCGCGACGGAGGAAATTTAGCCTCATACATCTCGGTCAAGCAAGTGTCGATGTTGTAGGAAACGTCTCTGAATTATGTGCGAACAGCGTTGAATGTAGCGATTAAGTCCATATCCGATCATCTGCATAAAAAGTCCATTCAAACTTCGAATGCAGCGACATAGGCTCAGCTGAAATCGCCAGGGTGGGATGAGGTGCACGATAGGAACATTGAAAGTGCTGCCAGGGCAGTTGGGCTAGAGTTTGGTGACACAGAGACTGACGGGGGTACACAGTGGAGTCAAAACGGATAGCACTGCTGATCGACTGCGACAATGTGAGCCATGCTTCCATCGGGGGCGTGCTCGATGAGCTGGCCAAGTACGGCATGGTCAACATCAGGCATGCACACGGGAACTGGAGTTCTCCCCTCCTCGCTGGCTGGGTCGAAAAGATCCATCCGTTCGCCATCCGCCCCATGCAGCAATTCGCTTTCACCAAGGGCAAGAATGCCACTGACTCAGCGATGATCATTGATGCGATGGACTTGCTGTACAGCAAAAACGTCGATGCCTTTGCGCTCATGACAAGCGACAGCGACTTCACCCCGTTGGTGCTTCGGCTGCTGGAAAGCGGCTTGCCGGTCTACGGCTTTGGGGAGAAAAAGACACCGAAGCCTTTTGTAGATGCCTGCTCGCAGTTTATCTACACAGAGAACCTGCTTGGCGATGATCAGGAGAAAGCTGTTGAAGGCGAAGTATCGAAAAGCAGTAAACGCTCCCGAAACGAGCTACGCAATGACACATCACTTGTGCGCTTGCTGAGAACTGCGGCAGAGAAGACCGCCGATGACGCAGGCTGGTCGCACCTCAGCCAGGTCGGCACTTTTATACGCAACAACAGTTCGTTTTCTGCCGTGAACTACGGGCACCGAACCCTTGGCGATCTGATTCGAACCTCAGGGCTGTTCGAGATCGATATGCGGAATGGTGGAACGGCGATGTTCATCAAAGCTGCTCGGAAATCGAACCCGGCAACGCATTCCCAAACTGAAGTATCCGTCTCATGAGTTCGTGCTTCGGCTGCGGAGACAGGAATCGAAAAATAACCATTTCAACCAGTAAAATATGGACAAGACCAGTTTAACAATTACAACGTATCCCTAAACGTATCCCTAAAAGAAAATCCACCTTGAGATGTGGCGACTCACAACTGGATTCAGAAGCGTTGCTCCCCCCTACCCGATCAACCGTTGATTCACGTCAGAATCGCGACTACCTTCGATGGCACTTTGATAACACCAGAAGGTACGCTAATGAACCGTAGGGAAGTGAGGGATTACCTTTTTAGCGACGGTGATGGTTCGCACTCAATCTCAGCCCAGATAAACGCCGCATGCACTGAGGTTAGCCAGCTGCCGGAACGCAGGCTCTTGGAGACTGATGTCGAGGCTTTAGTCCAGTATTTTGTGGAAAAATACGACGTTGAAATTCCCACTCTCCTTCGAGATGAGATCGTTGCATCCCAGCATGAGCGGCAGGTGGAGGTCTGGGATCACTGGGACAGGCAGATGAGATCTGTTCCTGGTGAAGCGTACGACTTCGAAGTCCCTTTTCAAGGGGAAGCAGATATCTTTAAGCTGCGTCCCAGCTCGTTCGATTTCAATCCTCCTCGGGCCCAGGTTCGCAAGCAACATTTGGCCTTCACCATAGCCGATCGCTCGCTCACCCCTGAGACCATCAAGGCACAGCTCGATTCGACGCTTGCGTCCATTGAAAAATACTTAGAATCGCATCGCCGCCAGTGGTCTGGATTCAAGCAGCAAATCGAGAATGCCGTAAGAGCAGAGATAGACGCCCGCCGCACTAAGCTACTCGCCCAAAAGGAAAATGCTTCAAAGCTCTCTGGGCTGGGCATTCGTTTGAAAGAAAAGGCTGGGGATGCACGCAGCTATATCCCGCCAACGGTCAAGCAAAAAGTCGTGCCCCAGCTACCGCCGATGACTCCAGCGATTCCCCCCGAACCAACGCTTGATATGAAGCAGTATGAAACTATTCTTGGCCTGGTTCGTGGAGCTGGTCGGAGCATTGAGCAAAGCTCATCGCGCACGAGGAAGCTTGACGAAGAATCGCTCAGGGACCTATTCCTGGTACCGCTTAATGCCCATTTCGGCACAGCGACAGGGGAGGCTTTCAACTATCAAGGTAAAACGGACGTTCTTATACGCCATGAAGAGGGCAACCTCTTTGTAGCTGAGTTCAAGATATGGGGTGGAGATAAACGCTTTTTAGCCACCATCGACCAATTACTCAGCTACTTAACCTGGCGTGATACCAAGACGGCAATCGTCATGTTTAACCGAAATGCCGACTTCACAGCAGTGGTCCAGAAAATGCGGGACCTAGTGAAAAGTCATCCCCGCTATCTCAGCGGCCCGGTCAGCCTGGATGAAACTAGCGACCGTTATGTGTTTTCCCTCCCCCAGGACAGTGGACGTAAAGTGACTGTCTCCTTGCTCGCCTTTGACTTGGGTAGAGACTGACAGCAGATCTCCCCTGCCCAGGCTTACCAGGCAAGCCGGCCTCGACCGCGATCCTTACCCGCCCCGTAAAGATCGCGGTTGCCGTTCGAAAATTTGCACAATTCACTGGAGTTCACCGAGTTCACCGGTTCACTAAGCTGGGAGGACGTTCGCTAACGAAGAGCCGCGGGTTTCCTGCCCCGTATCTCAACGCATCTCTCAGGGTCCCCGGCAGCTTCTAGGATCGGGAAGGGGGGATTGGTTCAGCCGCTGAAGGCACCCCTCAACTAGGGGGCATGGGGTTGCTAGATAAATACAAATCCAAATCGGTGTAACACGTGTAATGGGTGTAACGACATCGCGCAACTTATTGTTTTTAAAGGATAAAACAGCGAAACACGCTCATGCACTCTTCTTGCCCTAGCGGTGTAACAACAGATCCCGGTGTAACACTCGTTGGCGGCTATCGACCCAAAGCTACCGCTGCCGATAGGATGCAGTCGGCCAGAAGCAAACATCAAAGATCTTCTGATAGGATTAGCTACGGCTGACCAAAAACGATGCCCCGCGAAACTGAGCTTCTTAAAGTCGGTGGTGAAAGGTTCACTCAGCGAGCCACATCCAACCAAGCTGGGATGCGATTCAATAGATGAACGAAGACGAATACGAACGAGCTGTCGAGACAGGCCTTCGCAACAATGAGGTTATCAAGCTTGTTCATAATTATTGCTCTCATGCCCGAGTGGTCAACCGTGGCGGAGTGGGCTTGATTGCACAAATGACAGGTCTTCCGATAGGAATGCTTGGCGTCGATTGTGACTATGCACATGCGTCTGGAATGGCAGGCTGGGATCTTGAGCCTAGTGCTGTTGATTTTTATGATCGCAATTGCGCTCATTGCGACAAGCGCTTGGCGGTTCAGATGCCAAATTTGTTGATGCTAGTTGATGAGCGTGACCGAGCCGTAGAGAGGCATAAGGAGGCCAAAAGGAAAGCACAAGCTCAGGCTGAGTCAGCCCACAGAGCAAGGATCGCACAGAGGGCTGCTCTAAGAGTCGGGCAAAGCGCTGCATGCTGCTCTCTTCTTGACGACCTCGACACACTCGATGCCTGCCCATCGGATGAGGTTAAGACGCGCATCGTAGAGACAGCCAAGCTTGCACCTGAAATATTCACTACTCCGCTGATTGATTATTTCTTTGAACTTGCAACCTCTAACGAAATTAACGTCAAGGAGCAAGCGCTATCAGTTATACAGCAAGTCTGTGGAGACAAAGCTCGAATTTCCGAAGCGGCCTTCGACTGCCTTGCAAAACATGATGCTGTCGAAATTGCCGCAGACATTGTTATGGCATATCCAGAAATGGTGGCACCAGCTAAGGTTGAGCGCGCTATACCGGCACTAATAGCTCATGCCAAGCGCCCCCGATCACAGATCGATATAGCTACTACTATCAGTAGGCCGGAGCCGCTCAAGGCAATCTACAGGTCGTGGCCGGAAGTTGTCCGTAACGTTATCCAGAGGCTCCTCGATCAGAGGCAGTCATATTCAGTTCGCCTGGGTGTAGCTGCTCTACATGTGCTACATAATGAAAACCAAGCACTACTTCCAAGCTTTGCTAGAACATTGATTTCAAAGCTCGCCCGTGCCCATTTGTTACTTGAAAAGGATCAGACCGATCGGGAGCTTGGAATGGTCTGCGGTGATCTAAGACGTATCGTCGCGATAGCCCTCTATGCCGCGCCTGAAAGAATAGACGAAGTAATTTCTGAATTTTTCGACAGCTCTTCTCTCGATGGCGAGGAGCGACTCACTGCAATTTATGAAGAGCTATTGAGGCTCTCAATACACGTTGATAAGGATCTAGACAGCGTAATAGTAACATCCAGTAATGCTGTATATTCGGTGCTTCTGAGGCGTTTGCTCAAGCTCGCAGGCACCTCTAAAAACCAGAAGGTTCTTCGCCTCGTTGTCCAAGCGTTCAGTAACGAACCAGACGAAATCGTGGCAGCTGGAAAGCATAATATTGATGCCTTACTTGGTACGGCTGCTGTTTTAGATACTAGGATTGAAGCTTTTGAGGCTGAACAAAATGCCACACCGGCAACCAACCTTAACGATCATCTCGAGGCCCAAAATTCAGCGACCACTCTGTATCAACTCCGCAAATCATGTGCAGTGATAGCCGCAACAGCAGCTAAGGGCAGTGATAGGCTCGTCCATTCCTACGTAGAATTTCTCAATAGTATTGATGAGCAACGTGATGGACTGAGCTCCACAATCACTCAAGCTACTCCTTGCCTCATTGATAGTCCTTCAACACTAAATATTGTACTTCCTCATCTCTACTCATCGCTGGTCGGAGCTTCAGTTCTTCGACGAGCGGCTGCGGGCCAAGCGCTTGGAGAGTTGAAAAAAGCCCGCGTTTCCGACCTGCCAGAGCTTGTACTAGAGGCGTTTGTACTACTCTTGCAGGACCCGTATGTGATGGTGCACAAGGCAGCCGCTAGCGCTCTGTCCAGCATCGATTTGCCAGATATTTTAGAGCGGCGCGCCGGTGAGGCTCTGTTGAACCTCATCTTCTATTACAGTAGCAAAAAGGAGGAGCATCACTTTCTGATACGGTGTATCCGCTTGCACTTGGACCGATTTTCTTCGCCTCAACTACTCCAGGCTGGCCTTGACAATCGATTCATTAAATTTTTGATGACAGTACCTGCCAGTTTTTATAGTCGCGACTTTTCCCGAATGGGCAAAGCGCTTTCCTCTGCCTCAAACTTTTTGGAATTAGTAATATACACGTTCGACGACCCAGAACTGAATGAGCATTGTGAAGAGAACGCCGTCACCCTAGTGCATCTAATTCCAGACGCGAAGGCACTCGAACGTGCCGACGACTTAGTAAAATTGGTTAAGCGACAATCAGGGAGATTGATACTGGCGGGGGCGGTCGTAGAGTTACTTACTCGTGTCGGTGCTTGGACCCAAGCTGTGGCGGCAATCCAATCTTCCTGGGATGCAATTCCAAACACGGTTCCGAAAAGACGTTTCAAGTGGTATCGGAGACTTCATGTAGTTGCCGCGCAGTTTGAGGCCGCAGTGGCTGCTGAGGATGTGCCAACTCAAGAAGCTTTACAAACTGAATGGCTACAACTCGAAGCTCTTCTCAAGGAGGATGAAAAACAATATGAAAGCAGACGCAGTTATCTCCCAAACTTTTTACAGCCGGATCCGGGCAGTTGAGGCTCTGAGGACATTGGGGGCCGGAGACCCTTTCAAGCCAGAAGATTTATTAGCCATTGGTGCAGAGTTGGACGAAGCATCTCTAAGATATGGGAGGGCCGCTACGGCAATTACCTACAGCGCCTTGGCCGGCCTTCTCCGACTCATCGCTAGCCTTACTGAATGGCGGGAAGGCGTGCTCGCGGCCAGTAACGGAGTGGAGCGTTTTTTACGCAGTGCATGTGAACGATACCGCATATGGCACAATGAATATGGCAAGCAGGAGGCCTCGAAACTCCTCGTTATCGCGTCTGACTCGCTCCCTCGAATTACCTCACTTTCTGATTTTGAAAAACTTTGCATGGCACTCGCTGCTGTCCCTTTACCGGTAGGTGTATTTTCAAAAGGTTCACAGAGAGTTTCCAAATACAATGACGAGAAAACATTACCACCGCCTCCCGCCGAGCTCTCAGTTGCATTCCTAAAATTCCAAATAGATGGGCGATCAGCTGGAAGTATTCACCATCTCACTCCTCTAGAGCTTCATGACCTTGAAATCGAAGTCCGTGTATCGCGATGGCCTGAATCTGCTGAAATACTGAGATTAACTCCTATCTCAACGGAACTGCGCGGCAGCTATGAGCTCTCAGAGTTCGTCTTCGACAAACCTGAGGGAGATCCTCCATACACTCTTTTCCAGCGAGGACGCGCTGCCCTTCAACTCGCGCAAGGATTGAATGCACGACCCTATGAGTTCAAGTACTCAGCTGCATTCGAACCAATTAGCTCAGAACAACCAGTAGCTATCGTAGGGCATCGAACTCTCCTCATCGAAGGCCTAGACGTCAGGTCAAACCCCATAACCGGTTACCAGTTGGTAGACCAGAAAATCCTGAGAATTCGGGACTCCCTACGTCAAAATGGGCTCGTGGCAAGCAACGAGCTCAGTGATGTGCTTCAAGTGCTTACTGTCTTAGGGGGAGTGGCGGGGCGTGCGATCCAAGATGCTGAATTCGATGGAGTTTGGTCAGAGGCACAATTCCAAAGTGCGATTCGCAAGGAGCTTCGACGCAACCCTCAAATTGGCTCTGAACTAGACGAGCACCCCAAGGCTTCAGGAGGCATCACAGACCTCAGCTATCGCGGTATCGTTATTGAGCTAAAGTCGCTGCCAGCTGGAGTCAAAGCCTTGGAAGACTGCCAAGCCTATGTTGAACAAACTGCTAGTTATGCCGTTGCCAAGGAAAAGCGTATTGCCGTGCTATGTGTGCTGGATTGTAGAACAAAAACCGCAGCTCCCTGGCCAGCTGCTGAAAGCATCACGATTCTAAAGTCTCAGCCGCCAGCCGAGGTATCAGTAATTACTATTGTTGTGCAAGGAAACATCACTAGACCAAGCAAACTTTCGAGGTAAATGACCTCATACAAACACATCAATCCAATAGGCAGAAGACATGTAATAGTTACAGTCTTCTATTTGGAGCGCATTCACCCACATATCTAACCTAAAACTTTTGGCCGTTAACAGCGCTCCCGTAAAACATCGGAAACGTACGCTTGCGAGCGGCAGTCTAGGCTTGATAGCCGCCGATGACAACCAGCGAGCAACCTAGCCAAAGAAGTTGTTCATGCCCACCTAAGGATATATGTGTAACTCAGGCCGCGAAAACATTCCATCATCTCCTATACGACGGCGCAATTGTGGCAGTACGCTACCAAAATCCCTACGAATTTAGTAGAGTGCCGAACGGCTCTCATGCCTACCTATACGCTTTCCAGACCACTTAACACCACAGCAGGCGATATTCTTGCCTATTCAAGCTATGACAGCGCCTTGGAGACACAATGGCTCACCTGACAGACATGGAAGAACTGATAGCGACAATTTCCGATGCAGAGATTCGGGACTATATGCGAGAGGCAATGAGCTGCTATATGGCCGGCGCATATAGAGGATCGATCGTTCTAAGTTACATTGCGCTTTTTGATGACATCCTGGTCAAATTAGGAGAGCTGGCCAAGGTTAACACTGTGGCGAAAACCATATCCGATGAGGCATTCAAAAAAAAAGCAAATCAAGACGTATATGAAAACTTTCTGATCGATCAGTTGACTTCAAAGTCATTACTGTCTGGTTTGGATGGCGCTTTCCTGACAACGCTGCGCATTCTTCGGAATAAGTCAGCCCATCCTTCCGGTCATAAACCCTCCGCTGAAGAAGCTAGGTTCATTTTCTTCGAAACAGTAAGCCGCTTCCTCTCACGCCCAATTCTTTCAACTACTCAACTGGTAGACGAAATACTGGCCAGACTAGGAAACTCAAACTTCTTTCCAAACACAGACATTTCTGAGATAAATGCAGTTACAAATGAGGAAACTTCCAAACTGCACGATGAAGCGCTCCCCCAGCTAATAGCGCGCCTGACAAAGCTAGTAGCATCAGGTGATGCTAACACCTCTTCGAATTCTTCGCGCTTTCTATTAGGCCTAGCCAAGGAAAATAAACCCTTGGTTACCTCTGAAATAAAAAAGAAAGTCATCGAAGCAAAAGCAGACGACCCCTTATACGGGGAGTTAATTATTCAACTTATTTCAGCTAACGGAAAACTCTTTCTTGGACTGCCAGCCGTCTGCATAGGACGGCTACGCTCAATTATCTCGAAAAAAATTGGCACTCTTACTTCTGCCCTCAGTGAAACGAAACTTGTGCACCCTGTCAGGGCTCTCGCGTCAATAGCAAAGGAATTGAAACCGGAAGAGCTTTTTGGCACCTTTGAGGCTGAGATTAGAGATCTAATCAAAAAGCGTCCGTATTCACAGCAGACTATAAAGTTCGTGGCGCAGAACAAGGCAACGCTGGCCCCATTATACATAACTGAATTGCTCGCCGATGCAGGCTCATCTACCTTTAGCGTGGCAAACTCATTCGCTGGCGTGGTTGACTCACTTGACGCTGCACTTAGCGAGTTGCTATCTGATCATGAATGCTTCCAATTAATCGTGGCCGTTTCAAAAGCCGCCGATTTTGGTGCCTGGTCCTCAGCTGCCCTTGAGTCAGCCAAATATTCTGCGATTCCAAAAATCCGTTCTAGTGCAATAAATTACATAAACTCCAACAAACTTGGAGCAGAGAGCTATCTTGTTGAAAAGCTAAAATTCAACGAAACGGCCGACAAGTTTATTGAGTCTTACTTAACTGATGAAAAAAACGCTTAATCGAGATCATAACCTTTCGAGCTGTGTCGAGGTATTCTCTGCGGCTGACCTCTGGGTCGACAGCGGTCTCCATGAGAGGCATATGTCGACCGAAAACAGTCATCCGCTAACTTGATACAGCTGCTTTCTGGTTAGATTTACACGAAGGTGAGCTCTAACTATGCAGCAGCAAACAGCCCGCTTCTGCGGGCTGTTTCGGAGTTATGCGTCCAGCAGATCTGCTAGGGTGATATTTTTAGAGCGCTCTAGCACGTCATCTCGCTGCAGCTCTCTGGCTGAAGGACCGAAACCTGGAATCGATAACCTTGACAGTGCCGTACCGGCTCCACCTCGATGACGATTGGCGGCCAGGATCCGAGCGCCCACGACTACGAGTTGCTCACCCAAGTGATTCCACTCATCTCCAAGAGCTATCTCAATAGCAGCCAAAGCTGCGCTCTGCGCCTCGTTCCCTCGCTTCTGAGCATGTGCGATCTGAGCGTCGAGCGAGTCAATCTCTGCCTGTAAAGCAGTCGTCAAGAGTTCTTGGCGCCTTGCGTGTTCATCCGCCTCAATGAGCTGGTTACTTGCTTTCTGCATCTCGGTGTTTGCCGCCTTTTCACCTTTGCTGTCACCAGAGGCGATACTTCGTGCATACAGATTTGCCGCGTCCAACTCGGCCTGTCGAGCCGCTTCAAGTGCCAGCTCCATATCTTTCTGAATTGCTTGGAGGCGTCCAAACAGGAGTCTGCGCTTCCCCTCCAACATGGAGACCGCACTAGCTGAATCAGACATGAGCTGGCGGGCTTCTGTCTTGATTTCCTCGGCATTTACCAGGCGCTCACGATAATCTATCTCGTTGTCGAGCTTCTCCAATTCCGCAGAAATGCTACGCACGCGACACTCATCAGCGGAAATCTTTTCCACTGCTGCCGTTGCTTCGGGGCTACCTACACAATTGCCGTTGCGCCAAGCATTCGGCATGTTTCGCCAAGCTGAGAGCTGACCTGGAATACTGGCCTCGAGCGCATCACGTTCAGCAATCAGTTCATCTCGCTGTTTTTTGAGTTCATTCATGATCGATACCTAAATATGGGAATGTGTTGAGACCGGGTTGGCAAGACCGCTCGCTGCCATCGCTACCTCATGGGTTAGAGGTGATGGTTTAAGCGGCCTGCGCTTCGTTCTCTGCCGGTTCAGGGATCGTCACGACAACGTAGCATCGCTGTAGCCCAAGCCCGGGCAGACGCACAGAGGTAGAGGCTTTGCCATCTTTTCCTGGCTCCAGTACTCGACGCAGCAACAGCTCTTTGTTCACTGCATTGAGGTTCATGCCGCGGAAAATCTCAGAGCGCCAAGCCTCGGGCAGTACGTAATAGGTCGTCGTCGTGTGTGCCGTTTCACCCATGCCGTGCTCCATCGACTTGCGAAAGCCGAGTCGATCAAGGGTGCGTGGACCATGTTCATCGACCTTGGCAGCAGCAGACTCCCAACGCGTAAAGCGGCTTTCTCCGAACCTCTCGATCACTTGGCGGAGGCGGGCAAGAACTGCATCGCCTTCCATATTCCCGGCGCCGCCTCTCTCAGCCAACCACGCCTTCAGGCATACGCGGGCAGAGTCGAGAGCCAAACCATCCGGCCACCCGGTAACGCCCAGGGCGGTGGCCAGCTCTCCAGCCGCTGCTGCCAATCCAAATCGAGTAGCAGCACGCTGAGCCTGTCCGCTCGCATTGATGGGTAGTGCTTCTGTGGTAAAGCGCTCCACTGTACTGCGGACCATAGCTGTGTATGCGCGTAGTCTGATCGGGTCGCACAGTGCCGACAGAAATGCCAGGGCTGGTGATCCGTAGGACTTGGCCACACGGGATTTCAGCGCATCCGAAAGCGCAGCGGCATCTTCAAAACCATGCAACTCCTCGAACAACCCCAGCCCTTTTCCGGCGTCAGCCGGCACGGCTAAAAGCCGCACTTCCATACCCGCTTTCAAATCCTTGTTTGCTTCGGCCATGTGCTGCGCAAGGGTCTTTTCTCCCGTGGAAAGGAACAGCAGTCGCCATTCTTGTACCTGGCGCCCGCTCATCCCGCGGTCATTCGCCCGGGCTTTGCCCGTGCCGTTGCCAAGCATGTAGACCGTTTCCCCGATGATCCGTGGATCGCACATCCCGATTTCATCAAGCACCAGAAGGCCGTCGGAGTGTGCCGCCGCGATACTCTCCAGCGCGTTATCTGTAGAACGCCAGGAACGCACCAAGCGTGGCCCTCCCCAAACTGAAGCGGCCACCTGTAAATGGGTGGTCTTTCCGCCCGAGCTATCGCCGTAGAGGTGGAAACCTCCTGATTCATGGCCAAGCAAATGCAGGACCGCTCCAGCAAAAGCTACGCACACGACGAATGTCAGGCGGTTGTTCCCCACGCACAACGTGCCGATTTGCTGTTGCCACTGCTCTAGTGTTCCAACCTGAGTAATGGGCGGGAGCTGGGCGCCGGCTTCGTAGAAGTGCAGGTATTCAGTGCTGGCACCGATCTGCCGATCCGGCACCAGGTAAGCATCCCCATGCCAACCCAGACGAGTGACCAAGCGAGCGCGCTCGGAGCCGTCATAGCCTTGCAGGTAGCTCTGCAGGTCGTTGCGCGAATTGCGAGCAGTACGCACGGGCGCCAGGCGCAGCCCCATATCGACCAGTGGCGCGAGCACCTCCTTGCCAAAGTCACCCGCCATCGCCCTGGCCGGAATGTTGAGGCGCTTGTTGGCACCATCCGGATCATCGAACTCCACCAGTAGGCCCCAGCCGTGGCCCTTTTCGTCACGGGTGCGAGCCAAGATCTCTAGCCGTGAACAAACCGGTCGTGCTTCGCCATCCTCACCGGCATAGAACACCCCATCCTTTGTGACACGAAAGCCGCTCGGGGCCGGGGCGGGTTTCTTCTCGGATTGGGGCTTGGCCTGGCCAGTAGCCTTGCTCTGCTTGGTGGGTGTAGGGGTGGTGGCAGGTGCGTGGGCAAACAGTTCCCCGGTGCGTTGCAACTCAGACAAGTGTTGGGCTGTCCAGCCTTTGGATTGAGCATCCGCCGCATCGTCACCTTCACGCCAGTCACCGCCCGGCGCGAAAGTGGGGCGCTCACCATCCATCCCAGGGAGTTGCCCGAACACCGCCAAGGCTACTGTCTGCACCGAGGCAGCCCCAAGCTTCCGCAGGTGATCGGCCAGGGCATCCATGCACTTCAAGCCTGGAGCGTCGTTGTCTGGCCACAGCAATACGTCACGCCCGGCTAGTGCCGCGAAATCAGCCTTTTGCCAAGAGTTCGTCCCGTTGGGCCAGCAGGTGGCAACATGTTCGGGCAACAGCTCGACAGCCGCATCGGCGGCCTTCTCACCCTCACACAGCGCTACTGGCGCCGTTGGGCGTTTAGCCAGCTCATCAAGATTTAACAGCGGACGTGGTTCAGGTAAGCCCTGCCAGCGCCAAGCAAGCGAGCCATTGCCCGAGTGTTTGCACCAGGTGAGTGGAGCAAACACTTTGCGCGCCGAGCCACTCTCATCCGGCACCAAATCGAAACGATACAACACCATGAGGGGCTGACCGCTGGCATCGCGGTAGACCCAGACTTTTGAGGGCTTACCGTGCTGCCTGTGCGTATGCAATACCTTCTGCATCGCCTGCTCAGGAATGGGAAGCACTGGTGTCCAGTCCTGTTTCGAGACTTTTGCACCGGGCGGCTTGATGCTTGTGCTACCTGGCGCGACGCAGAGAAAGGTCGCAAGTTTGTTGCAGGCATCTATGTCAGTGACGCGATCCAGGTAGCGGACCAAGTCAATCAAATCGCCGCCTTTGTCACCTGTGGCAAAGTCACACCAAGTGCCCTTAGCCAAGTTGACCTTTAGCGAACCTGCATGCTTGTCAGTTCGCGTAGGGTTTGGAGCGGTGTACTCCTTACCGCCATCTACCCGTTTACCGCCTGGCAACCAGTTAGAAAGGACCCGCTCGATTGACCTGAGGGAAGCGTGTTTGACTTCGGAAAAGCTGGGGCGCTTGCTCATTTGCGATCCCCATGCACCAGTTGATAAGTGGACCTATCGCCGTGCAAGGCCAAAGACCGAATCAGCCCTACGGTGCCTTGGACGTCCCAAATAACATTCGCTATTACTGAGTCAGACAACCTCTCAACATCCGAACCCGAATTGAACTGCGCCATGAGTAAGTGCAAAACGGCGTCGACGCGGGAACACGCCGCAGTGATGGCATCAATTGGCACACCGGCAGCATTGGTGGCGCATACGGATAGAAGGTCTTCGGGGAGACGCCCCTCAAGTCCCTGGAATGCAGATTTCATTGCGCACCCCCGACGGTTTCCAGGGCGCGGGCAATGTTCATATGTCGGTTGTAACGTGCGAGGCGGGTAGCAAGACTGGAGTTTGCGTGAAGAGCGGCGAGAGCCATTGCCCGGTGCGCGGCGGCGCGAATTTTGGACGGATTGAGGGCGTGCATGTGAAGCTCCTATTGTTGAGGAGCTGCCACGGATCGTCGCCAAACGATTAAGGGTGGCAGCTGTACGCGGGTTGGCGAACCGGGACAATAGGAACCCGGCAGACCCGAAGGTCTCCCACGCACAGCCGCCATAACGCAGACATGCGGGCACAAAAAAAGCGCCAGCAATCGATATGGGGGCGCCTGTGCGCCTATTGTTTATCGGGTCGCCAAACCCGGTCACTGAATTTGCAGCGACAGACGGAGCATAGCGTCTCGATTTAATAAGAGCAATACGCGAGGCTTGCGCGATCACGCACGACGTCATAGATTGAGGGGGCATACGAATGTACCTCTAACGCCTCCGGTTGCAGCCGGGGGCGTTTTCGTTAGTGCTTAGCGACGACGGGGCGGACCAGAGACAGCCAACTTAGATGCTGGCCATTGCGAGACTCTGAACGCATGTGCTCCAAGGCAGCGGGATTGGCCAGCAGGTTGGGGATTAGTTGCCGCGCGTCTTCGATAACTACACCCGATGGCACCTCGACGGCCAGCATCACCCATTCCAGCGACGGCCAGGCCAAGAGCAGAACGTGTGCCCCCTCGGAAATGGCACGATCACGCAAGGCGCGCAGACGATCACGGCCCATGGCAACTGTAGGCCGAGCATTTTCAAGTACTCCGACCGCATCGAGAATCGTGTGTGGTAGGAAGATAGGTGTCATGCCGCCACCTTGTTGCGAGCGGCAATGCGGGCACGAGTCCAATCCAACACTTCAGATAAAACCCAGGCAACGGGCGCACCGCGTGCGGTGCTATCAGTAAGTTTGACCGGCTGGGGAAAACCGCTTTCAGGCTGGCTCATCAGCTTGTAGATCGTCGGGCGTGCAAGACCTACCAGCGCGACCACATCGGTTATGCGGATCAACCGAGTTGCTGGGTCAAATCTAAGTGGATTGGTATCTTCGAGGCTAGCGCCTGGATTTGATGGAGTGGGAGAAGTAGCGTTTGCGATGCTACGAGTTGTCATAGCTAGTGCCCTGTATTGGTATGAACAGGGCCCACTATTTATGCCGATTCACAGGGGAAAGAAACAGGGGAATTTCTAGCCGGCTGGAGTTATCCCCATCTAACTTCTAGGGCGCACCGACGACGTAGCTTGACGACATTCCTACCCGACGAACGGTAGTGACCGACGCCAGCGCGCTGCGTTGCTTTCAAAGGGGGGTCAGTTGCCACCTTGATCAAGCCAACTAGCCAGATCATGAAGGTAAACCACACGCTGAATGCGTCCACCCCAGTCGCCCTTTACTATCCGCAACGTTAGCCTCCCTTTGCCTAGCTCTCTGAGAAGTGCAGATGTGCCCAAATGCTGCAGATAGTGCTGTCGCACGATCTCAAGCGGTAAGCACATGCTGCCGTAACGTTTCAGAAGCATGTCGTATGTTTGGGTATCAACCATTTATCCTCCCCCGCGCCCCATGCCTGGGGCTAAATCCCGCGCCATGTGGAGATTTTGTGTCCAAGCGAAGAGCTGCCAGCAGGAAGAGCTGGGCTTTCCGGCTGTTACACTGTTCCGCCGTGTTACACCGGGTCTAAGCCGAGACTATTCAAGGTGTAACAACGACATTGCCCAATAATTTCAACAGGTTGTGGCCTGCCGCTACACCAGTTACACCTGCTACACCGCCATTGAAGAGGGCGAGCATCGCCCCCGGTCGCATGCCATCTATTTCATGATGGTGGTAGCCGCCCATGGGCGAAATCGTATGGGGTAATTGCATCCTTGCGATTGGCATCCAAGTAATCGGCCCACCACTGCACCATAAGCCTACGCTCTTGTATGTGCTCAGCCTTGTGGATGTAGGCTGCACGCACCGTGTTTCTCTCCTGGTGGCTCATTTGCCGTTCGACAGCGTCCTTACTCCACAGCCCAGACTCAACCAGTGCGGAGCAAGCCATAGTTCGAAAACCATGGCCGCATACCTCTGCCTTGGTGTCATACCCCATACGCCGCAGCGATTTGTTCACGGTGTTCTCGCTCATGGGTTTCCAGTGATTGTGGTCACCCGCAAACACCAGATCGAAACGACCAGTGAGGTTACGGATTTTCTCCAGCACCTCTATAGCCTGTCGGCTGAGCGGTACCAGGTGTGGAGTGCTCATCTTGGAGCCACGATGGGAGTTCTTCACACCCTCAATAGCCACCCTTTCGCCAGGGATTTCCCACATCAGCCTCCCCATGTCTATCTCTCCCCAGCGAGCGAAGCGGAGCTCGCTGGAGCGGATGAACACCAACATGGTCAGTTGCACCGCGAGCTTGGTCAGGCCGCGCCCGCTGTCGGCATCTATCCGCTGGAGAAGCTCAGGTAAGCGCTCGAATGGCAAAGCAGGCCGGTGCGCTGTTTTGCGGGTAGCCGTGGCGCCTTGCAGATCGATCGCAGGGTTGAAATCTAGATGGCCATGCTGAACCGCCATACGGAGGATGCCCGTCATGTACTGGCGTAGGCGTGCAGCCGTATCCAAGGTATCCCGTTTTTCCGCTGCTTTCAGCGGAACAAGCAGATCCCGTGTTTTGAGCTCCGCGACCGGACGATCACCGAGAGTGGGCAACAGGTGGGATTCAATGCGTCGCCACACGGTGGAAGCATGACCCGGTGTCCACTTACGAGCGCAAGCCGCATGCCATTCCTGAGCAAGCAAACGGAATGTATTCGACCGGGCGTTTACCGCTTCCTGTTTGTCCAAGCGCGCCTGCTCGATGGGGTCTTTCCCAGCAGCAAGAAGCTCAAGCGCCTGGGCGCGTCGCTCCCTGGCCGCTTTCAAGCCGAGCGCCGGATAGTTGCCAAACGTGGCTAAACCATCACGGCCATCAGGTTTGGTGTACTTCATACGCCAGGTCTTGACCCCTGACGGCTTCACCAGCAGGTAGAGGCCTTTGCCATCGAACAGCTTGTAATCCTTCTCCCGAGGCTTGGCCGCATCACATTTGGGATCGGTGAGAGGCACCACTGTGCGCGCCATAGGGATACGTTTCCTTGTCGAACCGAGATATCCCTAACCATATCCCTAAATCGCGTAGATGCCCAGAGTCAAAACGAGACAGACAGAAACAACAAAGCCCGCACTAGGCGGGCTTTGCGGGGTGTTTCGTAGACAGTCATAGACTTCTGGAAACTGGACTCTGGTGCCGGAGACAGGAATCGAACCTGCGACCTTCGCGTTACGAGTGCGCTGCTC
>RCUU01000518.1_pt1 | contig 20939 bp, 18 predicted proteins | sample 2166211 | NCBI WGS metagenome assembly RCUU01 (sample SAMN09932620, study PRJNA488358) | compost metagenome | feature: garden; material: soil; isolation source: compost soil in phenylacetic acid-enriched culture | place: Germany: Experimental Botanical Garden Goettingen | collected 2016-01-27
GCGATGGTGACCTTGATTGCAGCCATTATCTTATGGTTGATTTCGATGTTCGACCTGCTCATTACGATGCTTCGCGAATCGCCGGAGGAACGGGCTTACCGGGAGCATGTCCGGCAGATGTCCGGCGAAGGGAGAGAATCGGAAAAATTCTTTACGATCCTGCTGTCGTTCGTTCCTGGCTTGGGCCATTTTCAATTGGGCTTGATGCAGCGGGGATTATCCTTTTTGATCGCCTTTTTTGGCTTGATCACGATGATGTTCTTCGTCACAGGCATTACGCATGAATCGGTATTTTTGCTGTTCCTCGGTTTGCTGCCGATCATTTGGCTGTACAGTATGTTTGATGCGGTGCAGCTCGTACACCGGAAGTTGGCGGGGGAACCGCTGGTGGATCGGACCCCGTTTGACGATTGGGAGGCCGGTAGAATCGAAGGTCGGCGCAGCAAAGTACTGGCGACGCTCCTGTCTGCCTTTCCCGGGGCGGGTCAAATGTATCTGGGCCTCCAAAAGCGGGGCCTGCAAATGATGGCTTTGTTCCTGGGCAGCTTCTATGTGATCGACGTGCTGCGGCTTTCCGTGTTTCTGTTTGTCATCCCGATCATCTGGTTTTATTGCTTCTTTGACGGTCTGCAGCAGACGAGCCGTTACGGGATCCTACCGATGGAGGATCATCCGCTGATTCAAACTCGCGGCGAATACCAGCACTGGCTGGGTATCGTGCTTATTGTGTTAGGGGTGTATTTCGTCGGGATGGAATTGATCGTTCCGGTGCTGGATGCGAACTTCCCCGATCTGCGCTTGCACCTTCGGATTGAGAAATACCTTCGGCCGACGATTGTGGCCGTGCTGCTGATCGGCGGGGGCATCAAGCTGCTCGCCCGGCCGAAGCGGCGGGATGTGTTCTGGAGCGACGGGGATATTTAATATTTACAAGATGACTAGAGGGGTATCAGCTTCGCGGCTGAAGCCTCTCTATTTTATTTCCACGGTCAGAGTTTGTTACAATGCTAGGAGTAGGATGGGTGAAAAGGAGAAACGGACATGTTCAAAATCTTTATCGTCGAAGACGACAAGCTGCTCGTTGAGCTGCTGGAACAATACTTGCACCGGTTTGGTTACGATACACTGGCGGTCGCCGATTTTGGAGAGGTCAAAGCCGAGTTTGAGCGATACGCTCCACATCTCGTACTGCTGGACGTGAACCTGCCTAAATACGACGGATATTATTGGTGCCGCCAGATCCGCAACTTGTCGACCTGTCCAATCGTATTCTTGTCGGCGCGCGAAGGGAAAATGGACCAGGTGATGGCGCTGGAAAACGGGGCGGACGACTATATCACCAAACCGTTCGATTACGATATCGTGATTGCCAAAATCAAAAGTCAGCTGCGCCGGGCTTACGGGACCTATGCGGGGAGCGGGGACGACCGCGCGGTTACGGTCGCAGGTCTGCGTTTGGATCGGGATCGGCTGTCCCTTAGCCTTCGGGATGAACGGATCGAATTGAGCTTAACCGAGGTTAAAATTCTGGATGAATTATTGGGCAAAATCGAGCAAGTGGTCAGCCGGGATCGGTTGCTGGAGAAAATTTGGGACGATCAAGTCTTTGTAGACGACAACACCCTGAACGTCTATGTAACTCGGGTTCGGAAAAAGTTGTCCGCCCTCGGGATCGACGATGCGCTGCAAACCGTCCGAGGCCAGGGTTATCGGCTCGTCCCGCATTGGGGGGAGTGAGCCTATGCGTTTGTTCTGGAAAGATCAACTGCCGTTCATTTTCGCTTATTTGCTGCAGCTGGCATTGAACACTCTGGTGTATTGGCTGGATGGTTACCGTCACGCGGCGATCAGTATCTATGCCGCATTGCTCAGCACCTGCATTTTGGCGGTGTTTCTGCTGATCCGCTATTGGACGAATCGGTCATTTTACCGCCGATTAGAGGAAATCCCGGATTCGCTGCGCGCTTTTGCCGACGTTAAACCAGGCTCGCCGTTGGCCGACTCCCTGCAGCGGCTGTTGAAAGCGCAGTACCGCCTTTATTTGCAGGAAATCGGCGAGCAGCAGAGCAAGATCGACGGTCATCGCCATTTCATGAATCAATGGGTACATCAAATGAAGACGCCTTTGTCCGTGATTCATCTGATGGTGCAGCATGAAGACGATCCTCGATCCGTGGCGATCGGCGACGAACTGGAACGACTGCGCAAGGGGCTGGAAATGGTGTTGTATGCGGCTCGTTTAGATACGTTCGAGCATGACTTCGTGGTCGAGTCGCTGGATTTGGAAAACCTGGTACGTTCGGTGACTTCGTCGCAAAAACGGTTATTCATTCGGCGCAAAGTGTATCCGGTGATCGAGATACCGGAAGGGCTGGCGATTGCCACGGATGAGAAGTGGCTGTCCTTTGTATTGACTCAATTGATCACCAATGCCGTGAAGTATACCGTGAAGGAACGGGCCAATCTTCGTTTCCGCGGCTTCACACGAGGTCGGGAGACTGTGCTGGAAATAGAGGATGAAGGCGTAGGCATTCCCGCCAGCGATCTGCCCCGGGTGTTCGACGCTTATTTTACCGGGGATAACGGTCGCAGCTTTCAGGAATCTACCGGCATGGGGTTGTATTTGGCGAAGGAAATCTGCGCGAAGTTGGGACACCGGATTGAATTGGATTCACAAGAAGGGGGAGGCGCGACCGCACGGATCGTATTTCAACCGGGGCGCTAAAGCTTACAACGAAGTAAGGTAACTGTAAGATTGAGCCATGGAGCGCAAGCTGGCGGCTTTACTATAATCAAAAGTGTTCAGGCAGCATGCCGGGACGTAGACGGACTGAATAGAAGGAGCGACACGGACGGCATGGCGATATTGGAAGTGAAGGCATTAACGAAGATCTATGAAGGGAAAATCGCCACCAAAGCCTTGGATGGGGTAAGCTTCACGATCACTGAAGGGGAGTTCGTCGGTATTATGGGACCGTCGGGTAGCGGTAAAACAACGCTGCTTAACGTCATCGCCACGATCGACGAGCCGACTTCGGGGGCGGTTACCCTGAGCGGGCAGGATCCGCATCGAATGACCCGGGAACAGACGGCGTTGTTCCGGCGGCGGGAATTGGGGTTCATTTTTCAACATTTCAACCTGCTGGATACGCTGACGGCGGAGGAAAATATCGTACTCCCGTTAACGCTCGACGGTGTTTCTGTCCCGGTGATGAAAGCCCGGGCGCTGGAAATGGCGCGGCGGCTTGGGATCGAGGGAGTCTTGTCCAAGTATGCTTATGAGTTGTCGGGCGGACAAATGCAGCGGACCGCGATCGCTCGCGCGATGATCCACGAACCTTCGCTCATCTTAGCCGATGAGCCGACGGGGAATCTGGATTCCAAAGCGTCCCGGGACGTGATGGAGGCGTTCGCCGCAATGAATGAGTCCCATCAGGCGACGATCATGATGGTGACCCACGATGCGCTCGCCGCGAGCTTTTGCCATCGGGTGATTTTTATCAAGGACGGCAAGCTGTATAACGAAATCTATCGCGGGGACAACCGACAGACCTTTTTCCAGAAAATCATCGACATGATGTCGCTGCTGGGAGGGGACAGCCATGACCTTTCGTCAATTCGCCTCTAACAACGTCCTGCGGAACAAACGAACCTATGCCGCCTATTTTCTCAGCAGCTCGTTTTCGGTCATGATTTTTTTCGTTTGCGCGCTATTTTTGTTTCATCCCGGCCTGCAGGCTGAGGTCGTGTATCGTTCGGCGGTGCTGGTGCTGTGGGCGGCCGAAACGATCATGTATGTGTTTGCTTTCTTCTTTGTGATTTACTCAGTAGGCTCCTTTCTGCGCTCGCGAAAACGCGAGTTTGGGATATTGCTGCTGCACGGGATGACCGAACAACAACTGCGTAAGCTGGTTTTCCTGGAAAATGTGCTGATCGGCGTGGGATCACTGGTTTGCGGCATCGGTGGAGGGCTATTGCTGGCGAAGCTGTTTCTGATGGCAGGCTCCAATCTGCTGGGTGTACCGCAGCTTGCGTTTCATGTGCCTTGGCAAGGTCTGCTGCTGACGGTGGGGGCGTTCTCGCTGCTGTTTCTGTTGATTTCGCTTTGCACGTCGCTTCTGCTGGGTTCACACCGACTGATCGAGCTGTTTCAGGCCGAGATGAAACCCGCCCGGCCGCCGCAGGCTTCCTTGGCTTTATCGCTGTTGGCGGCGGTCCTGCTGAGTGCAAGCTACTTGTTGGCGGCCACGGCCACGGCTTCGAACGTGTTGCTTCGTATGCTGCCAGTCACGGCGATGACGATAGGGGGTACCTATTTCTTCTACACACAGCTCAGTGTTTTTCTGATTCAACGGGCCAAGCGGCATTTGACTTATTATTGGAAAAAGACCAATTTGGTCACCGTATCGAATCTCGCTTCCCGGATGAAAGAGAATGCGCGGATGTTTTTCCTCGTGACGATCATCTCGACGGTCACGTTCTGCGCGGTAGGGGCTTTTGCGTCGGTGAATCGTCTGGCAGGCGAATTTGATCTAGACTATCCGGTGGAGATTGCTTATGTGGCCAAAGGGGACGGTGCAACTGCGGACGTACATTTGCGCGCGATTCGCGCCGAGCTCGCCTCGCATGGAATCGCATATCGCACGGTGAGCGTGCCGATTTCCCTTGTGGAGGTGGCCTCTTCCCGGCCTTTCTCGGCACTGGAACGCTTGCCGCTGATCTCGTTCACGGACTACAAGCGGCTTCTGACGGCGGCAGGAATCGAGGTTACCGAGATTGCGCCTGAGGACGGTGAGGCGCTGCTGCTGCTCGGCTCGGAGCGGGAGAAACCGCTGCTCGTACATCGGAGACCGGTAACTTATACCTTTAGGGGGGCGCCGGAGCTGTCCGTCCGTGAGATTGGCGTTACTCAGCATGTGGCTATCCCCGAGAACCTGACGCTAACCGCTGGCGACGATCGGGAGGGTTCGTTCTCCGGCCTCGTCGTCAGCGATTCCTTCCTGGAACGATTAATGACGGCCTCGGCGAAGGAGATCGACCGGGTCTATATGGATCGATTCACCGGATTTTATGTAGAGGATCCAAAGCTTACCCTCGGTTTGGCAGCGGAGCTGACCGATAACGGGCGAATGAGCTATGAGATGGACCAACCCTACGCCATGACCGTTAGCGGTACTTTGTATGAGGTGCAGCGGACAACGTACCGGGCATTGCTGTTTTTCGCTTTGCTGGTGGGTACCGTCTTCTTTATCGCGGCGGGAAGCTTTCTCTATTTCCGGCTGTACAGCGACTTGGCCTATGACCGGCGCCAGTACGGGGCATTGGCGAAGCTGGGCCTCACGGAACGTGAACTGGCCAAGGTCGTCACTCGTCAGGTTGGCCTGCTGTTCTTCGTACCGATCGCGTTGGCGATCGTGCATAGTTTGTTCGCATTCAAGGCGATGCAAAGCTTATTTAACTTCTCCGTCGCTTGGCAGACGGTGATGATACTAACCAGCTTCCTGCTGGCGCAAGTAGCCTATTTCTTCTTCATCCGGGCTCGTTACTTGCGTAACATAAAGAAAGCGATTCGCTAAAAATACTGGAGGTACAACGTGGAGAACTGGATTACGGACTTTATGGAACAGTTCGGCTATTTTGGCGTCTTTCTGCTCATTGCTCTAGAAAACGTGTTTCCTCCGATTCCGTCGGAAGTGATCTTAACGTTTGGCGGATTCATGACCACCTATACGAGCATGACGCCGGTAGGGGTGATCGTGTTCTCGACACTGGGTTCGGTGCTAGGCGCCGTGATTCTGTATGGGATCGGATATTTGGTTAACGTCGACCGATTGGAAGGGTGGATCGAGCGTTACGGACGGTTCCTGCGTCTGAAAAAAGAAGACATCCGCCGCGCAGATGCCTGGTTCGATCGGTACGGTTATTGGACGGTGTTGTTCTGCCGGATGATTCCGTTAATCCGCAGCCTGATATCCATCCCGGCCGGCATGTCCAAAATGAAATTCGGCCTGTTCCTGCTGTTCACAACCATCGGGACGCTGATTTGGAACGTGGCACTCGTCTTGCTTGGCGCGGCAGTAGGGGGATCTTGGGAAGAAATCGTCGCCTTTATGGACGTCTATTCGAACATCGCTTATGCCGTGATTGCTTTAGGTATACTGTTCGTGGGCGTACTTTGGCTGCGTCGAAGAAAAAGCGGAGCGCGGGAACATCAAAACTGAGGAATAAAATACGGAACAACCTTTTAAAGGAGCAAGCATATAATGAATTTGTTGGAACTGATAAAAGCAATTATTCTTGGCCTGGTGGAGGGACTCACGGAGTTTGCTCCGGTGTCTTCCACGGGGCATATGATCATCGTTGACGATATGTGGCTGAAAACCGGGGAATTGCTTGGTTCAAAATATGTGGCGAATACGTTTAAAGTCGTGATTCAACTCGGTTCGATCCTGGCCGTCCTGGTCGTGTTCCGGAATCGATTTATCGATTTGCTGGGGCTGTCCCGATGGATGCCGGGGAAGGCTGGGCGAGCATCGGCAGCTGGTGGACAAGCGGGGCCGCGGCTTAAGTTGATGCAGGTGATCGTTGGCTTAATTCCAGCCGGAATTCTGGGGGTATTGTTCGAGGATTATATCGATGAGTATCTATTCTCAACGGCGACTGTACTGATCGGTTTGGTTGTGGGGGCGTTGCTGATGATTGCCGCCGATCGGTTCGCGCCGAAGCGGGCGAGTGTGGAGACTGTCGATCAGATTTCGTACAAGCAGGCGTTTAGCATCGGCTTGTTCCAATGCCTGTCGATCTGGCCGGGTTTCTCGCGTTCAGGCTCGACGATTTCCGGCGGGGTACTGCTAGGCTTAAGTCACCGCGCGGCGGCTGACTTTACCTTTATCATGGCCGTTCCGATCATGGCCGGGGCTAGCTTGATTTCGCTGGTGAAGAATTTGGAGTATTTCACGGTCGATGCGCTGCCGTTTTTCGTGGTTGGCTTTATCAGCGCCTTCGTGTTTGCGCTGTTGTCGATCCGTTTTTTCCTGAAGCTGATCGATCGCATTAAGCTGGTTCCGTTTGCGGTGTACCGAATCGTGCTGGCAATCGTGATTTGGGTGGTTTATTTCTAAGTCGACGAATCGTCGCGAAGAAGACGCCGGGCAAGATGCCCGGCGTCTTGCTTTTTGAACCCTAGTACGAGCGTGCTCTCCGTTAGCCTTATTCTTGTGCCTCATCCATGTTCATACAGTTAATGGCCCACAGATGGCCGTCCAAGTCCACGAAACCCCAATGATACATGGACCCATGATATTCTGGATCGGCATGCAATTTCCCGCCTAAGGAGAGCGCAGTGTTCACGATTTCATCAACTTTTTCCCGGCTCTCAAAGGCTAATGCGATCGTCATCTGTGCATACTTGCTCGTATCGACGGACTCCTTCTCCGTGAGCGTATTAAAGAATGATTGATGGATCAGCATGATCTGCAGGTTGTCGCCGATCACGATGGCTGCCGAACTCTCGTTCTCGGGGAATTGCGGGTTGAGCTCGAATCCGAGTCCGATGAAGAACGCTTTCGATTGTTCTACGTTTTTTACGGGCAGGTTAAAGCTCGTGAATGCGGAAGTTAATGCCATTTTCAAAACACCTCTTCATCAAATTAGTTTGTGTTCATTTATGCCTTCGTGTATATAGACGAGAGCCGATCCGGGAATTCATCGGTCTCATGGATGTGGAATTCGGATATCCACCATTTTATCCAACACAAAAGAGATGCTGCGAAATTACAGCATCTCTTTTGTGTGTTATTTGGGTTCACCCGCAGGCGCAATTCAATACCGGCTTCCGGGCAGCGCCGGTTTCGTCCAGACGCGTAACCGGCGTCGTGTGAGGAGCGTTCCGCAGCAGATCCGGATTCGTCTCGGCCTCCTGAGCGATAGCGATCATCGTATCAATAAAACCGTCCAACGTTTCCTTGCTTTCCGTTTCCGTCGGTTCGATCATGATGCATTCCTCCACATTTAACGGGAAGTAAATAGTTGGCGGATGATAACCAAAGTCCAGCAGTCGCTTGGCGACGTCCAGCGTGCGGATGCCGTATTTCGCCAACCCGCTACCGGACATGACGAATTCGTGTTTGCAGGGTTGATCCGGGTACGGCAAGTCGTAATAAGGAGCCAAGCGTCTCATCATATAGTTGGCGTTCAATACGGCGTTTTCCGAGACCTGACGGAGTCCTTCCGGACCGAGACTGCGGATATAGGCATATGCGCGGACCAGGATGCCGAAGTTGCCGTAAAAAGCTTTCACCCGACCGATCGAGCTCGCCAATCCGGAGGTTCCACCACCAGCTAAATCATTCGCAGCCCCTTCAGTACGCGCGCCGCGGATGGCGTAACGCCCAGATTCGTCTTGGACGATCCGCGGCTCGGGAAGAAACGGAACCAGCCGCTGCTTGACGCCGACGGGACCGGCGCCGGGGCCTCCGCCGCCATGCGGGGTGCTCATCGTTTTGTGCAGATTAAGGTGCACAACGTCAAAGCCCATGTCGCCGGGGCGGGCGATGCCCATGATCGCGTTGGAGTTGGCGCCGTCATAATACAACAGACCGCCGGCTTCATGCACAATCTCGGCGATCTCTACGATTTGTTCCTCGAACAAGCCCAGCGTGTTCGGGTTGGTGAGCATCAGCGCAGCCGTGTCTTCGCCGACAGCCGCTCGCAGCGCGTCCAGGTCCACCATGCCGCGCGCGGTGGACGGGATGGTCACCGTCTCGAACCCGGCGACCGAGGCGCTGGCGGGGTTCGTGCCGTGCGAGGAGTCCGGCACGATCACCTTGGTGCGTTTCTCGCCGCGGCTTTCGTGGTAGGCGCGGATCATCATCAGGCCGGTCCATTCGCCATGGGCCCCGGCCGCGGGTTGCAGCGTCACCTCGTCCATACCGGTGAGTCCGGCCAGGTCCAACTGCAGGCGATACATCAGCTCTAGCGCCCCTTGCACGCTTTCCTCCGGCTGATACGGGTGGATTTTGGCTAAGCCGGGGTAACGAGCCACATCCTCATTAACCTTCGGATTGTATTTCATCGTACAGGAGCCAAGCGGATAAAATCCGTTATCTACCCCAAAATTACGGCGGGATAATGCGGTATAATGGCGAATCACGTCCACCTCGTACACTTCGGGAAAAGCCAAGCGCTCGCTCCGCAGCATGCCTTGCGGCACCAACTCTTCCTTCGGGACGGCCGGAACGTCGCATTCCGGCAAGGAATAGCCGATTCGGCCGGGACGGCTGCGCTCAAATATCAATAATTCATCGGATTGTGCCGTCTCTTTTACTTCGAGCATATCGATTCCTCCAGTACGCGGGCGAATTGGTCGATTTCGGCTTTGCTGCGCTTTTCCGTTACGGCGATCAACAGGTGGCCGCTCAGCTCGGGGTAGCTGCGGCCCAGGTCATAGCCGCCAATAAAGCCGGCGGTGAGAAAATCCTTCTGCAGCCGAACCGGATCGGCCTCCTTCGGCAGTCGAAGAACAAACTCGTTGAAGAACTGCGATTCAAAAGCTGCGCTGATGCCGGGGATAGCGGTCAATGCATTTTTTGCATAATGGCTTTTCTGCAAATTCAGCTCCGCAACCTCGGCCATTCCTTGCTTGCCCAATATAGACAGATAGACGGAGGCGGCCAGGGCGAGCAGCGCCTGATTGGAGCAAATGTTCGAGGTTGCTTTCTCGCGACGGATATGCTGCTCGCGGGCTTGCAGCGTTAGCACGAACCCGCGTTTACCGTTCCGGTCGGTCGTCTGCCCGACGATTCGGCCGGGCATCCGGCGCATGTGCGCCTCCGATACGGCGAAGAAGCCGCAGGTCGGGCCGCCGAAGGAGGGGGCCAGCCCCAGCGGTTGGGCATCGCCAACGACGATGTCGGCACCGAGTTTCCCTGGCGCTTCCAACAAGCCAAGCGCGAGCGGATTGCTGCTGACGATCAACAGGCTCCCATGCGCATGAGCCATTTCGCCGATGGCGCGGAGGTCCTCCAGGGAACCGAAGAAATTCGGGTTCTGAATCAGCACGGCGGCGGTGTCTTTCGTGATGGCCGCGGCGAGCGCTTCGCGATCGGTAACGCCTTGCGTCCAGCCGACCTCGACGATCTCAAGGTTTAAGCCATGGGCGTAAGTAGCGAGCACTTCACGGGCCTCCGGATGGACGGCACGGGAGACGAGAAGCTGCTTACGCTTGGTAGCGGCAGCGGCCAGGTTGCCGGCCTCGGCAAAGGCGGTAGCTCCGTCGTACATGCTGGCGTTGGCGACCTTTAGACCGGTTAACTCGCAGATGTAGGATTGGAACTCAAAAATCGCCTGCAGCTCGCCTTGGCTGATTTCCGGCTGGTACGGGGTGTAGGCCGTATAAAATTCCGAACGGGAAATGACATGCTGAATGACGGAAGGGATGTGGTGGTCATAAAGGCCGGCACCGAGAAAGCTGGCGAAACGATCGGTATCGGCATTTCGTCCGGCCAGTTCGGAGAAGTGCCGGGTCAATGCGTATTCGTCCAAACGCGGGGATACCGGGAGCTCGCCGTGAAAACGAATGCCCTCCGGGATATCGCTGAACAGCTCCTGTACGGAGCTTGCGCCGATGGTCGCCAACATTTCCGATTCGTCTTGTTCAGTTAATGGCAGGTAACGGTGTTTTAACATCTGATTGCTACTCTCCTTTCACCGCTTAGCGGATAGGTTTCGGCGATAGAACGGCAACGGGACGACCTTGGCCTTCAGCCGCTTGCCACGGATGTCGATCTCGAGGATCGTGTCCGATTCGGCATAACGGCTTGCGAGGATCGCCATCCCGAGGTTCTTTTTCAAAGTCGGCGATTGCGTACCGGTAGTTACCTCTCCAATCGGTTCTTCCGAGCCTTCGGCGAACACCGGATAATGCGTACGGGGGATGCCGCGATCGATCATTTCGAGGCCGACCAAGCGGCGAGGGATGCCGTCTCCCCGCTGATTGACCAGCGCATCGCGACCGATAAAATCACCTTGTTCCAGCTTCACGAACCGATTCAGGCCTGCTTCAAGCGGGGAGATATCCGGTCCTAGCTCCTGCCCGTAGAGCGGCAGGCAAGCTTCGAAGCGTAACGTATCTCTGGCGCCAAGCCCGGCAGGGAGAAGGCCGCGCGCTTCTCCGGTTTCCATCAGCACATCCCAAAGTGCTTCCGCATGTTCAGCAGCCACGTACAACTCGAAACCGTCTTCACCGGTATATCCGGTGCGCGACAGCAGCACGGGAATACCGGCAATCCGCGCGTCCCGAATAAAGGTGAACGGACGCAAGGCTGAGGGGTCCATCCCTTCGCAAAGCGGGGATAGCAGAGCGGAGGAGAAGGGCCCTTGTACGGCGAGTAAAGCCGTCTCGTCGGACGCATTGCGCATCGTTACGCCTTCAGCGGGAAGGTGTCGCTGCAGCCAATCCCAGTCTTTTTCGATATTGGAGGCGTTAACCACCAACATGTATTTTGTCTGCTCTAGCTTGTAGATCAACAAATCGTCCACCACACCGCCATCAGGATAGCAGAGCAGGGTGTACTGAGCTTTTTCCGGCACGAGTAGGTCCACGTCGTTGGTCGTCATGCCTTGCAAAAAGCGTTCCGCCCCAGGCCCCTCCACGTAAAATTCGCCCATATGCGATACGTCGAATAACCCGGCGCGCTCGCGCACGGCTTCGTGTTCTTTCTGGATGCCGCTGAACTGCACCGGCAGCTCCCAGCCGCCAAAATCGATGCAGCGAACTCCTTCATATTTTGCATACCTGGAGTAGAGCGGCGTACGCCGCAAAGCGGATTCGGACATTACCATCACCTCGAAAGGGCCGGATCGGCCAATTTTGGGAAACCAAAAAAGGACAGGCCAAAGAAAATACCGTCAGTTTACCTAACGGATCTTCCTGGCTCTGTCCCTTGTACCTGAGAGTTACCCTGCTAAGGCTCTAAGACTTGCGCAGGTTTCCCCTTGGGTGATTCGCATGAGAGATGTAAATGAACTACCTCTTAGCGAATGCTCTCCAGAGTTGCGTCCGGCAGAAGTCCTTTTGCCTGAGAGATTCACCGCATGGCGGCTTGCTCCTTCGGCGTTACAATAGGACCTATTGTAATCTCTCCCCCTGCCATCAATCGCAGCTTACACATCTCATTAATACTCAAAACCAGCCTCTATGTCAATAAAGTTATCATAATAATTTTAATATATTTCGTTTGCTGGAAAAGGTTACGCTTACATTTTGATAGATTCTATCATTTGTGTTAATAATATTGACATGAGAGCTAGGTTTGGAATAATCTGAACGAAGAAACATCAAGATCGAGAATCGGCAAGTTCAGATGTGGGACGATAGATCATCCGGAAAGAGGAGGAGCTAGTCTTGGCCAATGAGATCAGGGAAAACATGTGGTACAGCGATGAACATGAATGGGTGCTTGATTTGGGGGACGGTACGGTAAAAATCGGCATTTCTGACGTAGCTCAACATCGATTGGGGGATATTGTGTTCGTGGAGCTACCCGACCCCGGGCAGGAGATCGAAGCGCAGGACGGTATCGGTACCATTGAATCCGTCAAGACGGTCGCCGATTTGTTTACGCCGGTCAGCGGTACCGTGGTGGCAGTGAACGGAGAGCTGGATACCGCACCCGAACTAGTGAATGAAGAGCCGTACGACGGGGGGTGGATGGTACACATTCGTCTGAAGGAGGATCCGAACCTCGCGCTAGCAAACTTGATGGATGCCAAGGCGTACGCGGAATTTATCGAGAGATAAGTTGATTATTCATTCGCACGAATCAAAACTCGCGGCCAGCAATAAAGCGGAAGAACCGGATCTTCGATCGGCTTCGCTGCTTATCGCATGCCGCGAGTTGTTGTCATCAAACCTGGCGCCCTTTGGAGGGCAAGAGTAGGGAACGGTACATTACCTCAAACATAAACTCCATCGCCTCCAAATGACGTTTTGCCTCCCTGAGGCCGGAGCCCCAGGCATAAATCCCGTGGTTTTGCAGCAAAAACGCGGGAACGCGGGAATCCAGTCCGCCCGCAATTCGCTTCAGAATTGTTGAGAGTTCAGCGGCGTTTGGCAGGATCGGCACTCGAATCTCCGTGCTCGTCTCCCAGATTCCTATTCCTTTTAACAGCTCATTGCCCTTGAGTGGTACTCCTCCATCGGCGTTGAAATATTCACTAAGCAAATTGTTATATGCCGTATGTACGTGAACAATCGCGCCGCAGCCGGTCAACCGGTAAATTCTCGCGTGAATTGGCGTATCGGGGCTTGGTTTCAAACGGGTCGGCTCGCAGGGCTCACCCGCGGCATCCACGAACAGGACGCCTGCCCGTAGGGAAGACTCCTCTAACAGCTCCGGCCGTTCCGTCTCGTCGACCGTGACCGCAAACGTATACCGGTCCGGCGCCCAGCCGCCAATCCGCACCGACAAGCTTCCGCTGGAAGCGGGGAACCAGCCGCGGGCCAAGAATTCCTCCCGCAAGCGATTTACCGCGTCCAGTGCCGTTACTTTTTCTTCCCATGGGATGTCGCCGTTACTCATGCTGCCGTCCCCCTTTCGAACAAACCTTAAGCGAGACTCCGGCCTTCGGCTATCGTGATGCCTTTCCTATAGCAATGCCTGCTTCACGGCTTCGCCCATTTCCTTTGAACGTTCGGCAGCCCGGTGGACCGCAGCTCGTACGTTCGGCTGGAAGCTGCCGGATTCCAGCACGCCGATCGCCGCTTGCGTCGAACCGTTAGGCGAGGTGATGTCCGCACGCAACTTGGTAGGCGCTTCACCGGTTTCCGCCATCATCAAGGCGGCGCCCAACACCGTTTGCACCGTCAGCTCGCGAGCTTGTTCGGACGTTAAGCCGCCCTCGATACCGGCTTCAATCATCGCTTCCATCAGGTAATATACATATGCGGGTCCGCTCCCGGATACGCCCGTCAAAATTTCCATTTGTTCTTCGGGGATAACACTTACCATTCCGACCGCCTCGAACATCGACAACACCTGGGCGCGGTGCTCCTCGGTCGCTTCCGGTGAGAAGGAGATCCCGGTCGCTCCATGCCCAATGGAGGAGGAGGTGTTTGGCATCGTGCGAGCTACAGCAGCCTTCGTGCCGAGCAGGGCTTGAATCGTGGCGATGGACAAGCCGGCGATCAGGGAGACAATCAACTGACCCTCTCGTAAAAGCGGCCCAAGACCAGCCAGAGCTTCGCCGGCGTCTTTAGGTTTCATCGCCAGGACGATAATCGATGCATCCCGCAGATATACCCGCTTGGCGTCTTCTTCGATCGCCGTTTGGACTTGATAGGTTTGCGATAAATAATCGAGCCGTTCTCGGTTCGAGCGGTTCAGCATGACAATTTGGCCCGCGCTGGCAACTTGCTTATGGAGCAAGCCGCGCACGATGGCTTCGGCCATCGATCCCGCTCCATAAAAACAGATGGTGGAGGCGGCTAAAGTAAGATTTGTTTTCATAGGGAATGACCTCCTAAAGAATATTGGGATAAAGGGGAGTATAGCTTGTTATTGCCGAATTTGCCCGTTCCCCTGAACGATATATTTGCTCGACGTGAGCGCGGTTAAACCCATGGGCCCCCGAGCATGTAACTTCTGGGTGCTAATCCCGATCTCTGCGCCGAACCCAAATTCAAAGCCGTCGGTGAAGCGGGTGGAGGCGTTATGATAGACCGCGGCCGCATCCACTTCCTGTTGAAACCGCTCGGCATTGGCGGGGTCTTGGGTGACGATGCATTCGGAGTGTTTCGTACCGTAGCGGGCGATATGCGCCATCGCTTCGTCGAGGCTGCGAACGATTTTGACGTTAAGAATATAGTCGTTGTATTCCGTAGCGAAATCCTGATCTGTGGCAGGCACAGCCCATGAGATCAGTCCTCTGGCTGCCTCACTGCCTCGTAGCTCAACGCCGGCTTCCTTGAAACGTTCCGCCAGCTCCGCCAAGTGGCGTTTGGCAAAATCTTCATGAACCAGCAGCGTTTCCATCGAGTTGCAGACCGAAGGGCGCTGGACTTTGGCATTCAACGCGATATCCTTTGCCATTACGGGATCGGCTGAGGCATCTACATACGTATGGCAGATGCCCGCACCCGTCTCGATCACCGGCACCGTGGCGTTTTGCACGACCGTTTGAATCAGCGAGCTGCCGCCGCGTGGGATCACGACGTCAAGGAGCCCGTTCAGCTTGAGCATTTCGTCGACGGAGGATCGACTCGGATCTTCGATCAGCTGTACAGCCTCAACCGGAACCCGGGTGCCCGCGAGCGCGACATGGATGACCTCCACGATTTTGCGGTTGGAAGACAATGCGGAGGAACCCCCGCGCAGCACTACGGCGTTCCCAGTCTTCAGGCATAATCCCATCGCGTCAACCGTGACGTTTGGCCGGGCTTCATAGACGATCCCGATGACGCCAAGCGGGACGCGGCGTTTAACGATATGCAGCCCGTTTGGGCGGTCGAGGGTCTCCAGCACGTCTCCAACCGGATCCGGGAGCTCGGCAATTTGCCGCAGCCCCTCGGCGATGCCTTCAATACGTTCCGGCGTTAAAGCCAGGCGGTCCAGCATCGAGGAAGACGTTCCGTTGTCGCGTCCCCGTTGCAGATCTTCCTCATTTGCTGCGAGAATGGCATCGGTACCGCGCACCAGGGCTTCGGCCGCCGCCAATAGGGCTTCGTTTTTTTGTGCCGTCGTTAATCGGTTCAGTACGGCCGCAGCCTTGCCAGCTTGTTCGGCTTTTTGTCTCACTTCACTCATGGGTATACCTCCTTGATATCCGCTGGGGATGAGAATATTTAGGCTTTAAGCGAAATCCATTCGTCCCGGTGGATGACCTCCAGGCGATGGACGGTGTCCATCTTTTTAACGACCTCGGTGCTGGGAAGCCCGAGAATGCCGTGGAGCTGTTCCACGTCATAATTGACAATGCCGCGTCCCAGTACCTCACCATCGGTACTAACGACCTCCACAACATCGCCGGTATGAAAATGTCCACTCGCGGCTTTAACACCGACCGGAAGCAGGCTGCGCCCGCCACGGATCAACGCCTCTTCAGCGCCAGCGTCTACCGTCAGCGTCCCGATCGGGGTGGAGAAGAAGCCCAGCCACTGTTTCTTCCGCGGCAGCGCCGCGCCATGGGCCTCAAAGTAGGTGCCGCGGCCGTCACCGCGCAAGGCGGTCAGTAGATCTCCGGGATCGGCAACCTTGCCGACAAAGACGGGAACACCGCCAATTGAAGCGATTTTGGCAGCGTCGATTTTCGAACGCATGCCGCCAGTGCCTACGGCCGAACCGGCACCCCCGGCGATTGCATAGATCTCGCCGGTAATTTCCGTTACGCGACTGAGCCGTGTCGCTGCGGGATCCAGGCGCGGATCTTTGGTATAGAGACCGTCCATATCGGTCAGGATCAGCAGCTGATCGGCCCGAATGAGGTTAGCAACGAGGGCAGACAACGTATCGTTGTCACCGAATTTCAACTCGTCCAGCGATACGGTGTCGTTCTCATTAATGATCGGCAGCACGTTATGCTTAAGCAACTCTTCGATCGCCATGCTGGCGTTGCCCGTCCGCTTGCGGTTCTGAAAATCAGATCGGGTCAGCAGCACCTGCGCGGCGGAAACCCCGTGCCGTGCCAGTTCTTCACGATAGGTTTGCATCAGCAGGGCCTGACCGACGGCGGCTGAGGCCTGCTTCTCATGCAGCAGCTTCGGCCGTTCGGGATATCCGATCTCGCGGAATCCGGCGGCAACCGCGCCGGAGGTGACGAGCAGCGGCTGGTATCCAGCCTGAATCAACCCAGCCAGTTCGGTCGCGAAATAGGCAACCGCCTCCCGGTTTAATCCTCCTTCCGACGATGTCAGCGAACTGCTGCCGATTTTGACGACGATGCGTCGCAGCATAGGGATCACTCCTCGAACTTTAGATAAAATAAAAAAAACTTCCGCCTTTGCACGCAAAGGACGAAAGTTTTGACTTCCGCGGTACCACCTTTATTGATGAGGGATCTCATCCAACTTATATGCCCGGTAACAGGGGCGCTGTCCGGCTTTGGCGGCCGGCCGCTCAGGGATAGGATTCGGAAAGGGCTAGCCTGTAAATTCTTTCAGCCGGTGGAATTTACTCTCTTTAGCGCCGCGTTCTTTCGTACTGGTCCCGTCTACGCGTTTCGATCATGTCCGTCATGGATCTCATTTACGATAGCATAACACGCGTTTCGCGCTAATGCAAAGGAAACACGCCTCGAAGTCGCAGATACCTGCATACGCCCATCGAGCCAGTTCGTCTTGCGTTACCGCAGGGCCGCCGTTATGATGGGACACAAGAAGCTAACGTCAAACGAAAGGCGGTGTCCAAGGGATGAATCAAGTGTCGACTCAAACGCTTCACCTTCAGGACTGTTGGCGAATCGCCTTGATCCAGTGCGATATCGTTTTAGGGAAACCCAAGGTCAATCGAGCTAACCTGGAACTAGCTATGGAACAGGCGGCCACGGCTGCGGAGAAGCCGGACATCATCCTGCTCCCGGAGCTATGGAATACGGGGTATGCCTTGACGGAACTCGGTGCACTGGCTGATCCGGAGGGGCGAGATAGCCGGAAATGGCTGTCCTCTTTTGCCCGCCGCCATGCCATTCATGTGGTGGGCGGCTCGATTGCCGAAATCCGCGAAGGTCAGGTATATAACACGATGCCGGTCATTAACCGCAGCGGCGAGGAAGTCGCCTCTTACTCCAAAATTCATCTATTTCGCCTGATGGAGGAGGAGAAGTATTTGCAGCCCGGGGAGCGGAGTGTGACGTTCGAACTGGATGGTCTGCAAGCTGGAGCGGCGATTTGTTACGACATCCGTTTCCCGGAGCTGGCCCGCCGTTTGGCTCTGCAGGGTGCGAAGCTGCTGTTCGTGGCGGCGGAATGGCCGCATCCGAGGCTCAACCACTGGCGCATGCTGCTCGCTGCACGAGCTATTGAGAATCAGATGTACGTTGTCGCCTGCAACCGGACGGGGAAGAGTGGAAGCGATGCCTTTTTCGGCCATTCTCTGATCATTGATCCTTGGGGCGAAATCGTAGCCGAAGGCGGTGAAGGGGAGGAAATCGTCACCGGCAGCATCGACCTGTCGCTGGTGGATCAAGTCCGCCGCCAAATTCCCGTTTTCGCCGACCGACGACCGCGGTGTTATGAATGATAAAGCGTTTGACGATGCTCCATCGTCGCTTTAAACGTTTCAATGAATGCCTCAGCCGCCTTGGACAAATAACGGCCTTTGCGATATGCGATAACCAGCGTCCGGCTTGGGGCCGGAGCGGCGAGAGGTAAATAAACCGGGATCAATTCGCTGCGCTTGGCCCTGGCAATAAACCGCGGTACGAGCGTGATTCCCATACCGGCAGCAACTAGCGACTGCACGGTCTCAATGTTGTTGCTCTCAAATACGACGTTAGGCTCGAATCCGGCGCCGCGGCACAGATCGACGGTCAGTTTACGGAAGCCTTGGCCTTTTTTGAGGACGATAAACGGTTCGTCTTGAAGCTGCGTCAGCTCGACGCCCTGCTCCTGCACCCCGGGTATTCTCGTCAACGGATGGTCCGGGGGAACCGCCAAATCGATGATCTCCTCGCCGATCGGTACGTAGGAGAGGGTGGGCTCCTGCAGCGGCAGGGAGAGCAGGCTAAGATCGGTACCGCCGCCGGCCGTGAGCTTCTCCAGGTTCAAGGATGTGTCTTCCCGCAAGGTGATTTGAATGTTTGGATAATTTTCCTTAAACGCTGGAAGCACGTAGGGCAACAGGTGGGAGCCGGTAATCGGCATACTGCCGACCACGACGCGACCGGCCCTTAGCTGGGAGATGTCGTCCATTTCTTGCCGGAGCTCGGCGACGGCGTCCATAATCTTCTGCGCATGCGTGATAAAGCTGGCTCCGGCGTAGGTCAACTCGACCGTACTCGTATTCCGTTGAAACAGCTTCACCCCCAGCTCCTGCTCCAGCTTGGACAACTGCTGGCTTAGCGACGGTTGGGCAATGTGGAGCTTGTCGGCGGCGCGGGAGAAGTTTTTTTCCTCAGCAATTTGCAAGGTGTATTGAAGTTGGCGAAGTTCCATGCGATTACCCCTTTGTATCTTATAAGTAGAACCTATAAGTTCACTATATCATATAGATGTTTGTCATGGCATATCCGTTGCCTTTATAATAGAGACAAACATCAAGTGGGTGGAGGTTTTCGCTTGAAACGAAAGAGATGGTGGAAGGAACTCGGCGGATGGGGCTTCTCGATCGCCCTTGGGTTTGTGCTTAGCATGATCATCGGCATTTTTATCATTCAGCCCTATAAAGTGGATGGGCATTCGATGGAACCTACATTGAACGACAACCAACGGATTTACGCCTGGAAGTTTACGCATGTGTTGGAGAAGCTGCCGGCTTACGGCGACATCGTCATTATCGACAGCCGCGTGGACCGTAGCCGCACGTTCTGGGATGATGTGAAGGAGCATCCGATCATCACCTGGTTGTCCGGTGGAGAAGAGGATGATGTATTCTATGTGAAACGCGTCATCGGCTTGCCCGGGGATACGATCGAAGTGAAAGACGGGCATGTGTTCCGCAACGGACAGCAGCTGCAGGAGTCTTACATCAAAGAACAGATGGATGCCGGTGCAGCACAGGTATGGGAAGTGCCGGAAAACCACGTGTTCGTGATGGGAGATAACCGGAATAACAGCAATGACAGCCGCAGTATCGGACCTGTACCGCTGGATCATGTGATGGGAATCGATTCGTTTTAAATCAGATTACGATAGGGAGCAATCCGAATTCCGAGATGTAACTCGGCCGGATTGCTCTTTTTTATTGCGGAATCCATTTGGGGATGGGGTATAGGCGTTAACTATTAACGATATTGGTTTCTGGTCTTGGACGATGGCTTCATCCGGACGTTAAAATAGGTGGCAATTCAAAGTGGGGGGGTGCCGTCATGCTCCAAACGGTTGGTTCGACGCTGCTTGGCGTTATCGTGCCGCTGTCGGTTCCGGTTGCCTTCGGGGCGCTGCTGGCCCGGTTCCGCGCCTGGGACACGAAACATTTGTTAACGTTATATTTGTACGTGCTTAGTCCGGCTATCATCTTCGACACGCTGCGGAACGCCCGAATATCGATGGATGAACTGTACAACACGATTGGCTTCGCCCTCGTAAATCTGCTGCTGATGTGGGGGGTAGCTAAAGTTGCGGGGATGATCACCCGAATGGATTCGGCGGAGACGGCCGGTTTGACTTTGATCTCCACTCTCACGAATAGCGCGAACTATGGGTTGCCGCTCGTGCTTCTGGCATTCGGTCAATTGGGCCTGGATAAGGCCTCGGTGTATGTGATCACGCAAATGATCATTGTGAATACAGTTGGGGTCTATTTCGCGGCACGATCCCAGTTTTCCGTCAAAAGTGCGGTGAAATCCGTGTTTGCTCTCCCGGCGGTCTATGCGGCGGCTCTGGCTGTATTTCTGAAAATATTCGGGTTTCACCTCTCCACCGGTTTGGAGCAGGGGATTTCGATGGTAGCTGACGCGTACTCGCCTGTGGTGCTAACGATATTGGGTGCACAAATGGTGAAGGTAGGGCGACCGGAGGCGACGCGGGTGAGGCCAGCCGCATTTTGGACAGGTACGGTAATCCGCCTGCTTCTGGCTCCGTTGTTGGCCTTCACGGCTTTGAAGCTGCTTGGGATCTCCGGCGTCCTGTTCTCGGTCCTGTTTATTCAAGCCTCGATGCCGGTCGCGGTAAATGCCGTTGTGCTGGCTGAACGGTTTGACGCCGCCCCCGGGCTGGTGTCGAAGTGCATCGTATGGACAACGCTCGCTTCCTTTCTGACGCTTCCGGTGCTGATCGTAATCGTTCA
>RCUU01000519.1_pt1 | contig 20925 bp, 27 predicted proteins | sample 2166211 | NCBI WGS metagenome assembly RCUU01 (sample SAMN09932620, study PRJNA488358) | compost metagenome | feature: garden; material: soil; isolation source: compost soil in phenylacetic acid-enriched culture | place: Germany: Experimental Botanical Garden Goettingen | collected 2016-01-27
AAAATGACAAGGTGGAAACAATGGCTAAACTCCGAGAACCGGGGAGAAGCCGCCTACCCGAACTTTTAGAACAGAACCACCTCACAGCAAGAGAACTCTCAATCAAACTAGATGTTACGGAATCTCATATATCCCAGATAATCAAAGGGAAAGCCTTTTTTTCCTACCCGTTAGCAGCTAAGGCGTCCCAAATTCTTAGATGTTCAATGGAAGATTTGCATTATTGGGATTGAGATGGGCGGCAGGAGCGCAAGCCCCTCCCCCGCAGATACTTAATTCTCACTTAAGTTTTATTGGTTATGTAAACTCCCACCACTTCCTTTCCTTTGCGTTAATCATCCGAACTCCCTCCTTTTTCTTAACATACCAAGCAAGCAAAAGAGGTAATTAGTAATATTCTACTACCGTTCGACACGCTTTAATGTTAGATTATGTCGAATAATCTTCATTAAAAAAATTTAATGTTTGCCGTCACCGTTGTTGTGTACCTCTTTATACGCTGTGTGTAAGCGTTTTACTTGGTGTTCGACAAAAAATCGTTCTAGCGCACCAGTAACTTGTCCTTTGTAGTTCTGATTATATACAAACATATGTTCTTGTTCAATAGTTAATTTACCGTTTTGGCAACTAAATTACCGTATTGGCATGATCATTGAATAATCGGCTTGTTCGCGGTTAAAATAAGAACGAACAAATGTTCTTATTGGAAGGTGATGAAATGCCGCGAGACATAACCAATGAGGATCAATCTTACGTAAAACTGTACATTATATTGCCGATGATCTTGAGTGCATTTGAACGGGATAAGAAATTAGCGGAGCAAACATTTAAAACGCCGGGGCCATACGTAACGCTTATTAGTAACGCGATTAAACGTGTAGAGGACGATTGTAGAGAGGTTCGCCGAATGTTTAGGCTGCATGGACTTAAAGTGTACGAGGAGACACGCACGGAAAGCGGCATACACGCGCGTTACTTATGCCAGGGATATCACCATGAGATTACCTTGTTATGGCCTTTGGTAAAGGCGGAATCATCGGTTCTGATGGAGAAGTATTTGGGGTTGGATATATTCAAGTACATTAACCCCGCTGTCCCAGGTGATGAGCATACTTATGATTTGCCTGGAGACAAAAAAAGCCCGCCGACCAATTAAGGTTAGCGGGCTTTTCTACCGATGTTTTCGGATTTGAATCTATTATAGCATGGATTATTTTGTAAGTGTAGCAATTTTTTCTTTGTTGTCCCATCCAACTTTTGCTCCAAGCGCTTCACCAGCTGCACGAAGCGGCACATATACACGGCCCTCCAGGATAAAGCCATCTTCTATCTTTTCGCCGTTAACGTATACTTTTGCTTTTTCCAAGTCCGGTTCAACTCCTCTCAAGCGGTTCAACTCTTCCTTTACAGCCGGGATAAACCCCTTATTAGCTGCAGCCTTTGTATTGCCATCTCCCCAAAAGTTTGTGCCAGGGCATGTCTTAGATGATCTACCTGGCACATAGTCTCCCAGGAAAGCTCCTGTCGGCGTATACCACGCATGATAAACGATATGGTCTGTATCTGCCGGGATGTTTAGCTTATCCGCCAGGCAGGCGTATACGTGAGCTATAGAGCGTCTTTGTACCTCTGTCATGACGTTACCGCCTTTGTCAAAGTTGCCGATGTTCTCGATGCACAACGCCCCCGTGTTAGCTCCAGCGATCCCGGCAGGAGTTTTGTTTAGGTCGCGGTCTAGGCTGATTGCAATCTTACCATCTTCAAAAATCGTGATGTTCTGGCCCGTTGCATTCCACCCATTAGCCAAGTGGGAGTTACGCATCCCCTCTAGGCATTTAAAGTGATCTTGATTGACGCGAGTTGAGTAGTTTGGTAAGTATGTGTGATGAACCTGGAGCGTTTGAATCTTCCGTGTGATGGTTTGGCTGGCAAGCCATGATTTAAACTCGCCAACCTCCATCAAGAGAAAGTGTCCTTTGGTGATCACTCTTTATCACCGCTTTTCCCTTTCAGCACCTCAACAGCTTTTTGTAACGCCGGAGGGATCGGTGCGCCAAGTCGTCCTGAGTTTTCAAGCAGCGAAAGAAGCTCGTTCGAAATGTAAAAAAATACAGCCGCATCACGGAATAAATGAGCATCCCCCATCGCCGTATCCACTAAATGAGCCACCGCCACAATAACAAAGATAGAAACCTTTTTAGCTATACCCCAGCCGCCTACTGTGCTGTTCAACTTGCCCTCTTTTGCTGCTGCTGCGACCCCTGTAACATAATCGATTACTACAAATGCAAGTAGAATAGACAGCAAAGACGACCACCCCCCGAACAAAAATGAAGCTGCCGATCCTGCAACGGCAACCAAAACCTTTAATGTACTTTCCATTGTTCTCACTCTCCTAGTTGGATAATAAAAAAAGCACTCAAATGAGCGCTTATCAAAACCTTTCAGGTATTAACCTATTAACTATGGGTAAGATAGTATTAGACAAACTTCGAACTTTTTTGTCGTCAATTCCGTATAGAATGGTATAATATGCCTGAAAAGGAGATGATCTAATGAAACGATTTGTTAGAACATTTGCAACGTTAGTTATTGGTATGGCCCTTGGCACGGCAACGATTGCCGCCGCCGCACCAGGAACCGTTGAAGCTGTCATTACCAAGTTTAAGATTGTCGTTAATGGTCAAGAGGCCCAATTACAAAACTCGCCACTCGTTGTCAATGGCACTACCTATTTGCCTGTTCGTGAGGTTGCTAGTATCTTGAATGCTGATTTGAAGTATAATGGAACTAGTAAGTCAATCGAACTAAGCACGAAAGGTGATGTTAGCATGAACCCATCTGCAGGAGTTACAACAGAGTGGATCACGTTAAGAGACTTGGCCGAAAAACATAATTTTTCTGTCAGTCAAACAAGCACGTCTAACGGGCTTTTTGAAGTAAGAACTGGCGATCAAGTAGTATTCTCTTTCGATGCTGAAAAAGTAACATTGGAAGGTTACACGACTTATACGCCAAATGGTCACTCAATTAAAATTAAAAAAGATATGACCAACAGCACCGTTATTAATGTTGCTGATTTAGTAAGTGCTGGGATAATTCAATAATCCCCGCCACCTCTGCTTTGAGCAAAGATTTGTGTGAATACCGTTGCCACGACACGCCCCAGTGAATTCACTGGGGTTATTGTTACCTCATGAAACGTTCCTCGTTTAACCTTGCCGTTACCATCATTCGAAAGATAAGGGATAATATCGACTTCATCAGCCCCAACACCAATTCCGGGAACTATAACTCCATCTACCCGCACCACAACTTGTGAAGGAACCGGCCCCTCATAAATGCCGAATTCAATATCGTGCGTGTGCGCCGGAATCTCGATTTCATGCGTATGCGGAGGTATTGTCACAGTGTGATTGTGAGATGGAATTGTTACGGTATGATCGTGAGCCGGTATGGTTACATCGTGTCTATGGTCGGCTGATAAAACGTGAGAATGAGCGCCAGACGCAACAAACGTAACAGTACCACCGTCAGCAGTTCGCAACTCTGTATCAGTGGGAATCCCGTGATTATGATCAAAAACAGGGTCGACAGCATCTGGGACTTCAATTTTAAACAAGTCCCAATTATTTGATGTTGAAGCGGACTGGATTACCGCTTCCTTAGTAGATGTAGACGGCACTCTTTGCGGCTCCGTTGAAGTGGTTGGGGTCGATGAACCGCCCGCCTCCGTACTCTTTTGAACCGCTCCGCCACCAGCAATAGCGCGGCTATAACCACGGAATGCCTCTACTCGGAAAGACAACATCACTTTGTTAATTCGGGCCGTTTCTTCCGGAATCCAGAATTTCAATATTGCTGGATGCTGCGGGTCGCAATTATCCGCAAAGTTATGACTATCGTAGTTCGTAGCTCCCTGTGCATACACATCATTGATGTATTGCCGGTTACGCAAGTCAGCCAATGTCCCGGCGATATCCTGCGGCTTGTTGGCGATATCTATTTCGACTTCCCCTGGATTGCCAAGCACATCACCTTTGCGTACGTTCAGCACTCGGAAAGTTACATCCTCACCGATCTCTTTATCCTGCACACGTACCATTGCGCCAGTCCGGAATTTATCAATCGGGTCTTTAGTCAAGGCGTACAACTCAGCGGCCCGAACCGTATAAGACGTTACTGGCTGTTTCAGTTGTTTGAGCATTGCTTGTGCGTTGGCTAGAAGTGTTTCGGGATATTCAATGCGGCGATCCACATAAACTGATTGCATGATACCATACTTTTGAATGTACTCCGGCTCTGCATCGATATAAGGTTTTCCGCCGTTGATATCCGCAAATGTAAGTTGATTAATCCCCTCGCCATATCCAAGCCCGTACAATCTCGTCACCACGCCAGACGGGTCTATTTTGCGTTCTATTCCACGCATGTTCACGCCGTAGCGGATGTATGCCTGTACCTCATTTGACGGATGTACAAGGTTCAGCGTCCACGGGTAAGACGTTGTATCGAACGTCCACATGTACTCCGTGTCAAACGGCTTAGGAACGCTGTACAAAGCTCCTAAAAGGTTTTCATTCTCCCAGTTGTACTCAAACTGCCGATCAAACTCCACTGTACCAAGTTGCCAGCGCTGGTTCGATTGTTTGGACAGGATGTATTGCAGGACGTCAGAAGTGTAAACTCCCAGGTTTCCGACCGTGTGGTACTGAAATAGGATATCGTCCAGCAACGTACCTAATACGTGTTCGCAATCATAGGTTATTGTCATACCGTCATTGCTTCGGTTTAGGTTGCTTGGCAGGATGCGGAACAATTCAAGACGTTCGTCACCATCGAATATCTCAGCAAAGTAAAGTGGCTTACACTCTTCCGCTTTAGGATCGTTCGCCGGAAGCGAAAACGATGCGCCCCAAAGCGTATTCATCGGCGTTTGGTAGCTGATGTTAAACGCGTTTTCAATATAAGCCACTTTTTGCATTTGTAAATCATATATCGTTACATATGAGTTTGGCATAAAGTCCTCCCAAATGAATAGCCCCCGGGAAATCCCGAGGGCATAAAAAATACGCCTATTATGGCGTTGTGTTTGTTGCGTCACATCGTCCTGTACTTCATTATGCCGCTTGATACTCTTTCCCGGTAATGATTTTAAACTGTGCTGGAGTGATAACGCCGAACGAAACGTATAATTTTAGTTGCACGTCCGATACCCATTTCTTTTCGTAGTAATAAGACAGCCGTTCGAAATCACTATTAAACATTCGTGGTTCCCCCTTCGTTTGCTTTTATTTTCAACTCAAGTGCCGAAAGCATCGAGCCAAGAACTTGGTTTTGCATTGTTAGGTCGTAAATAGCCAAATCCTTCTTTACCATCTCCGCGCCGATAACTTCATTCTGTTTTTGCAAATCTAATGATGATAGTTCCTGTTTAACCAACTCCGCCGCGATAATATTGATATCCGGCGCTTTGGGAGGGTCTACATAAACCCAAACAAGATTGCCTTCAATGTAATGCAACTCTGCTGTTTTCCCCGGCTGATCCTCTTTCTCCGGCATCGTCTCAAAATCGATGGGAACGTCAGAATCATATCCGATTACAGGACACACCGTTGTTGTTATCAATGATGTTTGATTAGGCGTAACAACTTCGATGATCTGTAATAATTGCCCGTTCACTAGCTTGTACATGGCTACCTCCTTAATCTAATGTGTACCAGACCCTTGTTACTGCCGTAGAAACATTATTTGTTGACATTCGATGACGCACAATTAGGTTTGAATCAAACCTCAACGGCCCCTTAAATGTAGAGATTTTTCCGCTGCTTGCGTATGGTGAAAATAGTATCCTTCCATTCATGATCGTGGTGCCGTCTAAAATTACTGTGCCTAACAGGTTTGCGACACCAGAATTGTAGTATGCAGAAAAATCAATTCCTAATAAATATCCAGAACCAGTTATATTAACAACATCACTGTCCGTTGCCGCAAACACTTCTGAGTAGGCCATTTTTCTCGCTGACGAGGTTAAAAGAGTTTGGCTTTCTCCAGGTGTTCCCGTTTTAAGTAAGTAGGTGTAGTCAAGCCAAAACGAACCAGCCGATGCGGATCGGTTAAAAACTTCGATTTTCAGAGATGATTTAAAATAAATCGGTTCGAGCAACATATTCCCCTGCCTATTTGCTCCAGCGTCAACACCTTCAAACGTATAGGCTGTTCCATCAACTGTCATTCTAATGTCTGGATTTCTGGCACTACCAGCACTCGAGGTGTCGGCTCTTACGAAAACTAATTGCCCATCACCAGTGACATCAAGCATTGTTGCAAATGATGCCGCAGGAATAGCTGTTGATGTTCCAGCCCAGTTTTGGTGTGTAGTATATGCGCTCCAATCATGCAGCGAACTTCCTCCACCCCCTTCCGACCCGCTATCTGCTAAAAAATCCGTACCCACAAGGCGGAAAGTGTATGGTTTACCCGCGACCATTTTCCCCGCTGTAATAGCTATCCCCTTTTGATCCTTGAGTGCTACCGCTCCAAGTCCGTTAATGTTAAGTGTGGGAGACGCGCCACAATCAACGTGCGGAACGATTGTAATCCCAAATCCTTCGATCAAAGATGTTGGCGCAGGATCGAGCGTAACGGTATATGCTGTACTTGTGCCGCTCGTTGTCGCAAACGCTGGTTGACGAATATAATCCGCCAAATGCGCAGTAACTTCATCGTCAATTTGCTTGACTGTTTTCGTGTTTCCCACGCCCGCCAACGCATCAACTTTCGCTTGTGCCCCGGCCGGAGTCTCCGCGCCAATATCCGCAGCCGTCAACGCATTGAAAGCGTCGATCAACGCGGATAATGCCGGTATTGGGTCGCTTCCGTCCGGGTCGTGCGAGGGCCCGTGCGGGCCTGGCGTTGCATCTCCCGTGGCTGTCCAAGTGATCTTTTTCAGCGTAGGGTTATACGTGATGGAAATACCAGTACCGCTTTCAAATGTGATCGTATCCGTTGGGGAAGTCGCTAGAATAGTGCCGATTGTCGCAAACGCGAATTGGTTAACTTCTGCTCCTTCTTCGATACTTTCAAATTTAGCCCGATCCTCTGGCGACAAGTGGGCCAATAGGTCTGACATATGGATATTAAGATTACTTTGCACTACATCTGCCTTGGCTTGCGCACCTGCTGGCGTTTCTGCTCCAACCTGTGCGGCTGTAACGCCGTGAGGGTTGTTCGTGTCGCTGGTGTGTGAATCGATTTTACCTTCAAGGTATTGGTCGTTCTGCTCGATTCTAGGCCAAGCTTGACGCAATTTTAGATCGCCGCTTAAATCTTGCAATGGCATCATCTCACCGCCTTATAAAAATTTTGCCGGGATATAAAACGATATTTGAAAATTCAGATTAACCCCGGATACTTCGATTTGATTAGCGCCGGGGCTAATATCAATAAAATCACCAGTGATTTTAGATAGTTTGTTAACCCCGTCAACTTGCACCGTTAAGCGCACTCCGTCTATTACAAGCACTCCGTCAACTGCTTCGGTATAAGTAAATAACTTATCTCCACAAGCGAGATTAAGTGTGTCGAACGAACCCGTTATTGTAATGACAGGGCTAATACTTAGCGTTCCTACGTTATCAAGTTGGATCGTCGTTGATTCAGTGATGTTAAAAGCGTAGTTCTCACCATCCAACCGCACGTCAGAATCAAGTGGTATGTCACTGTCCAGGATAGGTTCGATTCGATATGAAAACGGATCAAATGCGATTAATGGTAAGGTGAATTGTCCCGCGCGAATCAAGCGCTCTATATCAAGCGACCCAACATAGCGAACCGTAAAGTAGCGGTCAGGGCGCGTGTCAAAAACAAGTTCCAATGGCTTTGGTTTACCCTTTACATCGACCAGCGCGGCGGCAATTCGTTCAACAGCTGTCTGCAATGCTTCTGCAGAATCTTCGATCAAAGCACACTCTAACGTAAAGGAGCGCGTGTCTAAATCTGCACCAAAGTCCCAAGCGCCGTTTCGTCCCGGGATGGATAGAGTCCTGTCGTTGGTTTGAGGCAATATGGGGCGCTGAGAGTTGCGCAAAAAGATAATGCCTAAATCCTCGCTCCGTATGCCGTTTAAACTGAATCCCATTACCGCGCACCTCCCGCGCCGCGTACTGCCAAACCTGTCTTGTTAACAATCACCCTACCAATTGCTTCGATATCGGAGTCGCTCCGCACATGGAAAATAGCCCCGCTAAACATTCCAGCGAAGCTGTTTGCAATTTGGCTTCCTACGCCACCACTTGAACCAGCTCCAACCGATACAGGATTAACAGCAACCTGTCCGTTTAGCGTGTTCATTGCTGATTTGACATTTCCGACTGTGCTTTGGATACCTTCCGCCATGCCCAAGCCGATCATTTTACCGACTTCGTTTTTCATCACGCGGGACGGTGAATGGATATCAAATGCAGATTTAAAACCTTGGATAATACCGTCAGCAAAGTCGTTTATTTTGTCTTTAAGCCATGTTGCCGATCCTTTGATGCCATCCCACAAGCCGGTTATAAGTTGCTTGCCAACGTCTAGCATCTTTTTAGGCAATTCTGCAAAAAACGAAACGATATTGCTTACTACCTTGGGAATCTCCGTTCCGGCCCAAGAGATGATACTAGTGCCCCAATTTTTGATGTTGGTTATGGCGTTGTTAAGGTGCGTCAACAACTTACCAGGAAGCTCGGAGAAGAAAGTTCCAATCGATTGGATTATCTTAGGCACTTGAGTAACCATGTAGTTATATCCATCAACGCCCCATTTGACAAGTTTGCCAAGAGCAAGCCCAAGGGCCGTGCCGATGATTCCCGGTAGCTCATTGATTAACGTCTTGATGTTTGTTGGTAGCTTCTTAAACCAATCTATCACGCCGTTGATTGTTTTGGGGATCGTCTCGGTAAAGAAGTTTCCAATGTTATTGAATACCTCTTTAACGTTGTTTAGTAGGTTGTTAAGCGTCTCTTTGATCTGGTCCCAGTTTTGAAACGCATAAACCACCGCTTTAACCGCAGCCGTGATCAACGTGAACGGAGCAAGCAAACCCAAAATCAATAATTTTAGCGGCGTAGACAGTTTCATGATATCGTCCCATTTGTTATATAAGACAGCAACTATACCAGCGCATGCGGCGATAGCGGCAACAACCAAACCAACCGGATTAGCTAATAGAGAGATAGCGCCAGCAACCTGTCCCAAAACTACCAAAAGCGGCCCGGCTGCGGCGGCGATCCCTGCGATGGTTAGGATAAGGTTCTTTGTATCGCCATCCAGACTGTTAAACCATTTCAGCATTTCTGCTATTTTGCTCGTTATTTGAGTCACAATAGGTGTGATTAACTTGCCTATTTCAGCTAGCGCAGATTGTAAATCCCATTGAGCGTTAGCGTTCTCAACCAGAGCTTTATTATTTTCACGGTATTGTTTGTTGACATCCGCAAGTCCAAGATTAGATAGTTGTTCAAGCACATATTGTTGTTCCTGTCCGTTCTTTGATGCCTCTGCCAGACCCTTATTAAAGTCATCCAAACTCACGCCGGAACGGTCTAGCAACTCTGCAAACGGGCCTATAGCGGCTCCCGTGGCTAATGTCTCTTGTAATCCATCTGCCAAACCTTCAATCTTTAGTGTGTCTGAAAACTTAATTGCAGCCCCTGTTAGCTCGTCCAGGACTTGCTTAAATTGATCGCCTTTAAAACCAGCGGCAAGCACGTTAGAAAGCGCTTCTGCGTTAGAGTCTGTTTCTCCGGTTATGGCGTTAAGGTCGCGCATCGCGCTCTCTACGTCCTGAATACTTGCTCCTGCGGTCTGTGCGTTTGTTTCCAACCGGCTCATAAACTTGCGGAACTCTTCTGTTCCTTCGGTAGCTAATGCGGCAATGCCAACCAGTGGTGCAGTGATGCCGATAGACATCTTTTCCCCGGCGCTCTTCATTCCTTCGCCGACTTTTTTGATACGTTTTCCGGCATCCTCAGCTTTATCGCCAAAGGATTTAAGCTCTTTTCCGCTCGACTTTAGTTTATTTTCAAAACCACTTAATTCACTTTCTGTCTTAGCTATTTCACGTTGGAACGCCCTGTACTGACCTTCGGATATTTCTCCACGCGCAAACTGATCATTTACCTGTTTTTGCGCCTTTTTAAGGCCGTTAAGTTTTTCACTAGTCGTTTCAATTGCATCGGACAGCAGTTTTTGTTTTTGTGCCAGTAACTCGGTGTTTGTGGGATCTAGTTTTAGAAGCTTTTCAACCTGTTTAAGCTCGCCTTGTATGTCCCGGCTTCGTTTATTGACATCAGAAAGGGCCTTAGACAATCCCGTTGTCTCGGCCCCAATTACTACGTTTATGCCCTTTATCGTCTCTGCGATGATGTTCACCCCCTATCCAAAGAATCTATCAATGTCGGCCTGCGTTGCTTCTCTTGGGCTATCGTCTTTGTTCCCCGTATACCGTTTTGCCAGTTCAAGTAAATCGGATGATCGTAACACATTGATTTCCTCGAACGTTAGGCCAACTTTTTTACCGATAGCAATTAGCGATAGATCAAGACGATCGTCAATTACATCACTTTGCGATTGATCCTTTGACTCCGCTACGAAAAAAGCCGTCAGCGGCTTCCTCCAAAGCGGCGACAAGTACCGATGTGTCGGTAACGTCAAACGTATCAAGCGAGGCCACCCATTCAATAAACGAAGGGAACTGACCATGACCAAACGAATCTGCTTTTGCCATCGCCCAAATCAATTGCAGAAAGGCCACCGTGTCCAATTTGCTAAAGTCGTTTTGGATCTCTTGCATTTTGACCAAATCGCCAAGTAAATCTCCCTTAAACTCTTGTTTGTAAAACAAAAGAGCCAGGGGAGTTGCCCTGACTCTAACCGTTTGTTCTCCGATTTTTAGTTCTCTCATTTGACATTCTCCTTTATGGTGCTGGCGTGAAAGTTGGAGTGTAAACCGAAGTAAAGAATCCATTGTATGCCGTTGCGTTAGTATCACTCAGTTCCATTTCGCCTTTAACGAGCATCTTCCCGTCAATGTCGATAGGCGCAACAGTTAAGCTGAGTACGTCCGTTGTTGGTTCAATGGTTTCGCTCTTTGTGTTTCGCTCTTTTGCCGGTCGAGACGCTTGGCAATCGTAATAAACAAAGCGGCGGTTGCGTTTATCGCCCTGAACCTCACCAATTAAAGCAAACTTCTTAGGCAAGCCGTCAGATACTTCAACGATCATTCCGTTATCATCAACAGACCATCCCAGCATTTCTGCAAGTGTCGCATCTGGCACATTAGCAAGCTCCAACTCGCCCGTGTACCCGTTGTTAGCAGTTACCACAAAGTATGCTGTATCGTCTGCATAAAACGTGCTGGAGTCACCTTGTGCCTCTGGGGTCCAACGTACCGCTCCGGGGATTTTAACAGGCGCTTTCCAAGCTGGCTGTTCCACCGCCGCATCATCCATAAACGCAATATGCACATTGCGCAAACCAAAAGTAACTTTGTTTTGGCTCATTTTCTAACCCCCAATAAGTTGTATTTCAAATATGTTCTGAAACAGTTTTTCATCGTCTAGCCATGCTTCCGTTTGTGTGTATGGCAACTCCATTTCTTTTAGCTTGTCTTTGACCAACTTTTCGGCGGTAAGGTCTTTTATCTTGGTGTATAGCTCCACTTGAAAATTGTTGATCCCAAGATAGTTCGAGTTGTCAGCCATCAAATCACCGGAATACGCAAATTGATAAGTAATAAAGGGCGGCGTAACGGCTGTTGCAAACGACGAATAAGCCACTGGTAGCCCCAATGACTTAAGTACGGTATATAATTCAGCTTGCGTCATGCCTACCCTCCATTCCTAATAATCTGCGCGATTTCATCCGGCAGTTTTGTTGCGATACGATCATATGCCGGTCGCAAATGTGGTTTACCTGGAACTCTACCGCCATTTACTTTGGCGTGACCGAATTCATTCAAGTGAACCAGCCGATAGAATTTCTTGTTCCAAATAACACGCCTATTCCCTTGCTTCGTCACCTTGAAACCTTTGGCGTATTTACCCTTGTTCTTCGGCGCTCCTCGCTCTGTTGCATCACGCACTTCATCGGCTACCTCGTCAACCTTCTTTTCGATGGCCTCTGACACGTCCTGTGTGTACTCTCGCACGGCCTGTGTGATCTCTGCGGCTAGATCATCAATGCTTATATTAGCCATCAGCAGCCACCTTCTCACAGGTCAATTCAAGTTCCTCTGTACCAGTTTGATATGTCCGCATCACGCGGTAATCAACACCATCGAAGCGAACTAGCTTTTGACTATCGTATTCATAGGCGTGCACAACAAAGATGATTTCGGGACGTAAACCAGTAACGGCGGCGTTGTAAAATTCTGTACGCCCAATTGATTTAACCCCGCAATAGATCGGCGTTTCAACCGGATCAACAGGAATTTGATTCCCTATTTCATCCTCTATAACGCCACCCGGAGTGATTAAGATTAATTCATGGTCGTATGTCATGGCGTCACTTCCGGCGTAGGCGCTGCATGGATCATAAGATTATGAAGCCTATACTGTAAGTGTCTCGGCATCGCACCTGATTCGTCGCGGCTTTGATATCGCCATGTCGCGTAATCAACACAAAACATAAGGTGATAGGGATTAGCGCCATCAAGCACTAACCCCTTCTCATCCTCTAACTCCGTCACTATGCCTTGCACAATGGCAGTAAGGTATGTGTCTCTTACGGTGGTACGGATGCCCATCCGTTCTTTAACCAGCGCCAGGATTTGGGCCGTGTCCATTTAAACCGCTCCTTTATTGGGCGGATGCGTCAATTTCAGCCTGCGCGGCAATAGCCGCATCCTTACCCTTTACTTTTTCACCGTTGGAAAGTTCAAAGTTTCCACCACCGACATGTTTGGGCCACTCAGGAGCGGCTTCGTCTTCTTCTCCAACATATCCAAGTTCCTGCAACTCTTCCAGCCGATCTCCTTTATATGTGGTACCGGCCTTAAAAAGTTTTTTAGTATCCTTGCATACAAAATCTTTAAGAACTGTATTCATAATCATTCTCCTTTCGCCTGGCGAAGTTTACCCCCACCAGGCTACCATGTTTTTTTAGACCACTGGGGTAATAGTAATGAGTGCAAATGCGGATGCTTTTACTGGTTTACCATCGAAGCGACCTTTGCCACGGAATGCCGTTTGATCCTCGCTAAATTTCACATGTGTCGAACTGTCGATTGTGATGTTCTCGCGCTCTACAAGCGTGTATTGAGAAAATTCTCCGAACAGAACTTTGTCCTCATCCATGTTGTTGTTGAATACAACACGCAAGCCGACAAGATCAGGATTTTTCAAGTTTGGAAGCTTTCCTACCACATTGCCGCTAGAGTCAACTTGGATGCTGTACTCTACCAACCGATTGTAATAGGTGGAGCGTTTCATCACGGCAACGATTTCACCAACGCTGTCCTCACCCGTATCAATCAGACCGATATTTTTAACCAAGCTCTTAATCAGGTTTTCATCAGCTACGACACTTTTTTGATTTCCAGCAGGAACGCTCGGAATGATGCCTGTAGGCTGTTTGTTTGCCGCCCCCGTACCTTTGATAATTGCCAAATCAAGTGCTTTTGCAATAGCGCGGGCAATCTTCTTGGTTACATAGGCATCCAGATTGATGATGCTGTCTTGCAACAGATAGTTGTCAACAAATGTAACCTTGCCAACTTTAAAGCCGTCAAAGTCTACGTTTGTGATCGTACCAACATCACCAGTTGGCAGCGCACCGGATTGTTCGATCCATGTAGCGGCTGCGGTGTCGGAGTCGATGAGAATACGGGTAGTGCCTTTAACTTGGATTTTATCAACCAAAGGATACAGGGTTGTGAAGTCTCCCATGATATCCATAATCCGGTTTACGACAATTTCAGGGATTGTCAATTCCCCGCCCGTAACAGCACGAAGGTTTTTAAATTGCTCGTAAAACTCAACAACCTCGCTGCGTTGGTAGTATTCACCGGACTTCAAAAGTTCTCTTACTTGCAATCTGTTCATATCAGCACCTCTTTCGTTTTGTTTGGTTTGTTTGCCGCGTGTTTGGTTGGTCGGGGCTTTGCTGTTTAATTGCTCAAGCTCACCTTCAAGTTGGGCAATTTCTCCCTCCAACGCGGTCTTTTGGTTATCGTGTTGCTCTTTTTCTCCGGTGAATTTATTGACTTCTTCTTCTACAGCAGCTTTATCTTCGTCTGCTTCTGCCTCGCCAATGGCCGTTTCCAAAGCCACCTCGCGAGTTTGAAACTCTTCGTCTTTAGCCCTTAGCGATTCGAGCAGCGCTTTTTTATCGGTGATTTTTCGTTGAACCAACAATTGTTTCAATGCACTCATTAGTCATTACCGCCCTTCAATTTCTTTAATGTTTTTCGTTTCCACTCAGCCTTTTGTTTTTCACGATGTTGGTTTACTTCGTCATGTCTTGCCTGTACGCCAGTGGCTTCATACGCCGGAAAGGTGACAACGGAAACTTCGTGTAAATCAATTTCTTTCAGCGTCCATTTGACTGTTCCATCGTCTCGCCAATCTGTTTCCTCTCGGATGATATTGAATCCGAAAGAGCACTGGTCAACGTCACCGCGTTTAACCCGCTCGTACAGGTTTACCGCGTCACTGTCATTAGGATTGATCTTGATACTCCCCCAAAGCCCGTGACTGTCTACCCGAAGTTCAAGCGTACCGGCCTTATTGCGTCCAAGAACAAACATGGTTTCATGGTTTGCCAGCGCTCGAATGTCATTGCCAAGCGTGCCATCAAATGCCCCCGGCGAAATTTCTTCATATGCACCAGGCCAAAGCTCGGTTTGTTGACCAAAAACTGCAAAGTATCCTTCGATCACCATGTCGCCGTTTTCTTGTTCGGCACGCGTTTTCAGTTCAGTATGCAGCCCCCGCGTTTGCCGCTTGTCTCTATCCATCTCCCTCACCTCCTTGGACAAGTTTCTTTTGATCTCCGATCATGCCAGCCGGGATGTAATTTTCAAGAATTACACGCTCATCCAATCCTTCATGCGGAGAATCACCCAACCAATTGCGAATCTCATTACCCGTATAAAGCCCACGCACATAAAGACTACTGCCAACCTCAGCAAGCTCTTTAAGATCGTAGGCATACAAGCTGCGCGGATTGAACTTAAAATATAAGTCTGGGGAAATGAGCAGCTTTCGCGTCAACTCTTGGACAATCCCTTGTGCTAACGGCAGGATCCGCGTATTGATAAATGCGTTGTATTCATCCTTTTTGAAATCGCCAACGCCAACGAAAAAAGCCGGAACTCCTAAGAGACCAGCCACGGTTCGTTTATCAATTTGTACAGCGTCATTAATCGCAAGATCGTTCAAAGATAACGGTTTGACCTGATCGACTTTGATTAGGTCTGCCGGAATCACCCAAGGTTTACCACCGCCAGTATCGTCAACATACTTTTTAAGCACCGCATCCCGGCCCTCTGGACTTGAAAATTCTTCCGTCATAGCATCGACCGAAATGATTACCGAAGGTTTCCACTTATCCGACATAAAACTGTTCTTGGTTTTCGCTGCTTGCTTTAAGTTTGTGATGATATCTTTTAGCGCCACCCGATAACCAGTACCAATCCAAGGTCGTTCAGGATCAGGATTCACAACAAAATGTATTACTTCGTCATGGTTATAAACCTTTCCGTTGTACCAAACCTGATATGCGGTATCTGTGTCAATAAAACTCACGCCAGAAGGTTTAAGTGGTACTAGTTCGTCAATCAAGCCATCGTCAGATAACTTTGGATAAACGACACTGTTGCCATCACCAGTCAATAGCAAATTTTGAATTATGTTGTACATCCACGCCTTACGCGTCATGAGACTATATGGGTCAATGTCGATCTTTCGTGATAGTGCATTCTTAACCCGAATGTCTCCACCGCCCGTGTTCTGCATTAGATGAATGGTCATAGACGAAATCAAATCGGCGATTTTGTCAACCGCCATTTTAACTTCTGGATTGTCGGATAACCTCGTATACCCTTGTACTAACAACGTGTCAGCGTCACCTGTCAAAAATAGCCCAATTGACCCGGTTGGCTCTGCCCTTGTTTTATTCACTGTTCGATTTTTCTTCTTTGCCATCTAATCAGCCTCCTTTCAGCCCTAGCCATTGTTCAGCGCTAGACTTTCGTTCAAGGTTTTCAAGCATCCGCACCGCACCAAAAACCGATGCATCAAACAGGTCTATGCGGTGTTCTGGCATGACTTTTTCAAACTGGATCATATCGTCCGTTTTTTCGATTGCTCTGACATTCTGAACGCAATATTCAAACGCCTGGGAATGCAAATAATAGAAATTACCGTCCTTGGCTTGCTTCTCGATACGCCGGAACCCCTCCGACTTTTTGTAGAAGTATTGTGGTTGATCCACGATACTGAATCCGGACTTTTTCATCCCCATGAAAAATTCACGTGCAAACTTACGGTCATGTCCTATCTGTTTGATCTTGAAGCCCATCTTTTTCATTTGGACAAACCACTTGATCACATCGTCATGATTGACTGTCGGTGTGTTGGTCATCGTCAACCACCCATCATCTTTCCACCCAAACAGTGGAATGTTGTCCTCTTCTGCTTTTCGCGTTGCGGCAACAATGGGGAACCAGGCGTGTGTAATTGCTATGTCCACACCGTTGTAATTGCCGTACAGCGCCGCCGCCGTGAGGTCATGGAGTTTTGATAGGTCAGCGCCGCCGAACCAGTCCACGGGCAGTTTAGCTAGTTCTTCAAGCGTCCAGTTATACTTGCGATCAGATGTCCTGAACTCGTCCAAATTGAAATAAGCCCGCATTGCTGATGTATAAACGTTAAGCGACTTTGCAAAGAAGTCTTTGCGCTGCTGTGGATCGTTCTGTGCTTGCAAAGCATCGTTTAAAATGTCCTCTGGTCTGATCGTAATTCCGTAGTTTGGATTCGCCTTTTCATGTTGAATTGGGTTCGTGTAATCCACGTCCCCGTTTTCGTCCTCGTCTGCTTTGGCGATAAAAACAAAATAAGCCTCGTCAGTGACGGACTTATCAAGGATTTTTTTGCAGTATTGAACCCGCTGGTAACAGAACGATGTCATATCATCTCCGGCGGTTGTAATACCGATCATCAATTTGTTGGAGTAGGCTTTCATGGCCTCTTTGATGATGTTGTATTGCTTTGGTGTTTTGTAGGCGTGTATCTCGTCGGCAATACCAATGTTACAGTTAAGCGAGTCTTGTCGGTCTGGATTAGCTGCTAACGCTTTGATATAAATCGATCCATCTCCAAAATCACCGCTTATGCTGTGTTCTTGGTTGTTGTCCAGGATACGGAAGTTTTCTTCCTCACCCATCTGCTTAATGTTAAACAGAATGAAATTGAATGATTGCAAAGACTGTTCCAACGCCGCACCAACCACGTAAATTTTTGAACCGGATCGGCGTTCAAGCAACGACAAGGCCCATGCAATACCGGCTATGAAGCGCGATTTACCGTTCTTACGCGGCAAATAAATAAATGCCTCTTTATATCGCCGTAGTTTAGTCCCTTTATGGTAGAATCCAACCAGGTTATAGATTATGAACTTTTGCCAAGACTCCAATAAAAAAGGTGATCCTCTGAGCGGTGTCCCGTCCAGTTTTTCGCCTTGGTCATGTACGAATGTTTTTTCGATGATCCCGATTACAAATTCAGCATCTTTCGGGCTAAACTCATAATCCGGGTTTTTAAGATCGTCCAAGAATCGTTTACATCCCTGAACGATTTCCCTTCCCGCCACTTTTTTCCCACTTACAACGTTCTCGGCATACTCCATTACCTCGTTGTAGTTTTTATGTTTACTCATGAAAGCTCACTCAACGCCGAAGCAAGCGCTGATTTTTTCTTCCCAGTTTCAACAGTCACAGTCTCCAAACTTTTCGGGTTGAGACATAGCCTGTCGGAGTATGCCAGTATATCTTTTCTTAATGTTTCAAGCGTCGCAACGATCGGAGCTTTCTTTTTCCCGCCTTGATCCGTTTCAACTTCGTATTGATAACCGCCATCTTTAAATTCCTTGGTAATCTTGTTGTATTGATCCACCAACTCAGCGTAAATTTCGATGATTCCATCGTATTCTTGCTTATATACGCCAAGCGACTTCATGTCAGATGTTGTGCGGTCTTTGATCGCTTTTTTGCCTATGTTTGCCATGCTCTCACCTCCCGAAAAAAGTTTTTGGAGACTCGCTCTATTGGAAAAGGGGCCCTAGCCCGTTCCCAGTGATAGGTTTTTCCTATAAGTTTGGAAGGGGGGATTCACTTCTTTCTCTTGCCTCTGTTATAATTTCACTCAGCCGCTTTGCCATCTTCTGAAAGTCTGTTGTATCTACATCAATCTTTATTGTAATATCTCCGACATTAAACGGTTTGCAGATACCGAGATCCTTCTCAATAGAGTCACTAACCCTCTGTATTCTTTCCCATACATCCTTAGTCCCCCAGATTGCAAGTTTACCAGACTCAATTATTGAAGTTAGTTCCCTTAGGTACCCAAGCTTTAACTCCACTTGTTGCTCTTTATCAATCATCACCGCCATTCTTATGCCTCCCCTCTTCGCGTCTCTGAACATCTCAATAGTTGGTACATATGAACGTTGTCGTGAGTCTTGTCCCCATCCTCAAACGCTTTTGTAGCCTCAACAATTCTCGTGAAGTACATCGTGTTTACTTGTTCATCGTCTTCATTCCACCTTTTATATTGTGGTCTTACTCTCTCTTGCCATTGCTTGCCTAGCTCTGTTAGTTCGTGTGTTTCTCTATCGTGCATTGCGTTGTGCCATTTGTTACTTAGTGACAGTAGGTTCCAATCCTCGTATGCAAGCTCTGGATGAAACTCTACAGGATAGATATGATGTACTGTTGTTGCTTGTTCTGTCTTTCCGTACCGTTTAGCTTCTCGGCACATATATTCATCGCGCCTAAGTATTCGTTCTCTTTTTTTCAGCCATCTTGTCGCTTTGTAGTTAAACATCACACTGACCACCACGACAGTCATTACCATATGCTTGTTCTTCGGTTACTGGATCCCCAAGCCCTCGCGCCTCGATTAAAAGAATATCCGTCTCAAATGGAAGCCTTTTGCCAAGTCCCATATGTTCGCCAAACCTTTCGAACAACTCCCAAAGCTGATAAGCGGTATACCCATGTTCATCCGTTTCCGGAACCTCGTCTACGCCATAGCTAACACCACGCTGTTCGTAAAACTCTTTTAGTTTCTGGTGATTCTCTTTTTCAATCGCTATACCATGGTCGGTCAGCTTTACCTTCACCCATGAGTTAATGTTGAATGTTTTCAATTGTTTCACCTCACACATAATGGATTGATTCAAGTTCTTTCTCGCTGTATTCAAATAGCATGAAGCGCTTATGCGCCCCTACAAAGCCATTGTCTTTGTGCCACTTATCTGTTCGATTCCTTGTCGCAAGCGTTCTTACCGCCATGCCAAATACGTCTTTGGTCTCTTCAACATGTAGATGCCCCGTGTGTATCTCTCTGTTCTTTGCTTGGCTCCACTCCATCGGGAATTCAATCGGGAATATGTTGTGCAGTTCTTTCCTGCCCTTGTCGCCGTGTGTCACCCCGATAAAGTTGTCGCCATATACAACGGACTTACGCTGCTGCATCCGATCATCCACATTGGCTTGCGGATATCTTGCCTTGATCATCTGCACGAACGCCCATCCCATTGCTTCATCATGATTGCCACATGAATACATCACATCGACCGTGTCTGATTGCGTTATTGCCAATTCGATAAGTGGTTCAAAAAACATCCTTGCATCGTTCCAAGCCTTAACCATATCCACGTTTTCTATTTGCGTTCCGCTTGATGTTTGGCCCCTAAAGTTATCGTTGTGAAGCATGTCTTGGCCCAAAATAAATAAAACCTTCTCCCATCTGCAGGAAGAAAGTCTTTCAATGATCTTTTGTTGTGTTGGCTTGTAATACTCATAGTCTGATACACCAAAGTGAGGATCAAATATTGGTATTTCAAGCATCCGTTTCTCTGTTGGTTCGGTATGATCCAGTGCAATTGTAATCGGGTTTATGTTGTGAATAGCTGCTATCAATTCGCCTATGTTAAATCCGCTTTGTTTGGGTTTAGCTGTTATCTTACTAGCATATAGCGTGACCGTTCCGTCCTGTTTATTGTGTTGGCCCCACTCGCTCCACTTAGATTCAGTTAAATCCCATTCTTTCGGATCGTAACCATGCACTTTAAGAAGATAATCTTTGTCCTTTATCTTCTGCTTTGCCATTTCGAGCAGCCGTTTCGATCTATGCGCGCCATTAGGTAATATCTCAAATGATTCTTCAAATCCTGGAGGTGTTTCAGCTTTCACGTCCACCTGTTCTAACCGTTTAATTTGCTTTCTTACCGATTCAGCAGAAGCCTTAATTCCTAACTCCTTACTGATCTTCTCCGCTATTTCCTCGTATGTACCTGTACCCGCCAATTGTTTTAGGCGCTCTCTTTCTTCCGGCGTCCATGTATGCATCTATACACCTCCTTTAAGCAAAATAAAAAAGCCGCCTATTGGCGACTAAATAACTTTGTTGATTTCCATGCAATAACTATGTGGTATTTCGCTTTCTTCGAAATTAGTTAAGTAATAATATTGGTTCGGCCATAAATGAGAATCCGCTTTAACAATTCCGTTCTTGCCCAAAGCTTTAAGTATTTTTTCGCCATCGAACCCTTTATCAATCGATATAATGTATTTATGTTTATAACTCATAAACGCTCCTCCGTTTTTATCATCTATTTTGGATAATATCATAAACCGCTTTATTTAGGCAGCGGCAA
>RCUU01000520.1_pt1 | contig 20910 bp, 26 predicted proteins | sample 2166211 | NCBI WGS metagenome assembly RCUU01 (sample SAMN09932620, study PRJNA488358) | compost metagenome | feature: garden; material: soil; isolation source: compost soil in phenylacetic acid-enriched culture | place: Germany: Experimental Botanical Garden Goettingen | collected 2016-01-27
ATCCTGGGGGGAGCGATTGTAGGTCTGTTATTAGGAATGTTCAGTGGTTTGCTTTTGGCGGCAGGCCTAGGATTCTCTAAATTATATGTTCTGTCCATACTACCAAAATCGATCACAACACCTGTTGCGATACAGATCTCAAATGGTTTAGGTGGGGACTCCTCGCTAACCTCCGTATTTGTAATGATTGCCGGATTTACAGGTGCGATTGGCGGTCCTCTCATTATTAAACTGTTTAAGATTCGAAGCGAAGTTGGGATTGGGATCGGGTTAGGAACGGGTTCTCATGCACTTGGAACTGCAAAGGCACTGGAATACGGTGAACAGTCAGTTTCAATGAGCTCCGTAGCGATGACCGTTTGTGCTATTGTCGGTTCATGTATCGGTCCGGTGGTAGCTTGGATCATGTACCCTTAAATTCATTCATCGTAACTATGTTTGCAAAACACTCCATCGGGTAACTATAACTAAGGAACCAAAAAGCAAAGCACCTGAGGAGGATTTCACATGTCAGATTATTCTCAAGATGAAGCGGAAATCCGCAACAAGGAAAATAAAGACGGCGATTCATTAGCTGAAATTAAGAAGATGGAGAATGGTGTGGACATTGAGCCAGAAGCAGATGAGTGGGTAGCCAAGCCTGCAGAGTCCTCGCATCCTGATCCGCTTCCTAACGATTTAGACTAAATGATTCGGAAGACAGGCTGTCCTTCATCGGGCAGTCTGTTTTTTCTTGAGATGATTTTAGCAATTATTGTATAATGGAAGCAAGTACAACCTCATCAGAGTATTTCCTCCAAGTTCGTCGTTGCTTTTCGCTAATTTCACAGATCTCAGCCATTTTTGTTGCAGGGAGGAAATGAAATGCGTAGTCGGAATGAGAACAGCCGATATCGGCAAAAACGCGGTGAGGCCCTTGCAGGCAACTTGGAGAAAAAGTATGGTTCGAACTTTGGCGTACGTAGTGAGCTTTCAATGGATACGTTAAAGAAACAATACGACGATCAGTCGCTGGTCCCGGCGCGGAGTCCAGAACAACAGCTTAAACCATAAGAGTGGAAGGATAGAGAATCCGCTTCACTCCATATATTTTGTGATGAAGGCATAACCTTTGGGTTATGTCTTTTTTTCTGTGCATATCTCCTGAAGGATTAAGGCATAATAGGGCCGGATGGATATCTAAGAAAATAATGACAACCAGGAGCGAAGAATAAACATGATGACTTCTATATTTTCTTCAAGCAGAGAACCTGCTATGGAAGTGTTGGGCCAATATTTTTTTTATTTTATGATCTACTCTTTTTTAGGCTGGGTATTGGAAGGTACATACAACTTATATAGCAATGGAAGTTTTCGCAAAGAGGGTTTTCTAAAAGGTCCTTTTAAACCAATGTATGGATTTGCGCCACTGCTTCTACTGATTGCCAGAGATTTAAACCTGCCTTTCCTGATCTTCCTCCTTCTTGCATTAGTCATTCCTTCAGCGGTTGAATATGTAAGTGGTTGGCTGCTGAAGACTGTGTTTCAAAAGCAATGGTGGGATTATTCAGGAATGTCTTATCAATTGCAAGGACATATTTGCCTTCGATTCTCCTTATATTGGTGGGCGCTTTCGGTTGCTTGTGTATATGTGATCCAGCCATTTATGGAGCTTTTATATTCACGACTCCACAATGTTTGGGCCATTCTATTTCCTTTGGTGGTTCTTTACCTTCTGGCAGATATATTATGGACTTGCTGGAGTCGGTATCGGAGTGAAAAGATCCCTCAATATCAAGATTAATGAGTTCTATATGGACATTAGGGGTATTCTTTTGTATATGAAGCACAAACATTTCAGGGACAAGCACTTCAATCTTGCGTATCAGTTCCGTGTCGTAAATAATATAGCCATATATTAAATACTAGACGGACTGGTGGAGATAACGATGACAGGGAAGATTCTGGTAAGTGCTTGTCTGTTGGGACATAAAGTGCGTTATGATAATGGCGATGTGCCATGTCTCGATGCTCGTTTCCTGAAGTGGTATGAGGAAGGACGTTTTGTCCATATTTGTCCTGAAGTAATCGGTGGGTTGTCAACTCCTCGTCCGGATGCCCAGCGGCAAGGTGAGCGGGTAATGACTGGCGCGGGTGCAGATGTTACGGAACCCTTTATGAAAGGTGCTCAAGCCACGCTAAAGCTGGCTGCAGAACATCAAATAGCGTTAGCCATTCTAAAACAGGATAGTCCTTCTTGTGGTAGTGTTTATATTTATGATGGAACATTTACGGATACGAAGATGCCAGGAGAAGGTACAACTACAGAGTTATTACGGCAAAATGGCTTTAAGGTATTCGGCGAAGATCAACTGGATGAAGTGGAGATCGAACTAGCTCGTATGGAAGGGTAAGTTATTCTTCAAGTCATAAATGGAACTCATGTTACATAGTGTGTATAAGGGAAACGAAGCAGTGTCCTTGGGAGAGGAAATGCCGTCCGAAGAGCCATCCTTCTTTTGGGATTGGAGGCGGACGCAGATGAGTATTGATCAGCTCATTTCATTGCTCGTTCTTGTCATCATGATCGTACAGCTTGCCGGCTACAAAGGAAAACACTAGGTTATATGTCTCACCTCATTGTAATTGCTTCCGGATCTCAGAATTTTTTGAGTTCGGAAGCTTTTTTTGTTCCAGGATAAGCATATTGCCAAATCTAAAGGATTCCGTCACAGAGATGTCTAATATATACATAAAGTGGGTTTTTGGGAAGCTAGAGGAAAACATGATGATGTTCTACTAAACGGTGTGAGAGGATGGATGAAGAACGTGCCGATGTCTGAGTATTATCAGGAGATCCGAGGAAAAGTGGGATCAGAGTTATTAATGATGCCTTCCATAGCTGCAGTAATAAGAAATAAAGAGGATGAAATCTTGTTTATTCGAAAACCTGAAGAGTCTTTGTGGGGATTACCTGCAGGAGCCATCGAACCAGGGGAGCGCCCGGGAAGGACTTTGCGCAGAGAAGTATATGAAGAAACTGGATTAATGGTGCATCCCATTTCCATTCTTGGGGTTTTTGGTGGAGGGAAATATAGATATGAATATAGCAATGGGGATCAGGTCGAATATACCGTCATTGTATTTGAGTGTTCTATCATCCGTGGAACGCTAAGAGCGATGGATGGGGAAATTGAAGAATTTAAGTTTTTTAAAGAGAGTGAGCTCCCCGAGATGGCTATACCTTATCCAGTGGAGATTTTTATGAAAAACCGTGAGGTGGCAAAAACGATATTTGAGTGAGCTGGAGAGGAGTAACTTATGAAGACTATTATTTATATGATTAGGCACGCAGTATCACCTTTTGTGCTTGGGGATGAGAGGGAACGTGGGTTATCCGCTAAAGGGCATGAGGACGCTTATAAAGTAAAAGAAATATTGGAGGAGGAAGAGATTACGCATTTTGTCTCCAGTCCTTATAGACGAGCCATAGATACCATTAAATATTTAGCTGAAGCTTCGGATTATGAGATTGAGCTGTATGAGGAACTTAGAGAAAGAGCCATAGCAAGCATGGAGATCGAGATCAGTGAACAAGAATTTCTTCAAGGGATCCGGACATCATTCACAGACTTACAATATAAAATGCCGAATGGAGAGAGTACTCAGGAAGCCCAAGATCGTGCGATTCCCTTCATGAAGCAATTGATCCAGCAAAATAAGGGTGGCAAAATTGCACTAGGTACACACGGGAATATCATGACCATTATCCTAAATTACTTCAATAAAGAGTATGGTTATGAGTTCTTTGAGCAGACTTCCAAACCAGATATTTATAAGCTGGAATTTGATGAATTAGAGCTTACTAGTGTGAAACGAATGTGGAACCCCGAAGTGCTAAGTAAATAAAATGCTGGATAGAGGAAGAAAATGAGAATTTATCATCTAAAAGAAAGACTTTTTTATGGATGCATTTGCATAATTGTTATTGCACTGGGGTTAAGCTCGAGAGTGTTCTCAGAACAGCTACCCTTGTTTGTATCGAATCATTTTGGAGATGCGCTTTGGGGCAGCATGGTTTACTTTGTGCTTCGCGTACTGCTGGTGAATCGGAAACTATGGATCGCTTTTGTATGGAGTCTGGTGTTTAGCTTTAGTATAGAATGTAGTCAATTATATCAAGCGGAGTGGATTAACAGCATCCGTGCTACTGTACTCGGTGGGCTGATTCTTGGAAAAGGATTCCTATGGATTGACCTTGTTAGATATACCGTTGGAATTATGCTTTCTTATGGATTGGATCAATTTTTTCGCCCAAAACTGCACCAAATAGATAAATAGCTGTTATTGGAGAGGAACTTACTAATGGTAAATAGTCTGATTGTAGTTTGCTTGCTTACAATGATTATTCACACAGCGGAAACCTTATCCTATTCGGTAAGATACGCCGGGGTGAAGCTGAACAAGATAGCGATTGCTCTGTCTCTGACAGGCATTATTGTTCTCGTATCAAGAACTGCAAACATGATTCAAGCTCCACTGACGGCTAAATTCGTAGACTACGCCAAAATACATCTTGATTTTCCGCTCATTAATTATTTAAGGATTATTTTATTAGCCTCATCATTAGGCACATTAATAGCGATTGCCATTTTCCCTACCTTTGTGGGACTGTTTGGGAGAATAATCTCTAAGCTTGAGATCGAGGGCTCAATCCCTAAGCTGCTTACGAGCGTAACGATCAGTCAGCTGAAGAATACTAGAAAATACATAAAAAAACCAAAAGTAAATCTATATAGCTTTAGATACCTAGGAATCCCTAAACGGTTTATTATAATGAATGTTTTTGTTACTGCATTCTATACAGTAGGTGTCTTATCGTCTTTATATGCTGCTCATATACTGCCGCAATTTAGTACGACAGCTTCCCAAGCTTCAGGTTTAATAAATGGGATGGCAACTATATTGCTCACCGTATTTATCGATCCGCAGCTTGGTCTTATTACCCATAAGGCTACAGAAAATATAGAATATCGCGACCAGCTTGGAAAAATATATGTCGTCTTGATGGGCTCCAGATTTCTAGGGACATTGCTCGCCCAAGTGTTAATCGAGCCCGCAGCCGGATTCATCAGTATACTGGTGAAACTGATCTAAGCAAAGCAACAATCCAGTCTACTTATGGAAGCTTAGACTCTGCCGCGCGTAAAGCAAGTGCAATCTTCTGCTCCCAGATGCGAATTTTCTGTTGCAAGGAATGAATTTGAATCATTTTCTCATAGGATGCGCTCATTTCTGTTGCTGCCGTAATCGCATCTCCTTGTTTTACAGCCGTTTTATAGCGTTTATCTGCTTCTGAGCGAACCTTCTGTGCTACTGTGATATTTTTGTTCTCGGCGGTAATTTGTTTCTTCAAGCCCGTGATCGGTGCCAGTGCATCTTTGATAGGTTTGAGCTTAGTAGCGGTTTGTTTGCGGGCAGTTGCCAACGCGTCTGTCTTCGCCTTAATTTCAGTTCGGGCGATGGTTACCGCAGCTTTGAGCTTATTGCGTCTCAGATCAAGGAGAGTGGCTGTCTTAAAGTCTCTGACTTTCTTCGCTGCGGAGGATTGCTTACCTAGTGTGCTGTATTGTTCCAGTAGAGGCGCGTGTTTCTTTTGAGCGGATGTAATTTCAGAAGATAAGCGAGTCAGCAGAGCCTTATCTGTTGAAGCTATGACAGCGTGAATAGATTTCAGCATGTTATTGTTCTGTTTGCGCAGGATCTGGATGGTTGAGACATCAGACTTGAGGGCTTCTTGAAGCGAGGTATACTTACCATGGAGTCCATTAATCTCATCTAACGCAGAATCCCAATCTGCAGCTGCTGAAGCCATTGTAAGGTTGCTGTTGAGGAGAGCTACTACTAGGATAAATTGGACAAACCTCTTTAAAAAACTAAATTTGTGAATAATCATTTCTTTCAGCTCCTTAAGTAGTTTCTGCGCGCAAAAAAGCACCCCCAACACAGGCATAAATGCCTGTCTTGCGAGGTGCTTCTCCCGCACAGAAATGTAAATGATGCACTCACTATAACTTGAAATGAATGGATAGTCAATCCAAAATGGAACATTTGTTTGCTTTTTTGAAATATTGAAACATAAGGAGAGTCACATATGAATTCACATCTAGATCGAATGCATGATCGAGTGGCCTTAATAACCGGAACCTCTAGTGGATTTGGACTGCTCACAGCCCTTAAACTAGCTGGACAGGGATTCAAAGTTGTTGCAACCATGCGCGATTTGAGTCGTAAAGGCGAGCTTGAACAGCAGGCAGAGCAAGCAGGACTCTTGAAGCAACTTCATTTCATGACCATGGATGTTACCGATAGTGATTCTATACAGGCGGTTATATCCACAGTGCACGAAACATTTGGAAGAATTGACGTTCTGGTAAACAATGCAGGCTTTGCTATAGGAGGTTTCATAGAAGAAATCTCCATGGAGGAATGGCGCCAGCAAATGGAGACAAATTTTTTCGGATTAGTGGCGGTGACAAAAGCTGTATTGCCATTTATGCGAGAACAGAGAAGTGGTACGATTATTAACGTGGGGAGTATAAGTGGCTTGTCCGGGTTCCCGGGGTATGCTCCATATGCAGCATCCAAGTTTGCAGTTGAAGGATTCAGTGAAAGTCTGCGTCATGAAATGTCTCCTTATGGAATACGTGTAGTATTAATTGAACCCGGCTCCTTCCGTACCCCGATTTGGGGAAAAGGAATGGAACAAATCCGTAGAAATGAGGATTCTCCTTATAGAGAACGTCTGGACGCCGTGCTACGATATTCCAAGCATACCGCTGAAACTGCACCTGATCCAAAGCAAGTGGCAGATCTCATCGGTCGTATTACTGAAATGAAGTCACCAAGGCTTCGGTACCCTATCGGCAAAGGCACCCGGATCTTGATCTTAGGCAAAACGCTGCTCCCGTGGAAATGGCTGGAGAGAATTATTGCGAAAGAATTGAGGTGATGGAATGGAGCAATCCATAAACTTAACAATCATTAAGCTCATTGGATATGTGTCCAGTTTGATGACCGTTTTTTTATGGTTTATATTTATATTCATTAATCCTTATGCTGATTTTACGAATCAATCTAGTATTATAATTAGTTTGATAATGTTGGTGCTGCCGGCTGGGTTACTATCGTTAGGCGTCTCTTTAAATAGAAGTCATCTTATGCTCCTCGCCTTCATTTGGAGTTTCCCCTACAGTCTATATATGGTTTTAACCCCGGGAATCTTCAGGTTGTTTGGGATTACATGCTTTATGTATTTATTATGTTTTGTGTTATTTAGAATCAACAAGATCAGATTTTGAATAGAATTGAGGTGTGCCGATGCTAGATTCTTCAGGACTACATATTTGTTTCGATCCAGCAGGCCGTGAAATTGAAATCCTTGATGTTACTCCATTTGGTAAAGACAAATACCGCATCGAAGAGACGCCGATTTTTAATCCAGCCGTTACAATGGGTGATATTATACGGGTGAAGGAAGAACAAGGGGTCTATTATTATCAGGAAACGGTACAGAAATCTCATTTTAAAAGGTATGCGTGGCTACTTAGTAAAGAAGCTGTTGATTCAGCAGTCATTGCTGCTTTTAAACAAAGGATCACGGAGAATGAAGGAAAATGTGAACAGATCTTTGGCGGTTTGTTTGTTATTCATATTCCTAAGAATACTTTAATCGATGTAGACGGGGAAATGAATCGCATTATTGAGCGGTTTGAGAAGTGAAGGGTTAAGAAAAAAATGCTGCGGCATGAAATGCAAGGAAGCTTGCATTTCATGCCGCAGCATGGAGAATAGGAGGAACGCGGTTTAGACAATCTGAGCGATACAATCTATTCTTTTTTTAGTTCTTCCATAAATGTCTTAAAGTTTTCGGCGATTTCTTTTGATTTGGTATGGTGCAGATAATGTCCTGCATCAAGTTTTACCAATTTTCCTTGTACGGAATTTTTGACTTGCTCTTCATGCAATGATATCCAATCTTTTAAGAGAGTATCATCCCCTTGTACAAAGAGCAAAAGGGGAAGATCCTTTGGAAAAGTTGAATTTAGAGCCCCTTTATAATTAGAAGACATATGTCCCATTTCATTTAAGTGAGTGTAATTATAAGTATTTCTAAGCGTAAACAATCTCAATTGTTCTTTAGTTTCATCATCAAACGGCAATCCAACATAGGGGTTTCCACTTGATTTCAATAACAATCTGCCCAAGCCTGATTTTCTAAGTAGTTTTAATTTTCCTGTTGGTACTTTAACACCTATTCTGTCTTCCGTTGCAATACTGTTATCAATCCCGACAAATGCACTCACTTCGTTTGGATATTTGTTCACATAATTCAAACTGTACATACCGGAAATAGAGTGTGCCATTAGAATATAACGGTCAATATTAAGCTGCTGTACAGCTTCATGAATTTCACTTACAATATTTTCCGTGGTTCGTTCTTTTTCAGTTCTATCACTTAATCCATAACCGAAAGGCTCAATCGCGACAACTTTGTAAAATGGAGATAGTTCATCTATTAGCAGCTTAAAATCAAGTCCCGGTGCCACCGTTCCATAACCAGGTAAGAGCACGACTGTCTCTTCACCTTTTCCTTGAATCAAAACATTCATATTTTTACCATCGACGCTTACAGACTGACCATAGGGTTTTATTTTAGCTTGGTCCGATTTATTTAAGAAAATATTAGCGATAAAAACAGTCACTAGAAAAAGTACTATTGCAGTAGCTAAAGCCCCTATGGAAATAAGTATAATTCGAAGCGGTTTACCCATCCCTTTTTTCATTACCTCTTCTTGTAGTTTCACTTGTCTCTTCTCCTGTCCCCATCGGTTTATTCTAAGCTACCTAACGAGTAGCTCAAGAAAGCTTACCTGATGAAAGTGAACCTTATATGACGACAATATGAACTGAGGATGAACGAGCAATAAAATTTTCAGCACCGATCAAAGAGTCTAAAAAATGAATATGAGGTGAGCAGTCATGATGAAATTTATGAAGCAGTATTTGCCCAGTATGGTTATCGCAGTGGTCATATCTTTGTTTGTAAGAACTTATGTTGCTGAAGCCATGAAGGTTCCTACAGGCTCAATGATCCCTACGATTCAAATTAATGACCGTCTAATCGTTGAAAAATTGTTATGGATGACCACACTTGATCATGGAGATATCGTTGTGTTTACACCACCTGTACCAGGTGATGAACATAAAAGATACGTAAAGCGGTTGATAGGGCTGCCAGGTGATACCATTGATATTAAAGATGGAGCACTGTACAGAAACGGAGCGGAGATCCATGAGCCTTACCTCAATGAGCAGATGGACTATACTTTTGGACCTGTTACGGTTCCGGCGGATCATTACTTTTTTCTCGGAGATAACCGGAATATAAGCTATGATGCTCATCTTTGGGCTACTCCTTTTGTAGCGAAGGATCAATTGATTGGAAAAGTAATCGCTGACTTACCTTTCTAGGTGAAGTAGCGGGGGTCTTTTGAACTAATTATGAGCGTTAATGAGACTTTAACCATATTGTGGCTTTGGAATAATTTAGCTATCCTTAAGGTAAAATATACCTATACATAGGAAGGGTGCTAAATTTTGAAAGCTCATGTCACGGATCTTAAACATGGCGATTGTCTTATGCTGGACACTTTCAATAGTGTTGGCCTACACGTGCTCCCTAAGGGGACAATTGTCTACAAAGAAGAAATCACCCTCTTAATGAGACATCGTATCGAATATGTCGATATTGAACCTCGCAGCACGGCAATGGATAATGAGGAAATGAATTTGGCGCAAGGTCTGAATGGAAACTTTGATCTGGCGATCCAAAACTATGAATCTATTTTTCTAGAAGCACTCAGCAAGGGCAGTTTCACGCAGTCAGATGTAGATCTTACGCTGCAGCCCTTGCTGGAAAAAATGGACGAACATAAAGATGTAGTTTCCTTATTACTGTTGCTTGAGCGGGAGGACATTGGTACATACAATCATTCTTTGCAGGTTGGACTGCTATCTTTTTACATAGCAACTTGGTTAGGGCATACAAAAGAAGAACGTTACGAGATCAGCCGAGCAGGTTATTTACACGATATCGGTAAAAGCCAGATTAATCCTTCTATTTTAAATAAGACGGGGAACTTAACCCCTGAGGAAACAGAAGAGCTAAAACGTCACACTACCTATGGATACGATATTATTCTTAAATCGATGAATGACGAGAAGACCGCTCTAGTGGCGCTTCAGCATCATGAATTTGAGGATGGGACAGGTTATCCTAATATGCTCCGTAAGGCGGACCTGCACCCGTATACTCTGATTGTGGCTGTCGCTAATGCCTATGTTGGGATGACCTCTACTAGAGCGAATCAACCAAAACAGGGGCTGATTACCGTTCTGCGCAAGGTGCATGAGCTGGGCTTTGGCAAGCTGAATGGAAATGCGGTGCAAGCTTTGATTGGACATTTATTGCCGAACTTTGTAGGTAAAAGTGTTCAGCTTAGCAATGGAGAGCAAGGCACGATCATTATGAATAACCCTTTGGATATTTTTAAACCATTAGTAAAAGTAGATGAAACTACGTTCAGGGATCTATCCAAGGAGCGAAATCTGACCGTTGAGGAAGTATTTATTTAATAAATATTTTCGTTGCGAAAATAAAGGAAGGCTATCCACTTGGTCATAGATCGGGAGGATAGTCTTTTTTGTGTTATAATCTGAATTGGGTTGAAATAACCCCTTTAATCTTTAGTAAGAGGGTGCTTATCGTGATTATCAAGTTCATTCGTTTGCGTTAATTCGAGGTACAATTCAATGATACCCTCATCCATTTTTTAAAAATGTGACAGGTCTTATTTAAGTGTGCTTTCTTTGATTATCAAACTCGAATGAAATGAGGAATTAACAATGAGCGAAAAAATATTTAAAGTAAACGGAATTGATATATGTTCGGAAAGTTTTGGTGACCCCAGCAATCCTGCAGTATTACTAATTATGGGTGCCACATGTTCTATGGTTTATTGGGATGAGGAGTTTTGTCAACGATTAGCAGACACCGGTCGATACGTAATCCGCTATGATAACCGGGATGTAGGCCGTTCTGTTGTGTATGAACCTGGAAGTTCCAATTATACAGTGACTGACATGGCCGATGATGCTGCTGAGTTGCTAGATGCTTATAATATAGAACAGGCAAATATCGTAGGGATGTCTTTAGGGGGGATGATCGCACAAGTTCTTGCGCTTCGCCATCCTCAGAAAGTGCTAACCTTAACATTGATTGCCTCTAGTGTTTTTGGGTCAGATGATAATGATCGGAACTTGCCTCCAATGGATGAGAGGATTCTCGCTTTTCATGCGGATGGAGCTAGTATGGACTGGTCAGATGAAGAAGCGATAGCAGATTACATGGTTGCAGGTTCAGCCATACTCTGTGGCTCAAAGCATAAACTCGATACGAAAAGAGCTTACAAGCAAGTTAGAATGGAAATAAAACGTGCAAACAACCTGCTCAGCATGTTTAATCACGCGCTTCTTACAGGGGAAGATTCCTACGAAGGTAAGTTGGCTAATATCATGGCTCCTACATTGGTTATCCATGGTACAGAAGACACAGCGCTCCCCATAGAACATGGGCTTGCGCTTGTTAATGACATTCCTAACACGTCTCTGCTTACCCTAGAAGGAACGGGTCATGAAGTTCACCCGGATGATTGGGAAACCATAATTAAAGCTATTTCGAATCACACTCTAGGCGGTAAAGCTTAACGAGGCTTTAGATCAAGAAGGGTTACAATTCGGGAATGCCGATTGTAGCCCTTTTCTCTTTTTCTTAGGAATTAAATCGTTTCACTAATTTTTCTTTATGCGCAGTAAATGCCTCTTCTAAAGTGATGCCATATAAATCAGCTAACAATGCGATATTTCCTAGAACATCACCAATTTCCTCAATCAAGTCGGTTCTCAGTTGCTCTGGTGGAGGGGTAGATTCATCTGGGCGATCTCTTCCGATTTCATAGGACCGTACAGCTCGAGCGACCTCACCTGTCTCCTCCATTAGGAATCCCACTCTTATAAAAGGACCATAATTCGCCCAACCTCTTTCTCCATAAAAGCTTTTAATCCATTTCTGCATTTCATTGATCTCCATTATGTAGCACTCCCTAATCTTTAACATGATTTATTCTCCAACATATAGTATATTAGATGTCGGATATTATCAATATATAGTTTGGAGATGAGATTTTGAAATCAATATGTGTTTTTGCAGGATCGAATTTAGGGGTGCATGAGGAATATAAAGATAAAGCTGTTGAACTTGGAAACTGCATCGCAATGAACAATTATCGTTTGATTTACGGTGGTTCAAGAATCGGATTAATGGGTGAGGTCGCCAATGCTGTTTTGAACGGTGGGGGTGAGGTGATCGGGGTTATGCCTAGAGGATTGTTTAACGGAGAAATGGTACATAGGGAATTAACGCAGCTAATAGAAGTAGATGATATGCATGGACGTAAAGCGAAAATGGGAGAACTGGCGGATGGCTTTATAGCTCTACCAGGAGGTTTTGGTACATATGAGGAGCTTTTTGAGGTTCTATGCTGGTCACAAATCGGCATCCATAAGAAACCGGTGGGCGTTCTAAATATCAGGCATTATTTTGATCCGTTGATGCATCTGATTCATAACAGCATTAACGAAGGATTCTCTAATGCTTCACATCTCAGCTTGTTAAATGTGTCAGATGAGCCGTTAGAGCTCTTAAGGTTACTGGAAGGTTATGTTCCCCAGACGTTAGAACAAAAGTGGAAACAGCTTAACTAGAAAAGAGTTCAAACGTATTTTTAAGACAACATGAGTTTGAAAAAGGAAGGTATGTTGATCTTGCTGTCTTCTCTAAATTAAAAAGTGAAACCCACTGAATTTGAATTTCACTAGTGGATTGGCTATGATAAATATAGAGAATCGCTACAAGAGGAGAAATGGATTATGAACCCCGAGAATCAAATCGAACAATTTAAAAAGCTAAAGCACGAGGTTACCCGTTTCATGTTGATTTATAAATTTGCATTGGATGAGATGGAGACGAAAATTGAGATCCTGAAACAGGAGTTTCAATCTCTTCATGATTACAGCCCGATTGAACATACCAAATCGCGGATCAAGTCTCCAGAAAGTATTATGAACAAAATGCTGCGCAAAAATGGCGAATTATCACTGGACTCCGTGAGAAATTGTATTAAAGACATTGCTGGTCTGCGGATTACCTGTTCTTTTATCTCTGATATTTATCATGTTAGTGAAATGCTTCAGAAGCAGGACGATTTAACGGTCCTAGAGGTGAAGGATTATATTAAGAACCCTAAGCCTAACGGGTATCAAAGTCTTCACTTGCTGATTCAAGTCCCTGTCTTTATGTCTGATCGCCAAGAGCTTGTGTGCGTTGAAGTTCAAATTCGTACCATTGCTATGGACTTCTGGGCCAGCCTCGAACATAAAATCTTTTATAAATATAATAAATCGGTACCTGAGAGTATGACACGTGAGCTGAAAAATGCTGCGGATGCCGCTCATGCCCTTGATCTACAAATGGAGCGTCTGCACCGAGATATAAAGGAAATCAAAGATGATGATGAAGATGATCTTAGCTCCTTCGAGGAGGAGCTTCGCCGTATAGTGGTTCATAATAAGCAGTTCACACTTCCAGCTAACTTTATTAAACTGCTTGACGGCAAATAAGCTGTGTTTATTTCCTAGGGTTATCCGTTTCGTTTCGGGTTAACTCTGGGTTTTTTCTTGTATACCTCATTGCCAGGGATAACTAGAATAGAGTATTCTCAACTTGAAAGAAAGACTTGTAATCATCGGCTTCATCAAACTGATATGAAGGAGAATGAAGATGAACGAGCGTACACTTCGAACAATTACTGTTAATCAAATTGGATATCCGGTGGATGGAGAAAAGATCGCAGTGTTTACTGGTGCTGGACATGACTTTCAAGTCGTTGATGTGGATAGTGGGACTATTGTGTTCGAAGGTAGTTCAGATGCTGGAAGATTTGATAAGGCAAGCGGAGTAACTGTGCATATTGGTGATTTTTCTGAAGTGAATGCTATGGGACGATACCGGATTGAGCAGGGTGAGGGTGTAGCGTCGGCATCCTTTATAATCTCAGATAAGCCCTATCATGAACTTCAACAGGGATTGCTGAAGGCTTTTTATTATTATCGCTGTGGCGTTGAATTGACTGAACAATATGCCGGAGAATGGAAGCACAAGGCATGTCATGCTGAAAAAGGGATTGTATATGGACAAACGGATCTTCAACTAGATGGTTCTGGAGGCTGGCATGATGCAGGAGATTATGGGAAATATAGTGGAGCAGGAGCCAAGGCCATCGCTGATCTTTTGCTAGCCTATGAGTTATATCCATCTGCTTTTGTAAGCGCTATCCCTATACCGGAAAGTGATGGGGTTACACCAGATGTTCTGCTGGAATGCAAAGTAGAGCTGGATTGGTTGTTCAAAATGCAGGACAAAGTAACTGGTGGAGTGTACCATAAACTGACTACGCTGAGTTTTCCCGACCTGAATGTAATGCCTGAGGATGATACAGCAGATCTATATTTCTCACCGGTGTCAGCCACCGCCACTGGAGATTTTGCTGGAGTTATGGCTATGGCAGCACGAGTATATGAGCCATTTGACTCGACCTATGCGAATAAGTGTCTGGATGCCGCAATTCTAGCTTGGGATTGGCTTATTCAACATCCAGTTGCACCTGGCTTTACGAACCCACCTGAAATTAGCACTGGAGAATACGGGGATGGCGTTGATAAGGATGAGCGGTATTGGGCCGCGGCAGAGCTGTATCGTACGACAGGAAAAGAGGAATACCATCAAGCGTTTCTGCAATTAGTGCAGTTGGCTTTTCCAAAATACAGTCTTGGCTGGGCGGATATGGGGGGCTACGGCACGTTAGCCTACCTGTTAAATGGCGAGGAGCAAGCAGACACTGCTTTGTATGCTTCGTTAAAAGAAGGGCTTATCACTGAAGCGGAACAGTTGGTGCAACAGAGCGGTGAGGATGGTTATAGGATTTCCTTAAAAGAGGATGACTATATCTGGGGCAGTAATATGCTCGTAATGAATAATGCCATGCTGTTGCTGGTGGCTGAATACTTTAGTGGTAATTCGAGTTTTGCGGACTGTGCCTTAGATCATCTGCACTATCTGATGGGTCGCAACGTATTGGATATCAGTTATGTTACCGGATTTGGCGATCGACCAGTGATGAATCCACATCATCGTCCTTCTGTTGGTGACCATGTAGTTGACCCTGTACCGGGTCTAGTATCTGGGGGGCCAGATCGTGGGCTCCATGATGAATATGTAGTAGAACATTTACAAGGCAAACCAGCCGCTCAGTGCTTTGTCGATCATGAACTTAGCTATTCTACGAATGAGGTAACGATCTACTGGAATTCCCCGGCAGTGTTCGTTACGGCTCGATTTAATGCATAATATTAAGGGAAAGGCGTGTCTCGCAGGGGAGATGCCTTTCTCTTTTTTTATTAGTTAAAATGCTATAATACGAGGGGGATGTATTATAGCACGTGAGAAGAGGGAGGAAACCATTGAGCAGCATTTTTGAAATTCAAAGACTTGCGAAATTTAACTGGAAAAGCAGCGATCAAGCTTCGAAATATTTATTCTCGGACATCTCCGCAGAAATATTTGAATCGGACCGTATCGCTCTGATAGGAGCCTCGGGTCAAGGTAAAAGCACACTCCTTAGAATAATGGCTCTGCTGGATGCTCCGGATGAAGGGGATATGCTTGTCCATGGCACTTCATTTAAAAGTATAGATTCCAGATTGTGGAGAATGAAAATAGGGTTTGTGGCTCAACAAGCGATTATGTTGCCTGGCAGTGTGGAGGATAACCTAAGAACCGTCAGCAAGCTACATGACAGACCTTATGATCTTAAGCTTGCACAACGACTATTGGTACAACTGGGGCTAGAACAATTGGATTTAAGTAAAAAAGCGGCGGATTGCTCAGGTGGTGAGAAGCAGCGGATTTCTTTGATTCGGTCATTGCTATTGCGGCCTAATGTGCTACTGCTCGATGAAATTACTGCATCACTAGACATTGACAGCACTCAAAGGGTTGAGAATCTGCTGGAACAGTGGCATACAGAAGAAGGGACTTCAATGATATGGGTGACCCATGACCTTAAGCAGGCTAGCCGAATAAGCACTACCACATGGTTTATGGGGAAAGGGAAGCTGGAACAACACTTGAGTGAAGCTTTTTTTGCTGAATCTGAGGAAGCTCTGGCCCAAAGGTTCATTCGACCGTTAGAAGGAGTATCTTTACTATGAGTTATACTGCACTGAGTTTTACCTTGCTATTTGTGTTGGGGACGATGTTGGTCTCTGTATGGCAAAAGCTCGGACTAGAAAAAGATATTATTGTAGGCACCATAAGGTCGGCGATTCAATTGCTTGCGGTCGGATATGTGCTGCAATTTATTTTTAAAACGGATCAGATGATCTATGTCATTTTGATTATTATCTTTATGATAAGCGTTGCCGCATGGAATGCAGCGAAAAGAGGAAAAGGACTGCGTGGATTAGTCTGGAGAATTGGTCTTGCGATCGCTTCTATGGAGCTTCTCATGATGGGTATTCTGCTCGGTTTACATATTATTGAGGCGACCCCGCAATATATCATTCCAATTAGTGGCATGACCATTGGCAGCGCTATGGTTGTTTCGGGTTTGTTCATTAACCATATCAAGCACGAGATACAGCAGAGCAAAGGGGAAATCGAGACCCTGCTGTCACTTGGTGCAACGGTTCCACAGGCCATCCATGAAGTTAGAAAAAGATCTGTAAAATTCAGTATGATCCCTACCATCGATGGAATGAAGACCGTAGGACTTGTTCAACTTCCAGGTATGATGACAGGGATGATTATCGCGGGGGCTGATCCAGTTATCGCTGTCCGCTACCAGATTCTGATTGTGTTCTCATTCACCGCTTCTGCGGCCATAACAAGTATACTGCTTAGCGTATTGAGCTACCGACTCTTTTTCACGCCGGACCTGCGGCTTAAGCAATCGGTGGAGCAAGGGTAAATTTTATTTCTCACAAGCGATTCCGTCTTTATCACGGTCGCTTTTTTTGTTGGCTTCATAGAGCGCCTTCGATACGTAAGGCTTATATTTCGTTTTTCCACCTTTGTTTTTGGTTGAGCTGGAATTGGCAACTCCACCTTTGTAATCTTTGTTTAGCTCTGTACAGTTTTTGTAAGTTTTGACCTTGGATTCAGCACTTGCTGTACTTACGGTACCGATGGATAGAGCGAGCAGCAGACCTGCCGATAGACAGAGCCTTAAGTATTTTTTCATGGGGACATCTCCTCTAAAGTTTAGTTATTTAAATAACGGTCAACAAATGCATAGTTTTCCTGCAGACTGGCACTGCCATCTACTAATAGAACTTCTAAATTTAACTTAGCGGCTTATTGTTGGATAAATTCAGCAAATAGAACATCCCTTGTCATCCAATTGCGAAAAGCAACGACAGGATCATCAGTGTACTTTAAAATATTGTCTATCCAGGTTCTTTTGCTGTAATGCGCCCATTGAAAAGGTTCCGTCGGAACGATCCAGATGGCTTTATGGGATTCTTGCAGATAGGGAGCGATGAGAAAAGGCAGCAACTGATTCCCTTCTACAACCAGCGGAGTTTGCGGTTCGGCAGTAGTAAGATCTTTTAGAACAAAGTCGAAGTCCTCTATAAAAAAATCGATGTAGGTTCTTAGCTGCTCCTGAATTTTTCGTGTATAAAAGACTTCGTTGGCATTCATTCTGGAAATCTGATGCATCGCCGGTTGCTTGTTAGGTGAAATATTCCGTAGATGTTCGTCCACATGCTCATCACAAGCATAAAGATTGAATCCGTACTGTTCAGCGAACATTCTAGCGATAGAACTCTTTCCGGAACAAGATGAGCCAGCAATCCAATAAATAGAGGGATGAATAACCATTTATATCACCTCGAACTATAGATACAACTGAAAGCTGTGTGTCTTTTATATTACCAGTTTATTGCACAGGGGTATATTATGAAAAATCTAGACAGGTAGTCCTAACATACATAATTATTAGCGACGACGGGGAATAATTAGAATTCAATTCACATGTAGCAAAAAAAGGCTGCGAATGAGGTGATTCTAATTAGCAAAAAGAAAATTGCGGCTGCCCTGATCGCAGGGATAATGCTGTTACCAGGAATCGCTGCAGGTGCAACTGACTCGGAGCCAGTCTACCATGCCAATGGAAAACTGCTTTCAGCTATGCCCAAGCCAGCTCCGGAGTCTAGGCGAATAATATTGCCATCTGCAATTCAAGCAGCAGAGCTATACGGATTTGGATTACAGCATCGGAATGCATCGATTCAATACTCGATCTTCTCCAAGGATTTTAAGAAGGTCATGTATCCGCAGTTTGTTGAACTGAACTGGGTGACAGGTGTCTCTAGCCCCTGGATCACAAAGTATGAGATTACCAAAGAAACTGTAATTAACCCCAATTCAGAGGTTATAGAAATGCGCCTTGATTACGCAACCTCAAGTGGCCCGGCGCCCTCAATACTCCTGACAATCTCTCTGGTGCAAGAACGTAATAGCTGGGTGATTACCGGAGTGACACCGAATCCTTGAATTGAAAAAGAGCAAGCGTAGAAGGGAATAGTCCCGAACGCTTGCTCTTTTTATGTGATCAGGCAGTACAACCTAGCAGTCTCCACTGCATGTCTCACCACAAACAATCCGCGTATGCTGATGGTCACTTAAAAGATATGGCTTCACTCGATCATTTCGGACCGTATAGCTCTTATTGCCTAACTTTTCCGCATTTTTGAGGTGGATTTGAGTGAATAGCTGCATCTGAGTCTGATAGCTCCGCAAATCCACCCATAATTCGAAAATAAGGACTCCTCGGTCCGAATGCACCAAGCCCAGCGTAAACCTGCAATCCCAGCGTAGAACCGCAATCCCCGCGTAGAACTTCATCCCGGCCTAGAACTTCAAGCCTAAGCCTATCGTATCATCGCACCTGATGAACTATTTATCTGTTATTGGACTAGTCTCTCGACGCCTTGACCATCAATTCCGCCAACATTTTTGGCTCGGTTCGGACAGTGGTCATATGATCACCTTTGCCCTCGATGAAGCGGAAGACGCCCAAATGACCGGACTGAGTCGGATGAAATCCATAGGGGCCTTGAGGGATCGCCGTGTCTTCCGTCAGATAAAGATAACTTTTAGGGATTTGGAGACTGTAGAATTTCTTGAGATCCAGCTTTTCGAATAGTGGAGTAGCTGGTTCAGGTGGAGCTTGTTTATAAAAGGCTTGTGCTTGCGCAAGACTTGCCGTATTGACGAAGGTATCCCGGAAAAGAGGGAATGGGAGCGTGATGGTGTTATTGCCGGAAGCTTCCCTTAACTGTTCAAAGGCTTTAAGCGAATCCGCCGGAAATTGATCTGCTAGACTTTGCCCATCCAGCGGTGCGAAGGCATCGAAGAACACGATCCGTTTAATCCGATCAGGTACTTCCTGGGAAACCGTTTGAATGACTGTCCCCCCAAAGCTATGTCCAAGTAGTATGAAATTTTTCAAGTTTTTTTGTTTGATATAGTCGACAACGGACTTCGTGATTTGCGCATGTGTTACGTTATTATTCTTATCCGCACCATGCCCGGCATATTCCGGCGTGTAGACTTTGTGTCCTAACTTACGAAGCTCGGCTGCTGTTTCATCCCAAAAGCCTGCCGTAGCCCAAGAGCCATGAATCAGGACAAAGGTTAATGGCGTCTGTTTGGAAGATGATTTGTGGGCAGTGGCTGAAGCTGTGGAGTGTTGATTCATAGATTGCAAACCCATCATGGTGAAGACAGTGATACATAACGCTAATACTATTTTAGTGTGAATGGATTTCATTCTTTACCTCCTGTGTAGTGTGAGAATTTAACACTATAGAGGATGCCCCGTTTAATTGAGAAAGATGAAATATTATTGGAGTCAGCGAATCTCCGTCACCTGGGCATAGGCAAACGCATATGTTGTTCTAGGGAATTCAAAATTTATAGTAAGAGAAGGGCAGGAAAAAACAGTGACTTCATACATGGACTATACGTCCCCTGATACACAATTCACTTTTGATGTGAACACTAACACTCTCTTTAAAAAAGATGCCAACAACTTCATTAATTTGCTGTCGATTAAACAATTAAACACATTGGAGAATACTTCACTCCTTGATATTTTCCTTAGTAAATCGAATGTAGTGGAGCCTCATTATCATCAAAATGCAGCAGAGCTAGTCTATTGTATCTGTGGCTCAGCTGTAGTGTCCTTAATCAATCCATTTACAAATGAACTATTGCATTTCCCGATTTGTCCAGGTCAAGTAGCGAATGTGCCGCAAGGCTGGTGGCATTATGAAGTAGCAACCGCAGATAATACCCATCTTCTTGCGATTTTTGATGCACCTATTCCTGAGGTTATTTTAGGTTCGGATATTTTGAGCAAAACTCCGGCCAATGTATTGGCCCATACTTACTGCTTAAATGAAGCTAAGGTAAAAGAAGCATTGGCTCCAATTAAACCTGGAACCTTCATTGGCCCGCCTGCCGACTGTTGCGAGGAAGATAAAGTAAAGGGAGTCAGCAATATGGCTCCTAATATGGCACCAAATATGAATATGCATGCGAATATGAAACCGAACATGCATCCAAACATGCATCCAAACATGCAGCCATACGCACATATGCAAGCTCAACCCATTCCTATATCC
>RCUU01000521.1_pt1 | contig 20872 bp, 19 predicted proteins | sample 2166211 | NCBI WGS metagenome assembly RCUU01 (sample SAMN09932620, study PRJNA488358) | compost metagenome | feature: garden; material: soil; isolation source: compost soil in phenylacetic acid-enriched culture | place: Germany: Experimental Botanical Garden Goettingen | collected 2016-01-27
TGAAGCAAGCCGCAATGGAGCAAAAACGCAGAGCAGCGATTCTCCAATAACGGGAGAATCGCTGCTCTGTTTACTTTTTGTGTTTTTAGAAAAAAAAGGGCTGTCTTGGTCGTAGAAAATCTACTTATGGGTTAGCCCCTTTTTTTGCTGTTAATTCGCGGCCATGTAAGCGGGTCACGTGTTATTTAATGATATAGTATAATTATCAGCATAATATTGAATACAAAGTCCTTCAGATTGGAGCGTGTCAGCTTGAAAAAGTATATAGCTTTATTCTTATTGATCAGTGTGTTATGGGTACCCGGTGCATATGCCGCCACAATCCCTGCTCAGCAGGGATTAGTTACCGATAACGCTGGGATGTTCAGTTCCACAGAAGTGAAGTCCATTTCTGCTGCTGCCACTGGAGATCTCGTTACTATGCATGTACTCACCGTAGATTCCTTAAACGGCACTCCGCCCGGGAAGTACGCTGATGATGCTTACGCCTCCTGGGGATTATCCACACGTGATATCCTCTTGCTGATCTCCGCTGGCGATCAGTCCATTGAACTGAATTTCAATAACCCAGGCTTTCAAACCTCGTTAAATGCCTGGTCCCAGAATCAGGGAGGGGGCTCAGGGAGTGCTGCCATTACAGCGCTAATTGATACTTATTTCATCCCATACGCCAGAGAAGGAGACTTCGCTGGAGGGGCAAAGGGTTTAATTAAAGCGATCCATTCCATCGGTGACAGCACCGGAAATGCTGGAGCAAACACAGGGAGTGGTAGCGCAGTTGGCAGTACCGGAGGCCGCTCCAGTAGCTCCATGTTTACGATTGCCGCCATTCTAATCGGAATCGTACTAATATTACTTGTGCTATTTATAGTGATCACAGGTCTACGTCGACGCAAACAGCTAAGTGAGCAACAGGAGCAGTTATCTAATTTGCTAGTCCAGGCGAACCGAGCACTGGAGTCATTGAAGCCATTTCAGGGGATCGTTCAGGGGAAAACCGAGGTGTTGGTAGAAGGCATCTCCAAACGATTGTCTGCAAAGCTCATAGAAATCTCTTCGCTGCAAAGTGATGGGCAGGGCACACAGCCACCCTTCTATCGTTTGACAGCCCTTAAGGCAGCCGTAGAGCAATTGCAGCAGACAGAGACCTCCTTCCGCGCAGCGCTTGAGGAAGAAGAGAAGAACATAGCTGTCATCAGTGAAGCAGATCGCAATGTTAAACAACGTATCACAGAGCTGAAAGAGGATACGCCAGAGCTTAACGAGCAGCTGCAAGATGCGGTTAAAGAAACGGGTTATGCCCTTCAAGAAATTGTAGAAGAACTTAAGGAACTTGCCGAAGAGACCTCAAAAGCAGATCAATTGGAGCTTTTTGACCCTATTGCTGCACAAGAAATTACTGAGGATGCGCAAGAGCGGCAAGAAAAGATTGAACAAGATCTGAAAGATGTCGATCTTTACGATGATAAACTAAACAATTTCCCTACGGTAGTAGCTGCAGCTCGTGCGAAAATCACAAGCATCATCGAACAGAACTCACTCCACAACATGAAAGTCAAACCGTATGACCGTCTGGAGCAGGCCCGTGCAGAATCGCTGACTCTTGAAGCGCCTCTACGGGCAGGAGATATGGTTGAGGTCCGCAGGATTGGCGCCAATCTCGACCTTCTTCTGGATGAGGCTGTTGCTATGACAGAGCAACAAGCACTTCTTCGGCAGAATAACCGCAGAGATTTAGAGATATTCCGCACCGAGTGGAGCCACTTGAAGCAGCGGCGAGATGGATTGCAGAGCCGGATTACTGAAGCGCGCATACATTTTGAAGAACAATATGTAACAACAGTGGAGAACACCCTGACAGCGTGGAGCACGCGCCTTCGGGAAGGTGCAAGTGAAGTGGCGCAGATTGAGAATTGGACCAGCGATGAGCGCGGCGAATATGAGAAGGCCCACAATGCGCTTGAGCAATTGCTATCCTTACAGGATGAAGCGGCAAGGCAGTTCGATGGTGTCTCGGAAAGTTTAAATGCACTTAATGAAAGACTGGATAAGGTCTCTCGCCTATTCTCCGAAGGGCAAAGCCGAGTGGAAACAACCCAGCGCATGCTGCATAGCAGAGGCTTATCTTCTAGAATTCGCTTCGAGTTATCCTTACTGCCGGAATTCAGTGCACTGGAACATCGCCTGGCCTCCCGGCCTTACAATCTTGAAGAACTGGAATCCCTGGGACGTTCTTATGATTCGCAGATCACTTCCTTTGTGACTGAAGCCAACCGACTTGTTCGTCAGAAGGAAGAGGAGGAACGGCTCGCTCAATTAGCTATGATGAGAGAGCAGCAACGTCGAGCGCAGGCCCGCAAACGAATGTCCTCCGGTCCTCCTTCCTCAGGAGGATTCGGTGGAGGTCGTTCCTCCGGGGGCTCTTCCTGGGGCGGAGGCGGCAGCGGTGGTAAATCCTCCGGCGGTTCTTCTTGGGGTGGTGGCGGAGGAAAGTCCGGCCGAAACTCATCAGGCGGCTCCAAATGGTAGTCCAGCCCCAAATAAAAGACTCTTCCAGCCTGTTTGGGCGGAAGAGTCTTTTGTTATGAATGACTGTTTTATTTTATTGGCAGATAAATCGTAACGGCTGTACCTACGCCCTCTTCACTAGCTATAGCCACGCGTCCTCTATGAGCCGACACTATTTTTTTAACAATCATGATTCCCAATCCATTACCATCACCTCTAGTCGTATGAAAAGGCTCGCCTAATCTCTCAAGCACTTCCTGGTTCATTCCCTCTCCATTATCTGTGAAGGTAATCGTCTGGTATCCATTCTCCATATCTAGAGCTACTGTAATGTTTCCGCCAAAGGGCAAAGCTTCCATTGAGTTTCTTAGAATGTTTAAAAAGACTTGCTTGATTTGATTGCGGTCACACGCGATTTTCGCATCATAATGGAATTGTGTTTCCAAAGAAATATTATTCATCTCCACTTGAATCGCAAAGATGCTGAGCACTTCCTCCAGAATCTCACTACATTGTTCTATCATATAATGTGCAGCCTGCGGTTTACCAAGTATGAGGAACTCACTCACAATGAGGTTCATTCTTTCCACTTCTGACATAATAAGATCGTAATGCAGTAGATGCGAATCTTTATTGGCCAGTTGAAGCATTCCTTTGACTGTGGTCAGCGGATTTCGAATCTCATGTGCAATACTCATAGCCAGCTGTCCAGCAACCACTAGCTTCTCTGTATTGCGCAGCACTTCTTCTGTTTTTTTCATCTCTGTGATATTACGAAGACTCCCAATCAAACGAGCCAAGCAGGCATTCGAATCATAAACCGGTAGCACATCCAGCATATAATGCTCAAACAAACCGTTACTCTCCTGAATCACTTCCAGTCCGGCACATGCTTCTTGCTGAAGAATGACATGCTGAAAATAAGAGCCCACATTCCGAATTCCGAACACACTGGCACCGATAACTGATTCCTGATGTTCACCATCCAAATGAAGCATGGATAAGCAGTTCTCATTTATATTGACGATCGTTCCAAGTTCATCCGTTATGATAACACCCAAGTAGTTAGTATCTAGCAGGATTCGATTTAAAAGCTGAAGTTCTGCATTTCCTCTACGCAGCAAAATCTCGCGTTCAATGGAGTCAGCCATTGTACATAGCAAAGGCAATAGGTGGGGATGGGCCACATCTATATCCGCCATAAATGAGATCGTCCCCAATATTTCACGTCCATCCTCTTTATAAAAAGGAGCGGTACAGCACACTAAACGATGAAGAATTTGATGATAATGGTCTTGTCCCTTCAACTGAAAAGGTCGATTGTATTCGAGACACAAAGCAATTGAATTTGTACCCACCTCTTTGTTTAGTTGCACACCTTCTTTGATGCCAACCTGCCCTACGATATCAATAATCGTCGGATCCCCTTTGAACGCCAACAGATAACCTTTATCATCTGAAATCGTGACAAGGATCGGATTACCTTTTACTGAAGAAAGAAACTTATTTACAAAAAAATCAATTACCTCAATCACTTCATTATATACATGGAGTTGTGACCCCAATTCATCTGCAGCATAACATGTTGGAAAAACAGGAGGCTGCTCAGGGTCTATTCCTTGATCAATACAATGCTGATTGGAGGCCTTAATAATCGTCTCATCCGTCAGTATCCCTGTTGTCTTTTCCAAAGCCTTACCCCATTCTGTATGAATCTTCAATTTTGTAATACTAATATGTATTCTACTTTTTTGTCCCTAATCCTTTTGAATCCTAAAAAATCAAAATATACCAATGATGAATAAATTTCTTGCAGCACAAAAAAACTCCGCCCTGTTAGAGAGCGAAGTTATAAATTAACCCTTCTCCTTAATGCTTCGTATCGTCTAGAAAGGGTTTGTTCACATAATAATACATAACCCCCATCAGAACTCCACCACCAATCAGATTGCCGATTGTAACAGGCACAAGGTTATGTACCACACCACCCCACGAAACTGTTCCAGGATGATCGAGGACCAGTGCAATTGCGAAGGTACACATATTGGCAATACTATGCTCATAACCAGAGATAAAAAAACAGAATACGAATAAGACCATCGCGAACATTTTGGCCCCATCGCCTTTTATATTCATCGGTATGAAAAAAGCCATACAAACAAGCCAGTTACAGAGGATAGCACGGAAAAAAAGCTGACCTGCCGGGGCCCCCATTTTATGCTCAACCACATATAGCAAAAATCCATTTACATCAGAACTGTAGAACAGTCCTGTTAGAAAAATCAATAGTGCAAATACGGCAGCACCCAGAATGTTACCGATATAACTCATGACCCACATGCGTACAACCTCGGACCATTTCATTTTGCGTCTCAAAGCCGTGTACGTGTAATAGAAAGTATCTCCGGTAAATAAGTCTCCCCCACCATATGAGATTAGGATGATCGCTGCTCCAAAAGTAATCGCAGCCATGGGATACGCAAATGGAGAATGCTCCATATAGAAGTAGTTGCCTGTCTTGAACGCCACAATTACACCGAACCCGATAAACATACTGGCCAGCATGGCTCTGGCAATATAGCGCAATACGCTTTGCCTATAGATCTTCTGTTTCTTAAGTGCTAGTTGTTCAACCTGTAGCAGCGCCTCGTTCTCCATGTGACCTCCTTAGGGATTTGGGTGATCCAGCTAGTTATGGGCTAATCGTGCAATCTTGCGTTATTATACCCAATAACCAGCTGGAAATTACTTGAACCAAATCATGGTAAAAAACCTAAGTGTCCTCATTCAATTTCGCAATCGCCTCTGCTTTTTCACTGCTGGCTACGATGATAAGCACGAGAATCAAACACCCTAAGATCATATGCCTATCCTCACTTCCTCCACATGTAGTCTTGTGACAACTTATGTGTAAGGATAGGGCTTTATGATTGCGTGCTGGCGATATATAAAAAAGCCTGTTGAATAAATTCAACAGGCTTCTCGATCTATTCTGTAGTTCTATCGTTACCAGAAACCATTAGTTCAAGAAACTGCTTAGTTGATTCTCAGCTTCTCCTTGTTTCAGCGCCTGAGGCTTGTCCGCCTCATTTAGTCCTAAACGATTGCCTAATTGCGTATTGATTGCCGTCATTTTAGACGTATAATCCTGGCAGCTCTCAATAATACGACGATTGGACTGTTCTGAAGTGTCTAAAGCGCTAAGCAAATCGCCGATCGCTTGATTTACAGCTTCCATAGACATTGAAGGCTTAGATAGCAACTCGGTTGTTTTCTCCGTAGTGGTACGTAGCAGACGTGCATTTTCTTTAAATTGATCCTCAATCGTCTTATTCGTTGCTTCTACAGCATTGATGACATTCTCCTGATCCGCTAACGACATCGCAATCATAGCCGACACTGTGATTAGATTAGAAGTCTTATCAATGGCATTATTCACGGAATCAATCAGCTTATCATTATTATCGTTGATGATATCTGTAGCAGCAATCGCTTGATTGTATAGCAGGATCATCTCTGTCATCGACTGAATTCGAACCATCACTTTACGCAGACCACGCTCAAGGTAAGCTTTACGGAACTCATTCTCTGGCTTTGCAATCTCCACCTCGAACAGTTCTTTCAGCTTATTGCCGAAGGCAATTTTAGTCTGTAGGTTATAAATTTCTTCCATGGAGGTACGTTTTAGCTGACGCATATTCACAATGCTCTCTTCGAGAGTATCTCTACCATCGCGCAGCCCTGTAACAATGGCATCAATATTGGTGCGGACCGACTGATATTTGTACACGTAGTTCTTCATCGGACTCTTGCGCAGCATTTTGCCGAAGAAGCTCACATTCTTACTCTGCTGCAGATTCTCACACTCGTTCCGCAGCTTCATAATCATGTTAGGGACTTCAACTCGTTTGCCTGACATCAGGTCATTCACGGGGCGATCCAGCAGCTTCAAGGTTTGTCCTGCTTTTTCCTGCGTCTTGACCCCAAGCTTACCGATATCATCCATCAAGGAATCCAGTGTAACCGTATCTGTCTGGGATACCTTCTCGATTAATTGTGCCGCTTCCTCGACTACCTTTTGTTCATCTTCTTTTTTTAATTGGATCAACTGCGTGGACATGGGATTCCCTCCTATAGTTCGGAACTGCTGTACCGCTGATGAATCAGTTCCGCCTTCGTCTGAAGTTCCATCAGGTCTTTATGTTCGATCGTGGACGCAATATCCGATATTTTGGAATCGACATCTCTTAGACCGTTCAGCAGCATTCTCCGATTCTTCGTCTTCGCTTCACCGCCTAGGCGTAAGAACGGGTTGATTACACCATTCAAATCCTTCAGAATCAATCTGCGGACCGTATGATTAATCTCGCCATTATTCAGCTCCTGCAGCAGTGGGATTACACGTTGAAGTCTCGCAAAGAGCGCCAGTGATTTCTCGACAATTTCATTGTCCAGCGTATCCTTCTGCCCTTCTGAGATAATCATATCTTCCAGAATGCTAAGATACTCCACAACCGGAGCGAACTCCGGTCCAATTCTCACAGCGTCCTCAGTTCTACCGTCATAGCTGTGATTACCTGATGCAGTATCATTTGCCGTGTTGCTTAATTGTGGAGCACCCACAGCGGACGGCTCAGCAATAGGTGCCGTCACAGGACCTGCTGGCAACACCTCGGCTGGAAGATTTGTTCTTGGACTTCTTGTTACCAGAACACCTATCCCTGCACCCGCCAAAGGCAACAGCAGAGAGATGAATTCAGGCAGAAAAGAGCTCGTTAATACAGCAACAACATAACCGATACCGGCGTAAAGCAATACTTTCGATTTAAACTGAATTGTTCTCACCTCTTGTGAGCGACTTTATGAACGCTCAATTCACGGCATCCGGAATGACAGATTCGCCGTTTATTTTCATAATCATCGGTTGCTCCAGATGGCTGGCCAGTACATCCCCTTCAAAATTCATAGGCTGAACCTCGCCACCAAGTGCACTTTTGACGGCTAAATAAGGAAAGTTAATCCCTGACAGACACGACATATGCAATCCACCGGACATTCGCGGATTAATTTCCAACAGCTTTGGAGTATCTCCATTGTATTTCATTTGAATATTGAAATTAAAGGGGATTTTATAAACTGCTGCAACTCTAGCAGCAATCTCCTCCAGTTCAGGAATATGCTCCATCAATCGCAGACGACCGCCCACTTTACGACGTGGCACAGCCACTAACAGCTTACCGTTCTCATCTGCCAGACAATCTATACTATACTCGTAACCCTCCAATAATTCCATAACCATCAGATCAGGGAAAGTCGTTCGGCTTGCAAGAATACGATAGGCATCCTCAAACGTAATCAATGGCGTTACATATCCAAACAGCTCTTGTAGAGGATCACGGTTATTGTCGATAATACGGAAGCCTAACCCGCCTTCTGTTTCAGTAGGCTTGAAGCAAACCCGATGTCCCTTGGCAACAAGATCATCGTAAGCCAATTTAAATTGCTCCGCTGTACTAACCACATGATAATCAGGGATACTCATGATGCCCTGTTCACTAACATTCTCGTAAAATTTACCCTTGTCCATAATGGACTCCAGCAGATCGAGATCTCTGCAGACCAGCACCTTCGTACCAATCGCATCAAACATTGCCGCATGTAATGCAATATCAAGCATGTGTAACCGTGGAATAAAAACATCAATCTCATTACGCCGACAGAAATCAACGCAAAACTGAACATATTCTATTCCCTTCAGCGCCGGCTCGGTTTCAGCAAAGTCAGCACCTTGTAGCGACATATGGCGGATATCCGGGTGTGTCGCAAAGATTTGAATCGGTATACCATCCTCGTTATTGCGGAGGAGATTCATATAATGGTAAGCCACGGAAAACCAACGATTGAAATAAATATTTACCTTTTTCATAGTGGCCCCACTCCCAATGCAGTTAAATTATTATAGATCATATTTACATACTGCAAAATCTCATCTCCAGCAAATACACCGGATTCTTTCGTAAACGGATATCTCGATTTTACAAGACCGGTCTGCTGCTCTGCAAATATTTCACCATGGCAAGGAGCAATAGCATAGTCTGCACTCTCAAGAAGACTCTTATCTAGCAGTGAATCCCCAGAGGCCACCATAGGTTCAGAACGTACTGTGCGCCGCAAATGAAGTATAGCATCACTTTTGTTCACGGCTGCCGGCACTGCGTACAGCTTGCGGCCTTGTAAAGAAACTCTCCAACCGAGGTTGTAGAGCCGATCTGATAGATTAGTGATTTCATCTAAGGGTAACTGATCCCGATAAACGACGAAGGTATAGAATAAAGCATCACAATAATGCTCGCTGATGATCCAATCCTCTCGTACAACAGCTTTGATATACGATCTAACCTCTTCCGCTGTAGCAGAATGACGAGCTACCAATCTACCGATGGCTTCTCTCCATTCCCTATCCACAACACCACCGATTAGGATATTTCCTCCATTGCTTGTAACTGCATAGTCAGGTATAACCGTTTCTTGAAACAGATTAATACGCTTATACTGTTGGATTGTACGCGTAGTCACCGGGATAAAAATTACCCGTGTAGTAAGATCCAGTAGCTGATTTAATGCTTGCTGTGAAATATATGATCGCGTCTTTCCCTCTATCATTTCTGCCGGAATTAGACCCGGAGTATTCTCTGGAACACCAATCGCACCTAAAGAATAGATCAAAGTACGATCTAGATCACTAGCATATATCATTCTGTCTCCCCCTTCAGCGGTTTAATTATTCCGCAGCAGGAGTACGTCATTCCAGGAAATATCTCAACAGGAACGCCCCGGTCCTTCGCTAAGAGAAGAATATGCTTTAGATTCGGATTATCCATAGTATCGACAAGAATTTTCCAAGGTACCCTGCGCAGTAATACGCGAGTTGTTTCGCCGACTCCTGGCTTTATCAGATTAATGTTATCTATGCCGAAAGTCTCCTGAATACGCTGAATATCACGAAGACCTTGCCAAGTAATTTCTGGCGGATGCTCCAGCATTTGTTCAGCAACAGTTTTCGCTTCTGCTACTACGGAAGAGAAATACGGGCAAATGGTATCAATAAATACATTAGACTCGTCCGCATCCAGCCACTCCTTATAAAACTTTGAACCATGAAATTCCTCAGGACCAATGAGATCAGCGTGTAACACCGTTCGGCTCATTAGTCCTGATACGGTGGAGTTTAAGCAGGCGCTAGGAATGAGATAATCTTCTCTAGTCCCAAACATGCCTGCGCAGTTTCCGGGGTCAGCCAATACGGCAAGATCATCATTTAAGCGAATACCATACTGCTCATAGAGGCTGTTGCAAGAATCAATCAGCACCCCACGGATCGCCCCTTTTCCTGTCCATCCATCAACAAACTGCAAATCAGCATCAGGTCCATGCTTCTGCAGGATATAGAGTATCGCATTCTCATCTATACCTTTGCCCCGAATAATAGAAATACTATAATGCGGTAGATCTACTTCGTATCTCTCTGCTATATAACGCTTAATCAGTATACCAATGGGTGTTCCTGCTCTAGCCAAAGAGACAAGAATACAACTTAACCCTCTTCTTGCGACAATCATCTCAGAGACAATGGCAACAGCTAAAGCTACCTTCTTAGCCGATTGCTGCAGCGTCTCATGAAACAAGTGAATATACTGCTCGGTAGGCTGGTATTCAACGGGCAACATCTCAGAATAATGGACACCCGATTGAATAGCTGCCTCCCTCTCTTCCGTCCCCAGCTCCAGCGAAACATCACTTAGATCCTTGAGCAGAAACGTAACATCTGACGGTGGATAGCTACCTAGCGGAACCGGTTCTGCTATTTTTTTGTCCAAGACTTTATGATTACTTGTTCCTTTCATACTGGGTGCCTCCACTTCTTCCTTCAGGAGTCAGTACAATAAGATGCACTTTATGGCGGGCCAGTTTCTTCAGTATATCAAGCATAGGCTTCATCCGCTCATGCGGTACATCACGCTCAATCAACACGAATATTTCATCATACTGATCAGGGTCCAAATTATAAATAAAGTTTGTAATTTCCGGATCGCCAGCTGAAGGATATGCGGCAGCACTATGCACCCCGTAATCTGGTCGGCGCTCAGGATGGATTGGACTACGAGTAGAGGACTGATATGAAATGCCTTCCCCCATCTCAGCCGCTATCCGCATAGGAAGATACATAAATTCCCCTACACCCATCACTAGAGTCCTAGCATCTACCTCTCGCAGTTCTCTAAGCTGTGCCGCTATCCGGGTTACACCAACATCAACCTCAGCATTATTCCGCGACTCCAGTCCGAAACGTCCGCTGTACTTCACATAAGGCGATGAATTAATGTCACCATATGAGTCTATAGATGTCACCTGCAAACGTTCTAAACTGTCCACTACATATGTTGTTACCACTTCGGATTCCGCTGTAGTCGGTAACAAATCTTTATCATTCCTAGCATTAAGCAAAGGCGTGCCGATCACTTCAATACTACCTTGAAGCAAACACAAGGACTTAATCCGAATCCCCAGTTCCTGTTCTAATTCACTATAGGTCTGAAGATTATTGCCACTTCTCCAATCCAAGATAGAAACAACCACATATTCCTCCCGTGGGAATTTGGACTGAATATCACGGATCGTATTAATGGCTGTGTTCCCTGTTGTAATCTCATCATCCACCAGTATAATCGGCTCAGTCCCTGATAATAGTTCAGCGTTCAAGGCATAACATAGATGATCAACCGCATGTGAATGTTCCTCTTCAAAGCTAACAATCGACTCTAAATCAATGATCTGTTCACGCGTAGTATGAATATATGATGCTGCATCCGCAAACATGTTGTACACACTATGACCCAGTGCCGTTGCAGTCTCAGCAAAACCAATAAAGACAACAGGCCTAGGAAGAATTAACCGTGCGGCTAGCAAATGCTGATAGGCCTCCTTGGCAGACTCAGGGTGCATCAGTCCGTGTACAGCCTTATCCAATAAGTCTTCCATCCTACCTTTATCCGTAGAATTACCGTTCATTTCCTGATATAACAGCAACGAGAGTGCAGCACCACTTAGCAGAGGGGTGTATGGATTGACAGGGATATGTTTGCCTAACACCTTGCTGACGAACAAAAAGGAGCGTTTTTTATTAATTCGGGCTGCCATGGAGAATAAAGTGTCTACAGGCAAATGAAAGGGATTAGACGTTTCGGTAACCGTAACCTGCAGGTTCTCGACTATGTTATACGTGTGTAAATTCGTTTTCGGGTAATAATCCGACAAAATGCTGTTGTTCATGTAACACCCCGTATATTTGTGATCGTAGTAAAATACGTTTTGCCCAGTTCAAATGCGGCTTAATTTCGTTCATCTTATTAGAATATTGACTCTTGAAGACGCCAAGGCTACCATCGTTACTCTCTACAATACTGCAGGCATCGACATATTCCTCGTGCATTACCGTATACATCGCCTGAACAGGTCTGAGATGTGAGGGATGTATAATCGTCTTGCCCAAGATCCCATTCTCCTTATCCAAGATCACTTCACGAATAAGCCCATCCATGCTGCTAGAAATATAACTATTTCGCATGTCGCGGCCACTTTTTCCATAGGTATCCTCAAATGGAGTCTGCCGTAACTGTGGCCTAAGCACCCGATGACCTTTATTGGCAAAATATTCCCACACTGGCCCGGAAATTACATACCCCTCTTCCACTCTACCAAAAATATTAATAATATCTGATATGCAATCTCGAATAGGGGTAAGATCATAGATACTAATATCAGGACTACGGCGCAGTCCGAATAAACTAGAGAAGTCGGTTGCTCCAATTCTAACGTTCAACACATATTCACGATAGTTCCCTAACAAATTACGAATAGATAAAAGACTCTCAACCCGGCTTTCACGATAAATAATGGGCGCACTCTCCAGAATTGGCATGCCATACAGCACAGGGTCTGAGTAGCCACGCGTTCTATTATAATCGGCGATCGCTTCAAAATATTGGATTCCATTGTCGACCGAAAACTTAGGAAAAACAAAACCCGTTAACATCGTAACCAAAGATCCTAATCGAAAAATCAGCTGCCGTAGCTGTTCTGGATTACGAACTCGGATGAAAAGAAGCGGAAGACTATCACTCCCCACTGGCTCATTCTCTGCAAATGCGGCGAGAAAAATAAGATGCTGAATGAGAGACTCTTCTGCATGATCAACCTCGTTATCTCCGATCGCATCCTCCAGATCAATAATAACGGTTACAAGACCCGCACTTTTCAGCTTCACAATGTCTTCAGGAACACTAGCACGAGTAGCCGGCATATAAAGGGCAGCACCAACAGCATGAGCCAGCAAATCCTTGCTCGTCGTATTATGATTAAATGAAATCGGTGGATTATAAAATAAGGCTAGTTCTTGTTCTTTTGTCAGGTAATCGAAGTATCTCAAGATGGTTCCCCCTTATAGTTTTGCGAAGCCAAGCAAAACAAGCGTAGACCTCTCCTATAGAGAGTCGCAGAACCAGCTATACTTTATCCGGTTCTCTCATATATAAGTGAAGGCCTACGCTATAAACATATACGATTACCTGAAAGCAGGTGTTCAACTAACTTTAAAATCGTGCATTTCTTTGGGCTTCTTTTTTCTTACGCAGTACGCTGTATAGTATCGTACCACCGAATACAAGAATAATGACTGAGAAGAATAATACATGCGGCATTTCGTATCCAAAAGCGCCTGCGAGCATTTTACCAGCAATAATGGCAATCAGCGCAAAAGCAGCACGTTCTAGTTCTGGAATTTTATCAATAAGCTTCAGGAATATTTGCGCGACTCCCCGCATCATCAGAACGCCTATGATACCACCCATAAAGAGCACCCAAACCTGGTTGCTAACTCCAAAGGCAGCAATAACACTATCAATACTGAAAGCAATATCCATTAATTCAACAAGGAGAACCGTCTTCCAAAAAGAGAACCCCTTATTCTCGATCTTCTCATCACCACCGCCCTTAAATAACCCGCCATAAGCGATATAAAAGAGATAGGCTGCACCAAGAACCTTAACCAACATGAATTTAATAAGAAATGTCCCTAGACCGATAGCCAAAAATCTGAATACATAAGCTCCTATAATACCGTAAAAGAGCGCCTTCTTCTGTTGTTCTTTAGGTAAATGCTTAACCATGACGGCGAGAACAAGCGCATTATCTGCAGAGAGCAGTCCCTCTAGCAGAACTAAGCTACCAATAATGCCCCAGCTAACCGGGTCAGAGAGCGTACTTACCACATCGCTCCATGAGAAAAAATGACCGTAGTTCTCACTAATGTTCCTAAAAAAATCAGCGAACCAATCCATTACACTTGCGCCTCCGGAAAAAATCGTTTATTTACTGCCAGCAACCCAACGCAGTCCCCATCCATAAGCCTCATCAATCTCACGATGACCACTGTAATATTGGACCAGCCGTTCAACACTGAAGGTCTCGTTATTCACATTCCGAAATAACGCGATTGCACACATGCCTTTACGGTTGTTATGCTCGTCCATATTGACAATAATATCGGGTCCGCCACTCTGGGTAATCGTAACAACACCGTCAGCTTCTGACCAATTGGTAACGCCTTTATAAATAAAAGAAAAAATTAGAATTCGTTCAATCTCGGCAATTTTACTACCATTAATCCGTAGATTCTCACCGGTGGTTACAGAGCCTGTCCGATCATCTCCATCAAGCATGACATAAGGTGGCTGATTTAAGGAACCGAAAGCATTTCCCAGCGCTTGAACTACTCCCTTACTGCCATTCTTCAGCTCATATAGACAAGCAAGATCTAAATCCACACCGTTTTTACGATTAAAAAGACCTCCACCCTGCTTCTGATTCCAGTTGAGATTAATCAGCAACTCGCCCAAACCACCAGCCGATTTCTTCAGGTTGATCGAATCACCTTTTTTCTTCAATTCGATCTTCTTTAGGTTAAGATTGATCGGCGGAGGTGTTACAGGTGAAGGCGAAGCTGCAGGAGGTGGCGGAATCTGAACCTTAGGCTCCGGTTTAAAATCCGGCTGCTGCGGAGCAGCGGGCTTAGGCACTGGTGTCGGTGTCGGTGTCGGTGTCGGTGTCGGTGTCGGTGCTGGTGTCGGTGCTGGTGTCGGTGTCGGTTCATCGTTCGCTTCTATCCCAAAGTTCCGACACAGTTCCTTTAGACCACCAGCAAAACCTGCCGCAATAGCACTGAATTTCCATTCACCGTTATATCTATATAATTCTCCTACCACAACAGCCGTTTCCACGGAGAAATGATTTTCAAGATCACATCGGAGAAGCTCCGCACCTGTTACTTGATTCAGAATCCGAAAATAGGCCTGATTTACCTGCCTAAAACTTTGACCTCGCTTCTCGCCATCATAGATGGTTAGGGTAAACGCGAGTTTCATCACATCAGAAGGAACTTTGTTTAGCTCCACATCAAATTGCTTAAGGCTGTTTGATGCAGGCATTTCCTTATATCTGATATAAGGTGTAGACGGATTATTATAGAATATCAAATCCTCATCTTTACTTACTTTACCTTGCGCTCCAAGCAGAAAAGCAGACGTATCAATCTCTAGTGAAGATGGCGACTGCCATCCAATCTCTACGATAAGAGAACCAAGTCCAGGATTGCCTTTCGTTAGATCGACCTTTTGTCCTTTGACAACCGTAATACCCATTCTTACGCCACCTTTATAAATGGAGTAAAATAACCCCACAAAGTGGAGTTTATCCTTCGCGATCTACTCCATGTCCTTTGTGAGGGAATTCTTAATCAAAAAAGGGCAGGATCGGTGATGACCCCGCCCGGAAGATGCTATTGCGCGTCCAGCCCATAGTTTTTACACAATGCGCTAAGGCCGCCGCCAAAACCACTACCTACTGCCTGGAACTTCCAGTCCGCGCCATTGCGGTAGAATTCACAGAATACAACTGCCGTCTCTGTTGAGAAATCTTCACCCAGATCGAAACGAAGCACTTCACGATCCGTGGAAGCATCCACAACTCGTACGAAAGCATTGGAGACTTGTCCAAAGTTCTGTGCACGAGATTCGTAATCATAAATCGTTACTGTTATACCAATACGCTGAATATGGGCAGGAACTTTACTGAAATCAACGATGACTTGCTCGTCATCTCCGTCACCTTCACCTGTACGGTTATCTCCAGTGTAGATTACAGAACCTGCACCACCATTTGGATTGTTATAGAATACAAAATCATCTGCACCCTTAGCCTTACCGTCTTCATGAAGCAGAAACGCTGAAGCATCGAGGTCAAAATCTTGACCTCCACTATACTTATTAGTGTCCCAGCCCAATCCAACTACTACCTTTGTCAGACCCGGATTAGTCTTGGTAAGATCAATCCGCTGTCCTTTGGAAAGACTGATCGTCACGGACATAACCTTCTTTCATAAGTAGATTCATTTCACTGTGTAACTACAAGATCTATACTGCTACAAGATTTATTGCAAACCGTAATCGCGAGTCAAGCCGCTTAGGCCGTCTTTATAGCCGCTACCGATTGCGTTGAACTTCCATTCTGCACCGTGACGGTACAGCTCGCCAACAACAACGCCAGTTTCAATAGAGAAGTCTTCGCCCAAATCGAAACGGATTAGTTCTTCATTGTTCAAATCATTTACGATACGAACATAAGAACGAGAAACTTGTCCGAAGTTTTGGCTTCTTGCATCAGCTTCATAAATTGTAATAGTAAAAGCTACTTTTTCTACATCTGCTGGGATACTCAGAAGATCCACTTGAATCTGCTCATCATCACCGTCGCCGTCACCAGTACGGTTGTCGCCTGTATGAACAACAGAACCGTTCTCGTTCTGTTTATTATTGAAGTAGATGAAGTTCGTTTCTTTTTCAACTTTGCTGTTAGCATTAGTCAAGAATACGGAAACGTCCAAATCGAAATCTTTACCGCCGTCATATTTATTAGTGTCCCAACCCAGACCCACTGTGATTTTGGACAGACCCGGATTTGTTTTTGTTAAATCAATTTTTTGACCTTTAGATAGATTAATTGCCATGATAACATTCCTCTTTTCTTTTATTTGGATTATACGTAGCGTTCTGCCAGTTGATTGATATGTGCCGCGTGACTGCCTTCACCAATTGCAGCAAACTTCCATTCTCCACCTTGTCGGTAAAGCTCCCCACAAATAAGCGCCGTGTAGCCATTGTAATTATCAGATAGGTTAAAGCGGATCAGCTCATTATTGCCTACAGCATTCATCACACGGATATACGCTGATTTGATCAGTCCGAAATCCTGTTTGCGATTCGTGGCATCATAAATATTCACCACTACTAGAACCTTGTGCACATCGGAAGGAATGGCTTTCAGGTTAACCATGATTTGCTCATCGTCTCCATCTCCATCACCCGTGAGATTATCCCCAGAGTGAATGACAGAGTTACAAGGGCTTTGCTTGTTATGAAAGCACACCAAGTTCCCCTTCTTAATCAGCTTGCCATTCTCGTCCAGCATCAGTGCTGAAGCATCACAGTCCACGTTGGCCTGTTTCTTCACACCGAAGAATCCTCGCGCCGGCTCAGCCGGGTCCCAACCTAAACCTACAATTACGTTAGATAAGCCTGCATTACCTTTTGTGAGGTCAATCTTCTGACCTTTTACCAGATTAATTCCAGCCAACTTTACGTACCTCCATTCTCTAAAAAGAATCACCATCTATTAGTCTAGCTTTTGGATGTTATATGAGTGATACGCTAAAGAACTAAATACGTTTCATCCGAACTCATGTATATGGTATTACATCGTTTATAGACTGAATTCACCAGGGTTTAATCCCAAGACACCGCAGATATGCCGTACTACTGCTTTTTCATTGTCATCAAAATCACCATCAGCCGATCCAATCGCTGAACATACACCTACAATTACACGTCCCACATCCGGTTTACCGGTAAACTTACCGATGGCTTTCAGTGCTTCCTGCTTACCGATTTCTGGCGAGAACTCAAAGTTACTTACATAAAAGTTGAACTGGGTTATGACATCTCTCATGTCAAACACCTTTAGTTCATTGCTCATATTCATATAGCCTGCCATTTTATTCTTTTCAGTTTCTTCTATTTTACCGTCGGCAGCAGCAACCAAGGCGCAGCCCGCAACTACCGCATTCATGAAATCTTTATTTTTGAATTTCTTTACTTGTTCTGTTAGTCCGTTTTTGGTTGTGTTCAACCAGCTTTTAAATGTGCTCATCGTTTTCTCCTTCTATCACTGCAAGATTATGATAACAAAAGATATCCCAGAGCCTCCTCTCCACGTATCCGACAGAATTTTCATAGTAGATCCCTGAATCACGGTTTACTCTTCTAATATACCTGATAAAATAGCAATATTCTACTTTTCCAAACTCTTACAGTACTTTGACAGAAAAGATTGTGTCCTTTCTTGCGCAGGATTTCTGAACCTAAGTTCATCGAAAAGCATAATTTTGGGCTCCATCGCCAGTGCCCTGCGTAATCCAACTTGAAAGAACCTAAAGCTCTCTCGACAGAGCACCAAAAAAAAGGCACTGCCATAGAGTCTATCCTCTCTGGCAATGCCTTTAACTTCATTAACTTTGATTCTATTAAAACGTGATATCTCCATCATAAGAACCGATCATTTTGTACAGATCTGGCCGGCGGTCACGGAAGATTCCCCACTCGATCCGTCCAACTTCCAAAGCATCCAGATCGAATTCGCTTACCAGCACGGTTTGTTCATCACGTCCAGCCTCAACAATTTTATTGCCTTGAGGGCCTGCAATGAATGATGATCCGTAGAAATTAATGCTCGAATCTTCATCAATTTCTTCACCAATACGGTTGGAGGCAACAACTGGAATAAGGTTAGCCGCTGCATGTCCAAGCATACAGGTCTGCCAATGATCCTTAGAATCGATTGATCCATCCTGTGGCTCTGATCCGATAGCGGTTGGATAGAAGAGAATCTCTGCTCCCATCAGACTCATCACCCTAGCTGCTTCTGGGTACCACTGATCCCAGCAAATCCCTACACCAATCTTGGCATAACGAGTGTTCCAGACCTTAAAGCCAGTATCTCCCGGATTGAAGTAGAATTTCTCTTCATAACCTGGCCCATCTGGAATATGGCTCTTGCGGTATTTTCCGAGCACTGTTCCATCAGCGTCGATCACAGCAAGCGAGTTGTAACGAGCATAGTTCTTTTTCTCATAAAAACTGATCGGCAGTACCACTTGCAGCTCTTTGGCTACTGCTTTAAAATGATTAATCGCTTTGTTATGCTCAAGCTCTGTTGCATATGCGTAATAATCCGCTTTTTCTTTCTGGCAGAAATATGGAGTCTCAAACAGCTCCTGCAGCAAAATAATTTGTGCTCCCTGTGCCGCCGCTTCTCTGACCAATGTTTCGGCTTTGCTGATATTCTCATCAATATTGCTGGAACAGCTCATTTGCGTCGCAGCTACTTTTACATTTCTCAAGTGTCTGTCCTCCTTGTATATAAATGTCCCTCAGGACGTTTAGTTTCCTTCAATTATTGCTTAGCAGGCATTTGCTGCGTAGTGCAGTGAACATTACCGCCTTCGGTGATGACCGCCATACCATTAACTGTACGAATCTTACGTTCCGGGAACAAACCAGCCAGCACTTCCTCCGCAAGTTTATCTGTTTCCACCGCTGTACCACCAAACACAGGCAGTATAATTCCACCATTTACGAAATAGAAATTCAAATAACTGAGCGTCAGTCGGCTGCCGTCATGATCCACTCGTGGTGGCTGCTGAATCTTGATAATCTCCAGCTTACGCCCTTTGGCATCTGTGGCGTTCTCCAGAATACGCAGATTCTCTTGCGTAATCTCATAGTTCTCATCCTGCGGGTCCTCGCAGACTTGAATAATGACTTTGCCTGGAGCCGCAAAGCAGGCGATATTATCCACATGACCATCGGTCTCGTCACCACTTAAACCACGCTTTAACCAGATAATAGCCTCTGTACCTGTATAATTCCGCACGTACTCTTCAATATCCTCGCGTTTTAAATCCGGGTTGCGGTTCGTATTGAGCAAACATTCTTCTGTAGTAATCAAAGTGCCTTCTCCATCCGTATGGATCGAGCCACCTTCCATTACAAGTGGTGCATCAAAGCGTGTGACTTGTGAATGTTCGAGAATCTGTGGAGCTACTTCGTCATCCAGATCCCAAGGTGAATATTTACCACCCCAAGCATTGAACTTCCAGTTCACACCTGCCAGATGTCCTTCTTTATTCACAATAAAGGTAGGTCCGTTATCACGCAGCCAAGCATCGCTATGTGCAATAGGCAGCAGCGTTACATTCGGTCCACCGACCAGACGTTCTACCCGCTCCATGTCCTCCGGGTTCACCATAACCGTTATCGGTTCAAACTCGGCGATAGCTGTGATAATGTCAGCATAACCTTGGCACACTGACTCGTGGTTGTCCGGGAAACACATAGATTCCTGCACCGGCCAGGAGATAAAAGTACGTTCATGCTTGCCCCATTCCGGTGGCATTGTATAGTTCAAATCTTTAGGATTCATGTGTTAACTACCTTTACTAATATATTTGGAGCCAGCCCTACCCTTAAAACTCCTACCTCATCATACAATAATATGTTCTAGTGCTCAATTCCCTAGGACATTAATAATGTTGGAAGGAACTCGGGTCACTGCGGATCTAGATACCCTAAACTGTAATCCGTTTTACCACATTGCCCTCAAAATCCTTAACAATGAATTTTCCACCCTCAAGGACACCATAAGAATTTGGATGATTCTCTTTAGGCAGCGATATCGAACCAGGATTCAGCACATATACTCCCTCTTTTACATCTGCAACCGGAATATGGGTATGCCCTTGAATAAAGATATCCTTCTCCGATAGTGGCGGTAAGTTCTCAATGCTAAAACCATGACCGTGTGTAACATAGATTCGTCTACCTTCATGAAAGAGCATGACATAATCCCCCATCATCGGGAATTGCAACAACATCTGGTCCACCTCAGCATCACAGTTACCGCGTACTGCCGTTATGGGCTTCTTGTTATTATATTCATTCAGCTTATTAGCAACTCCCTGCGGGTCGTACCCTTTCGGCAGTGGATTTCTGGGACCATGATATAAAAAGTCTCCTACGATAACAAGACTGTCTGGCTGTTCTTCCTCTACCTTTTCCAAAGCCCGTTCCAGCCAAAATAAAGATCCGTGAATGTCGGAAATAAACATTAGCTTCATCATGTATTCTCCTTTTCAACT